>FTBN01000054.1_pt1 | contig 15745 bp, 12 predicted proteins | sample 1639381 | NCBI WGS metagenome assembly FTBN01 (sample SAMEA3914864, study PRJEB12502) | metagenome | biome: forest; material: soil | place: USA | collected 2012-03-12 | depth 0.3 m | reverse complement strand
GGGCAAGAGCAGCGCGAAGGCGTCGTCGTCGAAATCGGGCAAGGCATCGTCATCGAAGTCGACCACGTCGAGCACGTCGACCAAGAGCTCGACGGCCTCGAAGACGAAGAAGAAACAGTAGGTTGGTTGACCGGGGATACCGGCAAGGTTGAGGCCAACCCTCTCCCCCAGCCCCTCTCCCGCACTGCGGGAGAGGGGAGCAAACCCTTGGCACTGGAAATCTCGGCGCTCTCGCGACGCGGGGAGAGACGCAAACCCCTGGCACTTGAAATCCCGCCGGTGGTCTCCCCTCTCCCGCGTCGCGGGAGAGGGGTCGGGGGAGAGGGCAAGCGCCTCAATCCGCCGACAACACGCTCACCCCAGGTATTCCACGATCGCCTGCAGCATTGCGGTGCCCAGCAGCGCGCTCTTCGCGCCGTTCCAGCCCACGGCCGGGTCGGGCAGGTCCGCGTTGTCCTTGAACGGCATTTCCAGCGTCAGTGACAGGCAGCCGAATGTGTGGCCGATGTACTTCGAGGCCAGCTTCAGTGCGTCCGCGTTGTACTTGTTGGCGGCGTACCCGTGGACATCCTGGAAGTCCGGCGTGGCACGCTTGAACGCCTCGATGAAACGCGTCTGCTGCTCGCGCTGGACCTCGGTGAAGCCCGGCAGCATCTCGCTACCCGCCACGAAGTTGTAGGGGAGCGCCTCGTCGCCGTGGATATCGAAGAACAGGTCGACGCCAGTCTGCTCGATCGCGCGGCGCACGTGCCAGACCTCGGGGCTGGTTTCCAGGCTCGGCTGCATCCATTCGCGATTCAGGTTCGCGCCGGCCGCATTGGTACGCAGGTTGCCGCGCGCGGAGCCGTCCGGGTTCATGTTCGGCACGATATGGAACACGGCGCGTTCCAGCAGCTTGCGCGCCACCGGATCGCCAGCCCACATGCCCGTGCCGGTCAGGCGCTGCAGCACGCCCTCGCAGAACCATTCGGCCATGCTCTCGCCCGGATGCTGGCGCGCGATCATCCAGATCGTCTTCTTGCCCGGACCGGGCTGGCCCAGCGTCACGCAGGTCAGGTCGCGGCCATCGACCGTGCTGCCCAGATGCGAGAGCCGCGCCAGCGGCGAGCGCTGGCACGTGGCCAGCAGCGACAGGTGGCGCTCCTCGGCATATGGCTCGAAGTACGCGAACCAGATGCTGTCATGGGCCGGTGTGAAGTCCACCGTCATCGTCGCGCCGTCATACTGCGTGGGCACGCGGAACCAGTTCGCGCGGTCGTAGGACGCCACCACGCGATAGTCGCGCCAGCCATCCGGATACGTACACTCGCCCGCGTTCAGGAAACGCAGCTTGCACGCCTGGCCTGCCGCGCCCTGCAGGCGGAAGTGGAACCACTGGCGGAAGTCGGCATGGGAATCGGCGCGGATGCGCAGGCGGATATCGTCGGCACGGTCAAGTGCCTCGACTTCGATCGCGCCCGAATCGAACAATGTGGAGATATGCAGTGCCGAGGTCATTGGGCTTGTTCCTTTGTTCTCAGTCTCTCGGTATCGGGATCGGTCTCAGGGGCTTCAGTCTTCCAGGCGACGGCGGAAGACCCAGCGCGCATCGTCTGACGCAGCCTTGTCGAAGGCATAGCCATCCTCGCTGAAACGCTTCAGTCCGGCCGGATCGGTCACGCGGTGCGTCACCGCGTACCGGGCCATCGTACCGCGCGCACGCTTGGCGTGGAACGAGATGATCTTGTAGCGGCCACCCTTCCAGTCCTCGAACACGGGCGTGATCACGCGCGCATCGAGCACCTTCGGCCGCACCACCTTGAAGTATTCCTCGGAGGCCAGGTTCACCAGCGTCGGATGGCCTTCGTGCTTCAGCGCGGCCATGTCCTGGTTGATGAGCTGCGTGACGTCATCGCCCCAGAATGCGTAGAGGTCCTTGCCCGCCGCCGTATCCAGGCGCGTGCCCATTTCCAGGCGGTAGGGCTGCATCCAGTCCATCGGGCGCAGCACGCCATACAGGCCGGACAGGATGCGGAGGTGTTTCTGGGCGAAGACCAGATCGTCGGTCGACAGCGATTTCGCGTCGAGGCCATCGTAGACGTCGCCATTGAAGGCCAGCACGGCCTGCTTGCTGTTGGCGGCGGTGAACGCGGGCGTCCAGTCCGCGTAGCGGGTCACGTTCAGGACCGCGAGCTTGTCGGAGATGTCCATCAGCGCGCCCACGTCCTGCGGCGCCAGCTTGCGCAGACGCTCGATCAGCGTGACGGAGCGGTCGATAAAGCGCGGCAGCGTGTGGGTCTTGACGCGCGGCGGTGTCTCGTAGTCCAGGGACTTCGCGGGAGACAATACGATGAGCATGGCAAAATCGCGGGCAGAAACAAAGTCGAGATTGTAGCGAATGCCTTCCGCCCTGACCGGTATCCCCGGCACCCCCCTTTACGAAACTACGACCGGCGCCACAGTTGGCGCCACAATCGGCACCCCAACCGGAGCCCTGCCCGTCACATCCGCGCCGCCGCGCGTCGTGCTCGATTCGAACATCTGGGTGGATCTGCTGGTATTCCGGGATCCCCACGTCGAACCGATCCGCGCCGCGCTGGACGCGGGCACCATTGCGCCGGTGATCCGCCCCGACTGCCGCGAGGAACTGCGGCGCGTGCTGGCCTATCCGCAGTTCACGCGCTTCGGCGTCGATATCGATGCCGCGCTGGCCGAAGTGGACCGCTACACCACCCTCGAATCGTTGCCCGATGCCGAGGCAGCCGGCGCCATCCGCCTGCCGAAATGCCGCGACACCGACGACCAGAAGTTCATCGAACTGGCCCATTTCGCGCGCGCCGCGCTGCTGGTGTCGAAGGACAAGGCGGTGCTCAAGCTCAGGAGCCGGCTGCGCCGCTCCAGTGGCATGGAAGTGCTGCCGCCGCCGGCCTTCGTCGCCTGGCTGGCCGCATGGGTGCCGCAAGCGACCCCGGCCGGCGATCCCCGCTAGAATGTCGCTCTGCCCTGGTTTCCTGCCCCTGCATTCCCTGCCCGGTATTCAACCGTTTTTCGCGCCACCATGTCCGAATCGACCCTTGCCCCGCTGAATCCCCCGCTGTCCCGCCTGCCCCAGGTCGGCACGACGATCTTCACCGTGATGTCGGCGCTGGCCGCCGAAAAGAACGCCGTGAACCTGGGCCAGGGCTTTCCGGATTTCGATTGCGATCCGCGCATCGTCGATGCCGTGAGCGACGCCATGCGCGCCGGCCACAACCAGTACCCGCCGATGGCCGGCGTGCCGGCGCTGCGCCAGGCCATCGCCGCCAAGATCGCCGCGCTGTACGACCATTCCTACGACTGGAACACCGAGATCACGATCACCGCGGGCGCCACGCAGGGCCTGCTCACGGCGATCCTGTGCACCGTGCACCCCGGCGATGAAGTGATCGTGCTGGAACCGTGCTACGACAGCTACCTCCCCGCGATCGAACTGGCGGGTGCCACCGCGGTGCCGGTGCGGCTGGAAGCGCCGCTGTTCCGGATTCCGTTCGACGCGCTGGCAGCCGCCATCACGCCGCGCACGCGGATGATCATGATCAACACGCCGCACAACCCCACCGGCACGATCTGGCGCACGGAAGACATGCAGAAGCTGGCCGACCTGCTGGCCGGCACCGACATCCTGGTGCTGTCCGACGAGGTCTACGAGCACATGGTGTACGACAGCCAGCGCCACGAATCGGTCGCACGCCATCCGGAACTGGCCCGCCGCAGCTTCGTGGTATCGAGCTTCGGCAAGACCTACCACGTCACGGGCTGGAAGGTGGGCTACGTGGCCGCGCCGGCCGCATTGATGAACGAATTCCGCAAGGTGCACCAGTTCAACGTGTTCACGGTGAACACCCCGGTGCAGTTTGGTCTGGCCGAGTACATGGCCAATCCGGCGCCATACCTGGACTTGCCGGCGTTCTATCAGGCCAAGCGCGACTATTTCCGCGCCGGGCTGGCCCATACGCGTTTCAAGCTGCTGCCATCGGACGGCACGTACTTCCAGTGCGTCGACTATTCGGCCATTTCCGACATGAGCGAAGCCGATTTCTCGATGTGGCTCACGCGCGAAATCGGCGTGGCGGCGATCCCCGTCTCGGCGTTCTATTCCGAGCCGCGCGAATCGGGCGTGGTGCGCTTCTGCTTCGCGAAGAAAGAAGAGACCCTGAAGCTGGCGCTGGACCGCCTGGCGAAGCTGTAGTCCGCCGGCCGCACATCGCCGACCCGCATCTTGCAGATCCGCACCTTGCAGATCCGCATATCGCAGACCATGAGCGGCCCGCATCACCGTCATGAAGAAAAGCCCCGCTGGCTTCCCGCCGCGGGGCTTTTTGCCTATGGTCTGGCGTTTGGAAGGGGTCGACGTAGTGCCGGTTACCGGTTGCGGCTCAGCATCAACTCCGTATTGGCCTTGCGATCGGCGTTGATCTTCTGCACGGTCGGGCGTTCCGACATGGCCCTCAGATAGTCCTTCACCGGCAGGCCGGCCAGCAGGTCTTCACCGTAGATGATTTTGGTGCACGACGACACCAGCGGCAGGTGGCACACGGCGGCGCAGTCGGCCAGCGTGAACGTGTCGCCGGCGATGTACGGCGAGAACTTCGCCAGTTTGCCGAATGCGGGGATGGTCTTGTCGAGCAGGTTGCGCTGGCGCTCCTTGACCCGGTCGCTGACCTTGCCGCCGAAGAATGCTTCCGCGTACAGCTCGCGCGCGGTCAGCTCCAGGTACAACTCGAGGAACGTGATGATTTCGCGCACCTTGCCGGCCTGGAACGGATCGCTCGGCAGCAACGGCGACTGGATGTAGGTGGCCTCGATGTACTCGGCGATCGTTTCAGACTCGCACAGCGGGCCGGCATCGGTGATGATGTAGGGAACCTTGCCCAGCGGCGATGCCGCGAGGTCGGTCTCGCCAATCCAGGCCAGCACTTCCTCGAACGGCAGGTTCTTTTCCAGCAATGCCAGCTTGACCTTGTTGTAGTAATTGCTGGCGGCAAAACCGCAAAGCTTCAGCATGTCGTCTCTCTCCATATTTAAGTGGAATCGCCGGTGTCGACCCGGGGCCGCACCATTGTTCCCTGCCCTGCCTGACCTGGCCGATCAGCGCACGCCGCGTGCGCGGCGCCTCTGTCGCTGAAGGTGCAGAAAACGTACGATCGTGCTAATTTAGCCACAACTTTTTTGGACGAGCAATGAGCACTTCCACTATCCAGACGCTCGGCATCGTTGGCACCGGCGCCATGGGCCGCGGCATCGCCCAGATCGCTGCCCAGGCGGGTCTGACCGTCAATCTGTTCGACACCAATACCCAGGCCGTGGCCGCGGCGCGCCAGTACCTGCAGGATACCTTCGCCAAACTGGCCGACAAGGGCAAGATCAGCACCGCCGACAGCGAAGCCGCACTGGCGCGCGTCAAGGCCTGCAGCGCGCTGGAAGACCTGGCCGGCTGCGACATGGTGCTGGAAGCCATCGTGGAAAAGCTCGACATCAAGCGCGATCTCGTGGCCAAACTCGAAGCGATCCTGCGCGAGGACGCCGTGATCGCCTCGAACACGTCGTCGCTGTCGATCACGGCCATTGCCGTCGGCGCGAAGAAGCCGGGCCGTGTGGTCGGCTATCACTTCTTCAACCCGGTGCCGCTGATGAAGGTCGTGGAGGTGATCGATGGCCTGTCCGGCGACCCCGCCGTGGGCGACCGCCTGATGGAACTGTCGCGCCGCATGGGCCATACGCCCGTGCGCTGCAAGGACATGCCGGGCTTCATCGTGAACCATGCCGGCCGCGGCATGAACATCGAGGGCCTGAAGGCCGCGCAGGAAGGCGTGGCCGAGTTCGTCGACATCGACAACATCATGCGCGAGCAGGCCGGCTTCCGCATGGGCCCGTTCGAACTGATGGACCTGACCGGACTCGACGTGTCGCACCCGGTGATGGAATCGATCTACAACCAGTTCTACCAGGAAGCGCGCTACCGTCCGTCGCCGATCACGCAGCTGCGCTACACGGGCGGCCTGTTCGGCCGCAAGACCGGCGCCGGCTTCTATGCCTACCCGGATGGCCAGAAGCAGGTGCCCGCCGCCAGGCCGGTACCCGATGCGCGCCCGACCAGCGTGTGGGTGAGCCGCGCCAATGAGCGTGGCCATGCGATGACCGTGAAGCTGCTGACCACGCTGGGCGTGACCGTCGAAGCCGGCAACCAGCCTTCGGCCGAGGCGCTGATCGTCGTGACGCCGCTGGGTCTCGACGCCACCACCGCCGCGCTGCAGGAAGGCCTCGACGCCACGCGCGTGGTCGCCATCGACACGCTGCTGCCGTTCGAAGCCACCAAGCGCCGCACGCTGATGACCACGCCGGCCACCGACGCCGCCGCCCGCGATGCCGCGCACGGCCTGTTCGCCAGCGATGGCGTGCCCGTAACCGTCATTCGTGATTCCGCCGGCTTCATCGCGCAACGGATCATCGGCTGCATCGTCAACATCGCGAGCGATATCGCGCAGCAACGCATCGCCACGCCGACCGACATCGACCTGGCCGTGAACCTGGGCCTCGGCTATCCGAAGGGTCCGCTGGCGCTCGGTGACACGATCGGTGCCAGCGTGATCCTGGAAGTGCTGACCAACATGAACCGCCTGACCGGCGACATGCGCTACCGCCCGAGCCCGTGGCTGTGGCGCCGCGCGGGCCTGGGCCTGTCGCTGCTGACCGAAGAAGCCTGATCGAGCGGGCGCCCCGACGAGACACGGGGCGCCTTTTTTGTTTTCCGCCCCAGACAATGAGGCTGTCATGACCGCCCAACTGCTCTCCGAACGCGTCGATGCGACGCTCGTCCTGACCATCTCGAATCCCGAGGCCCGCAACGCGCTGCATCCGGATATCTACGCCGCGTCGCAGGAAGCGCTCGAAGTGGCCGCGCGCGACGATTCGATCCGTGCCGTGGTGCTGACCGGTGCCAACGGCGTGTTCTGCGCCGGCGGCAACCTGAACCGGCTGCTCGGCAACCGCTCGCAACCGCCGTCGGTGCAGGCGCAGAGCATCGAGGTGCTCAATCAGTGGATCGAGTCGTTCCACGCCTTTCCGAAACCGATCATTGCCGCCGTGGAAGGCCCCGCCGCCGGCGCCGGCTTCTCGCTGGTGCTGGCCTGCGATTTCGTCGTGGCGGCCAGCGATGCCAAGTTCGTGATGGCCTATGTCAAGGTGGGCCTGACGCCCGACGGCGGCGGCTCGTACGAACTGGCGCGCATGCTGCCGCGCCAGCTGGCCAGCGAACTGATGATGGAAGGCAAGCCGGTCGACCCGGCCCGGCTTGCGCATTTCGGCATCGTCAACCGCGTGGTGGCGCCGGGCCAGGCCCTGACCGAAGCGCTGCGCATCGCCGAGAACCTGGCCCGCGAATCGCCCAATGCGGTCAGCGGCATCAAGGCGCTGATCAATCATGCGGGCACTGCCTCGCTGACCGAGCACCTGGCCGCCGAACGCGACAGCTTCGTGGGCGCGCTGCATCACAGGGATGGCGGCGAAGGTATCAGCGCGTTCCTGGAAAAACGCAGGCCGAACTATCGATGACATGGACGGGGGGCCGGCCGGCAGTCATGCCGAGGCCGACGCCATCCCGGCAAGATTCCAAAACAACGACATTCCGGAGACAGCATGAGCAGCAACGTTTCGCACTTTGAAGGTACGCGCCCCGTGGCAGACCAGCAGCGCTTTGACGTGGGCGCGCTCGAGGCATGGATGCGCGAGCATGTGGCAGGCTTCGCGGGCCCGCTGACAGTCGAGCAGTTCAAGGGAGGCCAGTCGAACCCCACCTTCAAGCTGATCACACCGGGCCAGACCTACGTGATGCGCGCCAAGCCGGGCCCGAAATCGAAACTGCTGCCGTCGGCGCACGCCATCGAGCGCGAGTATCGCGTGATGGCCGCGCTGGCCGGCAGCGACGTGCCCGTGGCGCACATGTTTGCGCTGTGCGAGGACGAAGACGTGATCGGCCGCGCGTTCTACATCATGGAGTTCGTGAGCGGACGCGTGCTGTGGGATCAGTCGCTGCCTGACATGACCCCCAGCGAGCGCGGCGCGATCTACGACGAAATGAACCGCGTCATCGCCGCGTTGCACTCGGTGGACTACAAGGCGATCGGGCTGGCCGACTACGGCAAGCCCGGCAACTACTTCCAGCGCCAGATCGAACGCTGGAGCAAGCAGTACAAGCTGTCGGAGACGGAATCGATCCCGGCCATGGATCAGCTGATCGCCTGGTTGCCCGAGCACATCCCGCAGGAATCGAGCGAGCTGACCACCATCGTCCATGGCGACTACCGGCTGGACAACCTGATGTTCCATCCGACCGAACCCAAGGTGCTGGCGGTGCTCGACTGGGAGCTGTCCACGCTGGGCCACCCGATGGCCGACTTCGGCTACCACTGCATGAGCTGGCATATCCAGCCGGGCCAGTTCCGCGGCATCGCCGGCCTCGACCACAAGGCGCTGGGCATCCCGGACGAAGCCGCCTATCGGCGTCTGTACGAGCAGCGCACGGGCCGCCAGATCACGGGCGACTGGAATTTCTACCTGGCCTTCAGCATGTTCCGCATCGCCGGCATCCTGCAAGGCATCATGAAGCGCGTGGTCGATGGCACGGCCTCGTCGGCCCAGGCCCTGGACGCCGGCAAGCGCGCGCGTCCGATGGCCGAAATGGGCTGGGCCTACGCGCAGAAGTCGGGCGCCTGACCCGGCACACCGGCAGTTGATGTCCCGCTCCCCGACTACCGGAGCGGCGACATCATCGGGTTCGATACACGATGTCATCGGACAACTGAGTACATTCCCTGCAGGGCTGTCCGCGTCTCTCCAACTGCCTGCCGCCCGCCGACTGGCCGCCCCTGATCGGCCTTTGTCGCTACATTTGGCGCCAATGTTCTACGTGTTTTCCTGATGGACCCGATCGCGAAACGGGCCTACACTCCCAGCCATTGTTGTACGACAACTGATGATAAGTGTTGACTGGAGACACAGCATGACCTCTTCTCGCCACCCCTCTTCGCGCAGGCAGTTTCTGGGCCAGCTTTCAGGCCTGGCCGCACTGGGCACCGTTGGCACGTCCGGCATCCTGGCGCCGTCCCTGGCCTGGGGCCAGGACAAATGGCCGACCCGGCCGATCCGCCTGGTAGTGCCCTACCCGGCTGGCGGTTCCTCGGACATCATCGCGCGCCTGATCAGCAAGCCGCTGGGCGAAGCGCTGGGCCAGCCGATCGTGGTCGACAACCGCCCTGGCGCCAACGGCAATATCGGCGCCGCCATGGTGGCGCAGGCCGGCACGGAAAACCACACCTTGCTGCTCTGCGACGTGGGCGCGCTGGCCATCACCCCGTCGGTCTATACCAAGCTCACCTTCAATCCGGACAAGGATCTCAAGGGTGTGGCCATGCTGGCGTATTCGCCGCATCTGCTAGTGGTACATCCGTCGGTGCCGGCCAACAACCTCAAGGAACTGGTGGCGCTGTCGCACAAGCAGACGCTGAACTTCGCCGTGACGGCCATCGGCAGCGCGCCGCACCTAGCCGGCGTGGCCGTGCAGCAGGCGACTCAGGCCGCATGGCAATACGTGCCATACAAGGGCGGCGCGCAAGCGATCGCCGATACGGTCGGCGGCACCGCGCAAGTCCTGATGAACGGCATGCTTGCCACGTGGCCGCAGGTCCAGGCGGGCAAGCTCAAGCTGCTGGCCGTGTCCAAGCGCACGCGCATGGCGCTGGTCAGCCAGACGCCGACCATCGCCGAGAGCGGCGTGCCGAATTTCGAATCGGGTACATGGCAAGGCGTGATGGCACCTTCGGGCATGCCTGATGCACTGGTCCAGCGTATCAGTGCCGAACTGGTGCGCATCATCCGCACGCCGGAAATCCGCGCGCAACTGGCCGGCCAGGGTGCGGAAGTCGTGACGATGACGCCGTCGGAAACCAGCAAGTGGTTCAGCGCCGAGGAAAAGCGCTGGGCCCAGGTCGTCAAATCGTCGGGGGTCAAGCTGGACGCCTGAAGTCAGCCACTGAAGTCAGTCGCTGAAGTCAGCCACTGAGGTCAGCCACTGAAGTCAGTCGCTGATCTCGGCAATTCAAGTCCACGCATAACAGGCAGTACTGGAACGGGCGCGCATCTGGCGCCCGTTTTTTTGCTCGCCGCTGCGCGCGGCCGGCGCATCAGTCGCCCAGCGCCACCCCTTCGCGACGCGGATCGGCGCCACCTGCCCACACCGCGCGACCATTCACCGTCTTGCGCATGATCGCCTGCGTGCCGCTGGTCATCTCGATCTCGGCAACCTGGTGGCCTTGCTGCTTCAGCGCCTCGACCAGCTGCGGTGTCACCAGACCCTTTTCCACCTCGGTGGGGCCATTATTGCGGCTGCCGAAGTTGGCCATGCCCACGGCCTGCTGCACATCCATGTCCCAGTCGAGCAGGCCCACGAGCGTCTTCGAGACGTACTCGATGATCTGCGAACCACCGGGCGAACCCAGCGCGGCCACCAGCTTGCCGCTCTGGCGATCGAACACGAGCGTCGGCGCCATCGACGACCGCGGGCGCTTGCCTGCCTGCACACGGTTGGCCACGGGCTTCCCGTTCTCGGTCGGCGTGAACGAGAAGTCGGTCAGCTGGTTGTTGAGCATGAAGCCGCGCACCATGATGTGCGAGCCGAAGTACGACTCGATCGTCGTCGTCATCGACAGCGCACCGCCACGGTTGTCCACGGCCACGATCTGCGACGTGGAGATCCGCGGCGGCGACCGGTCCGGCGCGAATGCCACCTTCACCCCCGGCGGCGTGCCCGGTTGCGCCTTGCCCATGCTCTTGTCACCAATCAGCGCCGCGCGCTCGGCCAGGTAGCCCGGATTGACCATCGCAGCCACATCCACCGGCACGAAGTCGGCGTCCGCCACATAGAGGCCACGGTCCGCATAGGCGAGGCGGTCAGCTTCGGCGATCGCATGCACGGCCAGCGGATTCGCTTCTACCAGCGACGGCAGGTTGACCTGCGTCGGCTTGAGGCTGGCCAGCGCGTAGCGCGGATCGCGCTTCTCCAGCGCTTCGAGCGTGCCGAGGATCTGCGCAATGGCAATACCGCCGGAAGAAGGCGGCGGCATGCCGCAGACCTTCCACTGCCGGTAGTCGGTACAGACTGGCACACGCGTCTTGGCCTTGTAGCCCTTCAAATCGGCCACCGACAGGCTGCCGGGATTCGCATGGGCATTGACCTTGGCGGCGATTTCCTGGGCGATCGGGCCGTTGTAGAACGCATTCGGGCCATGCTTTGCGATCTCGCGCAGCGTCTGCGCCAGCTGCGGGTTCTTGATGGTGGCCCCGACGGGCTTGGCCTTGCCCTGCGCATCGAGGAAGTACGCGGTCATCTCCGGCGAGCCGCCCATGAACTTGTCGGCAGCCACCTGCGTATAGAGGCGCTGCGACATCGGGAAGCCGTTCTCGGCCAGTGCGATGGCCCGCTGGAACAGTCGCGCCCAGGGCAGGCGGCCATGCTCGCGATGCGCCATTTCGAGCGCGCGCAGCACGCCGGGCACGCCTACCGAACGGCCGCCGATCTGGCCGTCGGAAAACTCCATCGGCTTGCCATCGGGGCGCATGAACAGGTTCTCGGTGGCGCCGGCCGGCGCGGTTTCGCGGCCGTCGTAGGCCTGCACGCGCTTGCCGTCCCAGTACATGATGAAGGCGCCGCCGCCGATGCCGGTGGCCTGCGGCTCCACCAGCGTCAGCACCGCCTGCATGGCGACGGCGGCGTCGATGGCCGAGCCGCCTGCGCGCAGGATCTCGCGCCCCGCCTCGGTCGCCAGCGGGTTCGCGGCCGCGGCCATGTGCTTCTGCGCGACGGCGGTGGTCATGCCCGGGCGGTAGCCCGACGACACCTCCGGCGCCGGCGGCACGGTCGCCTGCGCGGCCGGTGCGGAAGCTGGTGCCGGCGCCGCGGCCGCCGGCGCACCGGCGTCCTTCTTGTCCGTCGTGCCGCACGCGGCAAGCAGCGCGGTCAGCGCGATGGCCAGCGCCCCGCGCCAGCGCAAGTGATCGGGATGATTCGCCTGGGAAGCCGAAGAAGTTACTGCCACTGCGTCTGTCATGCCGTCTCTCCTGGGGGGAAGCTCCGGCGATTGTAGCGGCGATCGACGCGAACGTACGTGCGAACGACTGAAACCAGCCCATGGATGACGGCGTTGGCGCCAGGACGTGTTGCGGCATGGCACCATTTTCGCGGCGGGCTTTCTTGCATCCCGCCAACCCGGAAGGACGTTGCCAGCCGATCCCTCAAGCGACGCGCGCCATGAGCCTGGGTGTCGCCGCTGGAAAAGAAAACGGGAGGCATATTGCCTCCCGTCCTTTCTTCACCCTCTACTCAACAAGCACAAGCCTGGCAAGTCCCGCTGATGTCTACGCGGCCTTGCCGCCGTGCTTACAGCGTCGTGAACGACCAGTTCAGGTTCACGCCTTGCCCGTTCAGCGTGCCGGCGACCGTCACGTTGTAACGTGTCTTGCTCGCCAGGGGCGTGCGTGGGGTGCAGATCGCCAGGCCGCGCGCGGCGCTGGACATCCCGGACGTCCGCGCGTCCACCTTTTCGCAGCCAATGGCATTGCCGGATGCGTCGGTAATCGTGAACGTATCCGCGTTGAAGGTCAGCGACGTGTTGACGGCCTGCACGGTCACCGGGTACCCCATGGTCTGCCCTGCATAGGCAGGCGCGGGATTCGGGCTCTCGTTGTTGACCCAGCTCGTCGGCACGTCGGCCTGCCCGCTGTAGGGGTAGGCCACCATCTGGTTGTCGGCACCGCCGCGGCTCAGATCCGCGAGATCGATCGTCTGGTAGTAGTTGGCCGACGTCCCGCCACTGCTGCCCGGCCCGACGCTTTCGGCAAACCCGCTGCCTGCCGATGCATAGCTGCCCAGCAGCGCCGCACGGTGGAACGGCGCGTTGACCAGGTCGACCACCAGCGCATCCTTGGGCGTCATCGACAGATTCGCACCCGCGGCCGACGTCCAGCGATTCGCGCCGGCCACGACCTCGGCGGTGGCATTGCTCGGGTAGGCCGCCTGGATGCGATCGTTGGGCGCGGCACCGGTATAGCCGGTATTGCCGGGCTGCTCGTCGTGCGTCAGCGTCTGGTTGGCCAGCATATAGGCCGTATGGTTCTGCGCGACGGTATTGAGCGCATCGCGCGCCGTCAGCGGCGCCAGGCCCACCTGCTCGCGGCGATAGTTGGCGTAGCAGAGCCCCGCGCTGCGCGCGTCACCCAGCACCTGATAGCCCGATACGCCGGTCCCGCGCGCGGGCAGCAAGCTCACGGCGCCGGTCACGGGCGCCGGCGCGCTGCCGCTGACGGTATAGCAGGCACGCGCCGTTCCGGCGGGAACCGGTGCCGCCGCCTGGCCATTCGCAGCGGCCTGCGCGGTGTTGCCGCCGCTACCGCTGGCGCTCGACGTCGAGGCGCTACCGCCATCGCCGCCACCACCGCACGCGGCGAGGCCCAGTGCCGTGCAGGCAACGATGGCACCGAATGCGATGGGGCGCCGGTTGATAGAGGCAATACGCAAGTGTTTCCCTGGCATGTGTGATGCGGCTCGATGTATTGGAATGGGGAAACTGCCCGCACGCCCGGTGTGTGAACCGGGTCAACGCCATGGCACTGCAGCGCCGTGATATGAGGCGTCCGGGGCAGATGGATCGCAGTGATGGTAGGGATGCCCGCCATCACGGTCCAGCTTGCGAACATTTTTTTACGGTGTGATCCGTGCGCGCTGCACGAAAGCCGCCGCGCGGGGATTGCGCGCGGGAAATGCGCCCCCACGCGAACACGGTGGACGGCGCCAGGACACGCTCAGGCCGGCTTCATGCGGACGCGATCGGTACCGATGTGGTGCCGGCCTTGGGCCGATCTGTCATGCCGATTCACCGTACCCGGCATGCAGTGGCCGCGATCATGGTGATGCCGGCGCCACCGTCGGCATATCGGCCATGCCATTGCCCAGCGACGTCATCACCGCCATCAATTGTTCGCGCAGCCAACGGTTGGCCCCGTCGTTCTCGCCGCCCGCGTGCCAGTACAGATGCAACTCGAGCGACGGCACCTTGAATGGCAGCGACAGCAACCGGTTCGCGTAGGGCTCGTTGGCGATGCGCGCATAGCGCAGTGGCAGCGTAGCCAGCAGATCCGTGCAGCTCACCACGCGGCACGCCGCCGCATAGTGCTGGCAACGCAGCCGCACCCGGCGCGTCAGGCCCATGCGGTGCAGCGCCTGGTCTTCCAGGCCCGCCCCGCGCCGGCGCGACGAGACATGCACGTGTTCCGCCGCGAGATAACGCTCGAGCGTCAGTTCCTTCTTGACCAGCGGATGATCGCGCCGCGCGAGCACCACCATCGGGTCGGACATGAACGCGGTGTGATGGATGGCCGGCGAGACCGGCAGCAGGATGTCGATGGCGGCGTCGATCGTACCCGCCAGCAGTTCCGACTCCATCTCGCGACGATCGAACCGGATCGCCGCGATTTCGACCTGCGGCGCGATCGCCGTCACGCGTGACATCAACGGCGGCAGCAGCGTGGACTCCAGCGCGTCGCGCATGCCGATCGTGAAGCGGCGCGTCGTGTTGGTGGGATCGAAGTGCGGCGTGTCCTGCAACGTGCGCGCGAACGACTGCAGTGCGCCGCGGACCTCGCCCGTCAGCGAGCGCGCCAGCGGCGTGGGTGCCATGCCCTGCCCGCGCCGCTCGAACAGCGGATCGTTGAACAGCGTGCGCAGCCTGCCCAGCGCATGGCTGACAGCCGGCTGCGTCAGGTTGAGCTGGCGTGCCGCGGCCGTGATGCTGCCTTCGCTGTAGATGGCGTCGAACACCACGAAGAGATTGAGGTCGATCCTGCTGAGCTGCATGGCACCTTCCTGCTCGAATGCTTGACTGGCACGGCGTGGCATCGCGGCCCGGAGGCACAACAGCATCCTCCGGACAAAGCGCAATACCACCCACTTTCCTGTCGCGCATTCTGGCACGGAATGCAGGATATTGATACTGACCAATCCAGAAAATTCATTTTTCTTATTTAATGCGTTGGGCTAGAGTAGCCACAGTCGGCACCGCGTGCCCTACCACACCCCGATCGGTACCCTAGGAGACCCCATGCAATTCGAGTACTCGCCCAAGGTCAAGGAGATGCAGGCCAAGCTGCTGGCGTTCTTCGACCAATACATCTACCCGAACGAAAAGCGCTTCTACGCCGAGATCCAGGCCAACCGCGAAGCCGGCAACGCATGGGTGCCGACCAAGGTCGTCGAGGAACTGAAGCCGCTGGCGCGCGAAGCCGGCCTGTGGAACCTGTTCCTGCCGCGTTCGAAGCGCGCGCCGGAAGGCCTGTCGAACCTGGAATACGCGCCGCTGTGCGAGATCATGGGCCGGGTGCCCTGGTCGGCCGAAGTGTTCAACTGCGCCGCGCCTGACACCGGCAACATGGAGACGCTGGAGCGCTACGCGTCCGAATCATTGAAGGACCAGTGGCTGGAGCCGCTGTTGCGCGGCGAAATCCGCTCGGCGTTCCTGATGACGGAGCCGGCCGTGGCATCGTCGGACGCCACCAATATCGAATGCCGCATCGAGCGCGATGGCGATCACTACGTGATCAACGGCACCAAGTGGTGGTCGTCGGGTGCCGGCGATCCGCGCTGCAAGGTCTATATCGTGATGGGCAAGACCAATCCCGATGC
>FTBN01000131.1_pt1 | contig 15757 bp, 13 predicted proteins | sample 1639381 | NCBI WGS metagenome assembly FTBN01 (sample SAMEA3914864, study PRJEB12502) | metagenome | biome: forest; material: soil | place: USA | collected 2012-03-12 | depth 0.3 m | reverse complement strand
GGCCCACACCGCGGATCAGGTACTGCTCCGCGTAGTGCGGCAGCACGCCGCCGCCGGAGTTGGCGTTGTTGCGCGCCAGCGCCTGGTACACCTGCTGGATGTTGACCTCGTAGTGACGCATCCGCTCCGGATTCACCAGTGCCTGGTACTGCCGCACATAGCCACCCTGCGAGTTGATTTCGGCCACGCCCGGGATCGAGCGCAGCAGCGGGCGCACCACCCAGTCCTGCGCGATGCGGCGCTCGGCCAGTTCCTCCTGCGTCAGTTCGCGGTCACCATCGTCGGAGCGATCCAGCGTGTACTGGTAGACCTCGCCCAGGCCCGTCGACACGGGCCCGAGCACCGGCGCCACACCTTCCGGCATGCGCCCGCCGATTTCGATCAGCCGCTCCATGACGAGCTGGCGCGCGAAGTAGACGTCGGTCTTGTCCGTGAACACGAGCGTGATCAGCGACAGGCCAGCCTTGTTCAGCGAACGCATTTCCTCGAGTCCGGGCAGGCCCGTCATCGACATCTCGATCGGCACCGTGACGAAGCGCTCCACTTCCTCGGGCGAGCGTCCGGTGGCTTCCGTGGCGATCTGCACCTGGACGTTGGTCACGTCCGGGAACGCGTCCACCGACAGCTTGCCGGCGGCACGCAGGCCGAAGAAAAACAGCACCACCGCGACCACGCACACCACCAGCCGCTGCTTGATCGCGGCTTCCACAAGCGATGTCATCATGGCGGCTTACCCCTGTTCCAGTCGCTTGCGCTCGTTGTCGAGATGGAACGCGCCTTCCACGACCACGCGGTCTCCGGCCTTGACGCCGCTCTGCACCACGCGCATGCCGTCGCTTTCCGCACCCAGCTTCACCTTGGTCAGGCGATACTGGCCCGGCGCGGTTTCCACGTAGACCTGCTCGTCGTTGCCGTCGCGCACGACGGCCGCACCCGGCACCACAAGGGTTTCGATCGGCTTGCCGGCAATCAGCATGCTGGCCAGCATGGCGGGCTTCAGGCGCCCCTCCTTGTTTTCGAGCTCGGTGCGAACCAGTACCGTGCGCGATTGCGGATTGACCGTGCGGCCTACGTAGATCAGCTTGCCCGTGATGCGGCCGTTGCTGACCAGCGACGGCACCTCGATGTCGACGCTCTGGCCCTCCGCCACCTGCGCGGCCTGCTGCTCGGGTACCTCGGCCACGACCCACACGCGCGACAGATCGGCCACGGTGTACAGCGCGTCGGCCGGCTGCACCACCTGCCCCTGCGCCACGTTGCGCTCGACCACGGTGCCGCTGATGCTGGAGAACACCGGCGAGTACGAATCGATGCTGCCGTTCCTGGCCAGCGCGGAAATCGTCGCCGCCGACATGCCCAGCACGCGCAGCTGGTCACGATAGGCGCGCATCTCCGCCGTGGCGATCGCGTATTCGCTTTCGCGACGCTGCAGTTCGGCACGGCCGATCACGTCGGCCGCGAACAGCTGGCGCGCGCGCTCGGCATTACGCGCCTGCAGCTCGTTCTGGGCTTCCGCCTTCAGGAACGCCATCTGCGCGGCCCCGAGTTCGCTGCTGTGCAGTCGGGCCAGCACCTGCCCGGCCTTGACTTCCTGGCCGAGCACCGCATAGAGATCGGTCACGCGGCCCGTCACGCTGGCACCAATGCGCGAGACGCGCTGTTCATCGAAATCGATCCGGCCCGCCACGCGCAGCATCTCGCTGAACGGGGACGCGGCCACGGGTGCCACCTTGAGCGTTTTCTGCAGGTTTTCTTCGGGCTTGACGATGCCCGGCGGCAGTTTCGGCGCTTCGGCAACGGGCTCGGGCTCCTTGGAGCAGCCGGCCAGCGACATCGCCAGCACGACGGCGGCGGCGATGGAAAGCAGGGAATGGGAAGGACGCATATTCATTTCAGATTCGGGGCAACGGGCATGGATGGCGCGGCGCCGGCAGTAACGCCCGGCGTGGCCGACATGAGCTTTTCAATCTGGATGGCGGCGATCTGCAGTTCGTATTGCGCGTTGATCAGTTCGGCGCGCGCATTGCGCAGCACGCGCTGGGCGTCGAGATAATCGAGAATGCCGCGCTCGCCAAAGCGGTAGGCGGCTTCCGCCACGCCGAGCGCCGACTCGGCTTCACGCACGATGCCGGACTCCAGCGCCGTGACCTGTGCCTGCGTGATCTCGTATTGCCGATAGGCGGTATCGAGTTCCTGCGCGAGTTCGAACTCGCGCGCCTCAAGTGCGGTACGCGCCTGCGTGGCCTGCGCGGTGGCCTCGCCCACCGGCCCGCTGCGTCGATCCCACAGCGGAATAGTCATCACGAGGCCGATCTGCGAAACGTTGTTGTCCGGCTGACGATCGGTGCTGGCGCGCAGCGAGACCTCGGGCCAGCGCAGCGAGCGCTGGTAATCCACGCCCAGACGCGCGCGTTCCAGTTCGCTGCGGCGCTGGATCAGTTCGGCATTGCTGGCCTGCATGGTGTCGCGCAGCAGATTCAGCGCCGGCACATCGGGCGAGCCGGCCAGGCTGCCGGACAGGCCATAGCGCGCCGGCAAGGCGCCCCCTACCTGCTGGCGCAGGGACGCCTTCGCCTGATCGACGCGCAGCTCGGCGGTCTGCAGGGTTTTCTGCGTGGCCAGCAGTTCGGTTTCGGCCTTGATCAGCTCGTAACGTGGCGCCTCGCCCACTTCCACACGCACTTTCGCGCGCGCCTGGATCTGGCGCATCAGTTGCAGGTCTTCGCGTGCAGCGGCCAACTCGGTCTCGCGGCGCAGCACCTGGAAATAGGCGGTCTTCACGCGTGCGCCCAGTTCGCTGCGGAAGGTCTGGCGCATGGCCTCCGACACTTCCAGGCCACGGCCGGCCATCTGTTCGCGCAGGTTGCGCTGGTTCGGATAGTCGAACTTCTGGACCACGGCATAGGACGGCGCATTGCCGCTGGCCACGCCCGGCTGCTTGCCGGACAGGCGCCCGACCATCATTTCCACCTGCGGGTTCGGATAGGCACGCGCGCTGGTGATGGCGGCGCTGGCGGCATCCACATTGGCGTGTGCGGCGTCCACACCCTTGTTGGTCGATTGCGCCAGTTCCAGCAACTGCGACAGTTCGAAGGTGACGGCCTCGGGCGTGGTGGCCCTTGGCATGGGCTTGGCGGCAAGCGTCGTGGCCGGCGGCGCGATGGCGCCCGGCCGGGCCGCGGCGGCGGCGGCAGCGGATGCGGCGGCACTGCTCGGCTCGGGCTGCGCCGCCAGGGCTGGCGCCGCCACGAACGACAGCGACGCGACCCAGGTCAACGTTTTGTTGGTCTTCATGTCGGAAAGAATCAAGCGGTACGGCTGCCTGGCAATCCACGATATTCCCGGCGCGCGCGGGCCGGCAAGCAAGCCGGGACGGGCGGCAAGGCGTCAGGCCGCGACGTGCGGCGTCACGGAAATATCGAAGGTGCGAGGCAAGGGAAGCGCTCCCTCGGGGCGGTCAGCCCGGAGGGAGGCCTGGAGCGTCAGGCGAGGAAGTTGGGCGGCCGGTACAGGCCGTCAGATTCGAACGTGCTGCGTGCCGTGGGCACCTGCACCAGATCGTCCACCGATTGGGCGAGTTCGAATGTGGGGAGTACGAAGAGTGCGCTGGTCTCATCGACCGCGTCGAACAGATCGAGCGGGTCGAGCAGATCCGCGGACCAGATATTGCAGTAGCCGGGAGGCGGGCCGTCGTCGTCCGTGCTATCCGCGCCATTGGAGCCCTCGTCAGGGTCGCCCGGCAGCACGATCTGCGACAGATCGTCGCCGGCGGCGAGGACCGCATAGTCGGGCTCTTCCGCAACCTGGACGGCCTCCGCCTGCGGCACGGCCATGCGCGCGTTCGCCGCTGCCGTGAAGGACAGCGCGGACAGGCAAAAGGCAGTCAGCAGAAAGAAGACCAGACGTATCAAGGTTTGGGGACGCGATAACGGGCAAGAAGCCTGGGCAAAAGCCGGGGCAGTGGCAACCATCCATTCGAAAAAACGCGTGGCCGCCGAGGCGAGCTTGCGTGATCGAGCAGACAATTGCTGCAGGACAGCATTGTAACCGATCGCAACAATGGACCCGGCGGAGGGCGGCAAGTTCCATCGCTGTTTGTCCCGAGACACCCGAATAGTGGGAAGCGAAAGTTCACAGAAGTTTACTGGCCGGAAGGAGTGCCCCTTCTTACACTTTCGAGCATCGCGTTCACTAAACGAAGGGAGGAGGAAATGGGCTGGATCCTGGTCACCCTCGCCCTGCCGTTGCTGGCGCCGTTGATCGCGCTGATCTGCATGCGCGCGTTTCCGCTGCCGGTCCCTGCCGAGCGGCTCGCATGGGTCACCGTGGTGAAGGATGGGCAGCTTTGCTGGGCCACGATCGGGTTCTGCGTGTCGGGGCTCTATGAACTGGCGGAGGCCTCGGCCTCCGGGTTGGTGATGGATTCGACGCGGGACCAATACCTGAACGGCTGCCTGATTTTCGTCCTGGTCTTGTCGAGCCTGTTCGCCGCCTGTGGCGCAGCATTTACGACACCACAGCATCGTCAGGCAGGCGTTTCCTGGTTGAAGCAGTTCACGGTACTGGCCTGGTCGCTCGTCATGGCCAGCCTGGCCGCATCCGGTTATTCAATCATTCACTTTGGCCTGTTCATAGAACTGGAGATGCAATGAGCACCCTGACCAACTGGCTTAGATATCGGTTCAACGACCCGGATCGATTCAAAACTTCACTTTGCGCCGTAGCCGGCGTCGGCTCGTGCGGGGTCGCGCTCATCTGGCTCTGGCTTGCCCTCAGATACCTGCTTCGGTGAGGCGTACCGCCGTGGCGGCCGTCAAGGGGAAATCCGATCACTATTGGTCCAGCCTATCTACCGCATAACAAACCGGTCTTGGACGCTATAGGTGAAAAGGCGGACTATCACGGCTAATGGTTTTCCCCACCCACCGGAGTCTTCAAATGAAGTCCGCCCTGCTTGCGCTGTGTGGCGCAGCCTCCCTCCTCGCCTCCCTGTCCGCCGTCGCCGGCCCCGACTTTACCGTCATCGAACGCGCCCGGGCCAACGCCCATCAGCGTCAACAGGTCAATGCCACCGCCGGATGTAGCCCTGCTGCCAGCAGCACGACGGCAGCGAGTGCACCGAAGGCCGCGCTGGCACCGATTCACACGAGCTGATCCGCGCGCTCTGAACGGCTGGTCGACTGGAGGCCCGTGCGGGCGTTTCCCGCCTCAGTTCGATGTCAGACCTTCCACCCGGCCGGTTTCCGCCACGAAGTCTATGAACCTGCGCACACGCACGGGAATATGGGTGCGGTGCGGGTAATACATATAGAGGCCGACGTTGTTGCTGTCGAACTGCCGCAGGATCGGCACCAGACGGCCGTCGGCCAGATCCGCACGGACGAGGTACGTTGACAGCTGGCCAATACCCATACCGGCCCGCACGGCTTCGATCTCGGTCTGTACGTCGTTGAAGGTCGCCACGGCCGGGACATCCTTGAACACGAGGTCGCCGTCGATGTTGAGTTCCCACGGCACCATGCGCCCGGTGACCGGACGACGGAAGCCCGTGCAGGCATGGCTGGCCAGTTCATCGACGGTTTTCGGTTCGCCGTGCTGACGCAGATAGGACGGTGCGGCACAGATGACCAGTGGCAGGTCGCACAGCCGCCTCGCCACGAGGTTCGGCCCGGGGCTGGTGCCGGCGCGGAAGCCGATGTCGATGCGGGCTTCCACCAGATCCGTGAAAAGGTCGGTGAGTACCAGATCGAACGTGACACCGGGATATGCATCACGGAACGCCTTCATCAGCGGCACCAGGATATGGGTACCGACCGATGTCGGCGCCGTGAGCCGGATCACACCATCATCCTCGCTCCGGGCGCTGCGCACCTGCGCCAGCGCTTCATCGAGCTGGCGCAATCCTGGATCGGCCAGTTCGAACAGCCGCGCCCCTTCCTGGGTCAGGCTCAGCTTGCGCGTCGTACGATGCAGCAGCCTTACCCCCAGTTCCTGCTCCAGCGTGCGGACAGCCTTGCTGACCGCCTGGGGAGTCACGCCCGCCTCCACGGCCGCACGCGCGAAACTCTTCGCACGCACCACCCCAAGAAACAGCGTCAAGACACGTGCCCTGTCCATAGATCCTGCGGTTGATTCAAAACCGTAAGTTGGCAATGGTTGCCAAGCATACGCTGCTGGCGCACACGTCGACATCTCGATCTTGTTCAAGGCGGCGCCACGCTACGGCGCCGGACGGCCGCCAGGCGCAGGCGAAAAAAAACGCTGCAACCAGATTGCTGGTCGCAGCGTGTCAATTCACCGGTCCGCACGACACCCACTATGTCGCCCGTTGCACCCCATTACTGGTTCGACCGGCTTGTCCTTTCATGGCAGAGGAAAACCGCCACGGGGGCAGATCGTAGGTCGGTGATATGTCATCCCCATGACACGCTGTCTCGACATCCACACAGGCATCAATTTGGTTGGATGTTTGCATTGTGACCAGCCCCGCCGGTTACGCAGGTGTGGTGGAAATCAAACGCACCGAGGAAGCCACTCCGCATATTCCCTCATTAACACGAGAAATTAAGGCTTACAGGGAATATGTCATCTTTATCCTATTGAAGTGATCAATCCGGGCGGCTATGGTTCAGCGCATTACAATTTCCACGGCAATATATGTATCCACAGACATATAATGCTCGCCCCAATCGGAAAACAATGAGCCATTCCGTTGACGGACGCCCCGCGTCTCCAGCCCCCTCATCCCCTGACTCCCGGCGTTTCCTCAAGCGCCCGGGGCGCCTGTTTCCGCTTGTCCGCTTTGTAGCAACCTCGTAGCAACCGTCGCGGCATCCGGGTCAAAACGTCTCTGAAAGCCCGGATCTGCGACAACTCTGGGGGTCATCCAGCGAAGGTGTGACGGGGTCAACCGACGGGCCAACCAGACCCGCCGGGCGCGCCAGCCCAGCAGGATTACCCAGGATCCACGACTGGAGAACATTCAATGAGCAGTGTGATGAATGATGGGGGCAACCCGTCCTACGGGCAGGCGCCGTTCTTTTCCAAAGAAGCGACCTACGCCAAGCCGGGCTTTTCCCGCTGGATGGTCCCACCCGCCGCACTGGCGGTGCATCTTTGTATCGGCCAGGCCTATGCATTTTCGGTATTCAATGCCCCGCTTTCCAAGGTGATCGGCATTACCGAATCCGCGGCGGGTGACTGGAAACTGACCACGCTCGGCTGGATCTTTTCACTGGCCATCTTCTTCCTCGGCATTTCCGCGGCATTCGCCGGCAAGTGGCTCGAACGCGTGGGCCCGCGCCTGACGATGTTCACGGCGGCCTGCTGCTTCGGCGGTGGCTTCCTGATTTCCGCGCTGGGTGTCTACACGCACCAGATTGCCCTGCTCTACCTCGGTTATGGCGTGCTGGGCGGCATCGGCCTGGGCCTCGGATACGTGTCGCCCGTGTCGACGCTGATCCGCTGGTTCCCGGATCGCCGCGGCATGGCCACCGGCATGGCCATCATGGGCTTCGGCGGCGGCGCGATGATCGCAGCCCCGCTGTCCGTGATGCTGATGAACCACTTCAAGAGCGCCACGTCGGTGGGTGTGGCGCAGACGTTCCTGGTGATGGGCGTGGGCTACTTCATCTCGATGACGATCGGTTCGCTGGCCATCCGCGTACCGCCGCCGGGCTGGAAGCCGGAAGGCTGGACGCCGCCCGTGGTCGAAAACAAGATGATCACGCGTAACCACGTGCACATCGATGAAGCCCTGAAGACGCCGCAGTTCTACCTGCTGTGGCTGGTGCTGTTCCTGAACGTGACCGCCGGTATCGGCGTGCTCGGGCAGGCTTCGCTGATGATCCAGGAAAGCTTCAAGGGCAGCGTCACGGCCGCGGCCGCCGCCGGCTTCGTGGGCCTGCTGTCGCTGTTCAACATGGGCGGCCGCTTCTTCTGGGCATCGTCGTCCGACTGGATTGGCCGCAAGAACACCTACTTCGTCTTCTTCGCGCTGGGCGCCGTGCTGTACTGGCTGGTGCCGCAGCTGGGCGCCAGCGGCAGCATCGCGCTGTTCGTGCTCGCCTACTGCGTGATCATGTCGATGTACGGCGGCGGCTTTGCCACGATCCCGGCCTACCTGGCGGACATGTTCGGCACCGCCTTTGTCGGTGGCATCCATGGCCGTCTGCTGACCGCCTGGGCCGCTGCCGGCATCGCCGGTCCGGTACTCGTGAACTACATCCGCGAATACCAGGTGGCGCATGGCGTGACCGGTGCCGCCGCCTACACCATGACGCTGCACATCATGGCCGCGCTGCTTGTGGTCGGTTTCATCTGCAACCTGCTGGTGTCGCGTGTGAACGAAAAGCACCACATGAGCGATGCGGATGTGGCCAAGCTCGGCGCCAGCGCCGGCGCTGCCCACTAACGGATACGGAGTCATGCAAATGGAAAACCAGGACCTTAACGCCCACCCCACCAACAAGGGCCTGCTGGCCGTCTTCTGGCTCTACGTACTGGTGCCGCTGGTCTGGGGCGTGTCCAACACGATCACCCAGGCGATGAAGCTGTTCCAGTAAGCGCCGTCTCGGGCAGACAGGAAGGCCGCAAGCGATTGCGGCCTTTTTTCATTCTTGATCGCGTGCGTCTGGAGCGCTGCATGCCGGGTTGCCGGCTTGCGCATCGCCGAGGGCTTCATACACTTGACGGATTGTTCCGTCCCCGGGACCTGCCTGATATCCACCCCTCTGGAGTTGCCCATGAAGATCGATCTGACCGGCAAGACTGCACTGGTAACCGGTTCCACCGCCGGCATCGGCTTTGCCACGGCGCATGGCCTGGCCGAATCGGGCGCGCGCGTGATTGTCAACGGCCGCAGCAAGGGCACTGTCGACAAAGCCATCGCCGCGTTGAAGGCCTCGCTGCCCGGCGCCAATGTGATCGGCTTTGCCGGCGACCTGGTCGATGCCGCCGTCTGCGACACCCTGGTCAAGACCCATCCCGACGTCGACATCCTCGTCAACAATCTCGGCATCTTCCAGCCGCAGGATTTCTTCGAGATCCCCGACAGCGAGTGGTCGCGCTTCTTTGAAGTCAATGTGCTGACCGGCGTACGCATCTCGCGGGCCTATGCGCAGGGCATGGCCCGGCGCAAATGGGGCCGCATCGTCTTTGTGGCGTCGGAATCCGGCATCAATATCCCCGTGGAGATGATCCACTACGGCTTCACTAAAACCGCACAGCTGGCCGTGTCGCGCGGCCTGGCCAAGCGGATGGCTGGCACCGGCGTGACGGTGAACGCGGTGTTGCCCGGCCCCACGCTGTCGGAGGGTGTGGAAGCGATGCTCAAGGACGAGATTGCCAAGACCGGCAAGTCCGCCGAGGAAGTGGCGGCCGATTTCGTCAAGGCACATCGCAGCACTTCGCTCATCCAGCGTGCGGCCAGCGTCGAGGAAGTGGCCAACATGATCGTCTATGTCTGCTCGCCGCAGGCATCGGCCACCACCGGCGCCGCACTGCGCGTCGATGGCGGGGTCGTCGACACGATCATCTGACGCCCCGGGCGCTCCCGAGCGGCGCGGAGGCTATCCGCGCCGGTGGCGCATCATGGCGGCCATTGCCGCCGAGGCACCCACCACCAGCGCCGTGGCCAGCAACGGATGGCGCGAGGTAGTCGTGGTGTACGCGCACGACTGCAGCGCGCGACGGTTGCCGGTCCGCTCCATCAGGCTGTTGCCCGCCTCGTGGAGCGCGTTGTCTTCGCGCGGACCGGCCGGCGAGCGCGTCTGCTGCGCGCGGCCCATGAACCGGCGCATGAAACGGTCGAACGTATGCGGCGCATGATAGGCCGCTGCCGAAAACGCCTTGGCCGAGGCGCCGACGAACATGTCGCGGCGCGGATGCTCGGCGGCAAACAGGATCGCATCGGCCGCCAGCGACGGATCGTAGAGTGGTGGCGCCAACCGCGGCTCGACATGCAGGAAGTTCTTGGCGTGCATCACCATCGGCGTATCGAGCCCCGCCGCCTTGATCAGCGTGACCGAAACCGACGCTTTCTCCTGCTCCAGTTCCAGTCGCAGCGTGTCGGTAAATCCCTTGATCGCATGCTGTGACGCGACGTACGCAGCCTGCAGCGGCATCGGCCCGTCACAGGCCTCGCTGCCCACGTTGATGATCGCGCCACCGTCGCGCCGCAGGTGCCCGGCCGCCGCCAGCGAGCCGTGGACCATGCCCCAGTAGTTGGTTTCGAACAGCTTGCGCTGGTCTTCGAGCGGCACATCGTCATGGCGGCCGAAGATCGTCACCCCGGCGTTGTTGATCCAGGTATCGAAGCCGCCAAAACGCTCGATGGCGTCCTGTGCCACGCGCGCCACATCCTCGTGCCTGCCGACGTCCGCCGCCACCGTGATGACTTCGGCACCCTGCCCGCGCAGTTCTTCGGCCAGCGTGTGCAGCGCATCTTCGCCACGCGCCACGAGCACCAGCTTGGCGCCGAGCCCCGCGGCCTTGCGCGCGGTGATGAGCCCCACGCCACTCGTGGCGCCCGTCAGCACGATGACCTGCGAACCGATCTTCTTCAGCGTTTTCATCTTGCCTCTCAGTGGTTGGACAATGAGTGAAAGAACCCACTCAGGGACCGCAAATCAGGGACCGCAAACAGGGACCGCAAATCCCGTTCCCGCACGGACTGGGGCACCGCGCCGATGTGCGGTGCAGCAGGCGCGGTCAGGAATTACAAAGACGGTAAATTGGCGCCGCGCCCGTCCGCCATCCACGTCCGCCATCGCTGTAGGACGGCTCCCGCTTTCGCACGCGATGCGCCCTGCATAAGCTGGAACGAACCCGTTCCTTCCGGACCCGCCCATGGCAAAGCCCGCCGCCGCAGATGCGTCCACAGATGCGCCGCTCGACACCTACCAGCGCAAGCGCAACTTCGCCACTACGCCCGAGCCCGGTGGGGCCACCGCGCGGCGCACGCGGAAGGCCGCGCGAGCCGGCCACGCGTTCGTCGTCCAGAAGCACGCCGCCAGACACCTCCACTATGACTTCCGGCTGGAACTCGACGGTACGCTCAAGAGCTGGGCCGTGCCGAAGGGCCCCAGCTACGATCCCGCCGACAAACGCATGGCGGTCCACGTGGAAGACCATCCGCTCGACTATGCCGACTTCGAAGGCGTGATCCCGGCCGGGCAGTATGGCGCCGGCACCGTGATCGTCTGGGACCGCGGCGTGTGGATTCCCGACGAAGATCCCGAAGCAGGCTATCGCGACGGCAAGCTCAAGTTCGAACTGCGTGGAGAAAAGCTGCAAGGCCACTGGACGCTGGTGCGCATGGGCGGCAAGAAGGCGCGCGATGACAACGCGTGGCTGCTGATCAAGGAGCGCGACGCGTTCGCGCGTCCCGCATCGGAATTCGACGTCGTCGACGCCTTGCCGGACAGCGTCATGGCCGGCACGGCCAAGGCCCTCAAGGCCGCTGGTGGCGCTGCAAAAACGAGAAAGAAGACGGCCCGGAAAGCGGCTGGGCAAGCCGCAGGTCGATCACGCACCGCGCCCACGCTGCCCCAGGGTGCAAAAAAAACCGCGCTTCCGCTGGCCCTGGCACCACAGCTGGCCACGCTGGTCGACAAGCCCCCCGCCGATCCGATGGCTTGGCAATACGAAATCAAGTTCGACGGCTACCGCATCCTGGCGCGCATCGACGGCGACGATGTGCGCCTGTTCACGCGCCAGGGCAACGACTGGACGTCGAAGCTGCGCGGACTGGCCGCGGAGATTGCCAGCCTGGGGTGGTCCGATGGCTGGCTCGATGGCGAGATCGTGGTGGTCGACGCGCACGGCATCACCGATTTCCAGGCCTTGCAGAACGCGTTCGAGCATTCGCGCGTCGACGCCGTGCAGTTCTACGCGTTCGACCTTCCCTACTACGCGGGCCACGACCTGCGCGCGGTGCCGCTGGCCGAACGCCGCGCCGTGCTGCACGGTCTGCTTGCCGATCACAAGCCCGGCCGCCTGCGCTTCAGCGACAACTTCGAAGGCGCCCCGGCCGACATGCTCGATGCAGCCTGTCGCATGAAACTGGAGGGCATCATCGGCAAGCGCATCGATGCGCCCTACGTCAGCACGCGCGCCGGCTCGTGGATCAAGCTCAAGTGCCAGAACCGGCAGGAGTTCGTGATCGGCGGATTCACCGATCCGAAAGGCAGCCGCAGCGGCTTGGGTTCGCTGCTGCTGGGCGTACACGATGCGCAGGGCAGGCTGCGCTATGTGGGCAACGTCGGCACCGGTTTCGACACCGATATGCTCGATGCGCTGCGCAAGCAGCTCGACCCGATCCGCACCGATGACACGCCGTTCGATCCGCTGCCACGTGGCATCAAGGGGCATTGGGTCAGGCCGAAGCTCGTGGCCGAGGTAACTTTCGGCGCATGGACGCGCGAGGGCCGCATCCGGCATTCCGTGTTCCACGCGCTGCGTACGGACAAGCCCGCCGCGGCGGTGACGCTGGAGGTTCCCGTCAAGACGGACGCCGCGACGCAGAAGGGCAGGAAAACCGACGCCAAAGGCGCATCGCTGGCTGCAAAGCCCGCAAAGACTGCAAAGGCCGCCACAAGAACCGCAGCCAGAACGCCGCCGCAAAAGACCACCATTGGCAAGATCGTCGTGAGCCATGCCGATCGCGTGATCGACGCATCCACCGGGCTGACCAAGGGCGATCTCGTGCGCTACTACGCCCGCGCGGCCGCGTTGATGCTGCCCTACCTCAAGGGGCGTCCGCTGGCACTCGTGCGTGCGCCCGCGGGCATCGACGGCGAGCAGTTTTTCCAGCGCCACGGCGACACCCTGCATGTAAAGGGCGTCAAGGCACTGGACCCGCAGCTGTGGCCCGGGCATCCGGCGCTGCTGGAAATCACGGCCGCCTCGGCCATCATCGAGGCGGCACAACTGAACGTCGTCGAATTCCACACCTGGAATGTCAGGGCGCGCAGTATCGACAAGCCCGATCAGATCGTTTTCGATATCGACCCGGGCGAGCACGTGAGCTGGCGCGAGATCCAGGAAGCGGCCGACCTGCTGAAAGCGCTGCTCGATGCGCTGGGCCTGCGGAGCTTCCTGAAAACCAGTGGCGGCAAGGGCCTGCACGTCGTGGTACCGCTCTCGGCGCGCGCGGGCTGGGATGCCGTGCGTGATTTTGCGCGGGACGTGGTCGACCATATGGCCCGGACCATTCCGGACCGCTTTGTGTCGAAGAGTGGACCCCGCAACCGGGTTGGCAAGATTTTCATCGATTACCTGCGTAACGGTGTCGGGGCTACCACCGCTGCGGCCTTCTCCGCACGGGCGCGCCCCGGCCTCGGCGTGTCGATCCCGGTCAGCTGGGACGAACTGCCCGACCTGACCGGCTCCGCGCAGTGGACCGTCTCCAACGTCGACAGCAGGCTCGACGAAATGGAACGGCACGATCCGTGGGCGGGCCACGATCAGGTCCGCCAGACCCTGACCCGCGCGCGCAAGCTGCTGGACGACGTCTGATCCCTACCTGCGAAGCGCCTCCGAATGGCGCGTTTTCTGCGCTGTCAGCGTCCGTCTGTCAGCCGCCATCACCGTTGCGGCATGGTTCTTGCCACTCTGGACCTGACACATGAGCCCGCCGGCTCCTCTGGCCAAGGCAAATCCAATGAGACAGGACCCAGACCCCTGGTATTCGAGCGAATTCTGGCAACGCGCCGTCCTGGGCATCCTGCTGCTGGCACTGGCCTACCTGCTGGTTTTGCCGTTCGATGCAGGCGCGGCGTGCTGCGCCGCCGTACGGGCGGCCATCGCGTCGTGACCGAATGCGCACCCAGACGTTCCGTATCGAAAATTCAAAGGACAAGATCGCAATGCAGGTAAAAACTACAATCCGTGACAGGCCAGCGTCACCTGCGCGCCGTGGAGACAACGGCGGAGTGATCCGTCGTGACCTGCGAGACCCGAACCCCGCCCTTATTGCGGCGTTTCCCGCCGCCTGCCCGCCATGAACGCCTCGTCCGCCCATTCTCCGACGCGCCGCCCACTGGTCCTCAATGTCGAGGACCGCGAAGGGCCGCGCTACGTGAAAAGCCGCATCCTGAATCGCGCGGCATTCTCGGTACTTGAGGCATCCAGTGGCCAGGCCGCGTTGTCGCTGGTGCGCCAGCATGCGCCGGACCTCGTGCTGCTGTCGAAGCAGTTGCCCGATATCGACGGGCTTGATGTCTGCCGCCTGATCAAGAAGGACCCACGCTCCGCGCGCACGATGGTGCTGCTGACCGCACCCGGCATCACTGATTCCTATCGTCGCGCGCAGGCCCTGGACGGCGGCGCCGACAGTCTCCTTGTGGAACCCGTGGAGCCCGAGGAACTGGTCTCCAATATCAATGCGCTGCTGCGCATGCGTGGCGCCGAGGATGCCTACCGGCGCACGTCCCAGGCGCTGCACGAAAACGAAGACCTGTTTCGCCAACTGGCCGAGTCGCTGGCCGATGTGGTCTGGATCCTGGACCCCGCCACGCAGCGCTTCCTCTTTATCAGCCCATCGTTCGAGGCCCTGTGGGGCCGTCCCGCCGATGCCGTCAAGCAGGACGCCTCGCAATGGCTGCGTTGGGTCACGGCCGAGGACCAGCCGCGCATGGAAGCCGAATGGAAGCGCATGCAGCGCGACGGCAAGCTCGACACCAGCTTCCAGCTCGAACGGCCCAATGGCGAGATCCGCGAAGTCGAAATGCGCGCGTTCCCCGTGCGCGGCGCCGACGGGCACTACCTGCGTGTGGCGGGCATCTGCCAGGACGTCACGCGGCAGAACCGGGCCGAGCGCGCACTGCACAACGAGGAGCATCGCAAGGACGAGTTCCTGGCGATGCTGTCACACGAGTTGCGCAATCCGCTCGCGCCGATGCGCAGTGCCGTGGACCTGTTGCAGCAACTCTCGCCTTCGCGCGAGGACATGTTCCGCGCGCGCGACATCATCAGCCGGCAACTGCATCACCTGACCCGCCTGGTCGATGACCTGCTGGACGTCTCGCGCTTCAACCAGGGCAAGATCACGCTGCGCCGCGATCTCGTGGAACTGCGCGGCGCACTCAATACCGCGGTCGAAACCGCGCGCCCGCGGCTGGAGGCGCGCCGCCACACACTACGGCTGTCGCTACCCGAGCAACCGCTGCCGATCCGCGGCGACATGGTCCGGCTGACGCAGATCTTCGCCAACCTGCTCCACAACGCAGCCAAGTACACGCCGGAAGGGGGCCAGATCTCCGTGGAGGCCACGTCGGCCGACCACAGGGTGATGGTCCGCGTGCGCGACGATGGCAACGGGCTGTCGCCCGCGCTGCAGCGGCAACTGTTCGATCCACTGGCAGCCAGCAGCAGCGGATCGAATGCCACCACCGGCATCACCGCGGAACATGACGACCGGCCCCTCACCGCGTCGGAGGCCATCGCCGACCCGGACAATTTCGCCGCGCGCGAAGGCGCCGGTATCGGCCTGACACTGGTCCAGAAACTGGTCACCCTCCATGGCGGCCGCATCGTCGCGGAGAGTCCGGGCCGCGGCCTGGGCAGCACGTTCTCGGTCGAGTTGCCGGTGGAGCCGTGGCAGAACTGGCATCCGCCCACCAGCAAGACGCACGTGCCATCGGGCACCACGCACACCATCATGCTCGTGGACGACAACGCCGATGCGCTGGAAGCCATGACGATGACGCTGGAAACGCTGGGTCATACCGTCGTGACGGCGCCCGATGGCCCGAGC
>FTBN01000229.1_pt1 | contig 15911 bp, 14 predicted proteins | sample 1639381 | NCBI WGS metagenome assembly FTBN01 (sample SAMEA3914864, study PRJEB12502) | metagenome | biome: forest; material: soil | place: USA | collected 2012-03-12 | depth 0.3 m | reverse complement strand
TATCGAAATGCCAGTCGGGCACGATGGCCGGATAGCGCGACAGGAACTCGTCGAGCATCGGCACCACGTATTCGCGTCCGAAGGCCACGCCCATGCTGACCTTGAGCACACCAGCGGGCTTGCCGTCCTCCTGCGCGGCGCTGGCGAACGCATCGCGCAAGGTGGAAAACGGATCGGACACGTGGCGCAGGAACTGCTCGCCGCCCATCGTCAGCGTCAGCTTGCGCGTGCTGCGCTGGAACAGCCGCAGCCCCAGATGATCCTCCAGCCGCGCCACGTTCTTGCTGACGGCGGCCGGCGTCAGCCCAAGCCGCCGGGCCGCAGCCGAAAAGCTGCCGGTTTCGGCACTCTGGATAAACGATTCGAGCAGGTTCAAGGCTTCCATGCCCTGCAGCTTATACCAACAGTTGAAGAAGTTGATCCGGATTACCGCCTACCGCAGAGGGATTCCGAGAACCATACTGGAGTCACCTTCACCTCCTACAGGAAACACATCATGACCTCGCTCTCCAACAAGATCGCCTTCGTCACCGGTGGTTCGCGCGGCATCGGCGCCGCCGTGGTCCGCCGCCTGGCCCGTGACGGCGCCGCTGTCGCCTTCACCTACCAAAGCTCGGGCGCCGCTGCCCAGGAACTGGTCGAATCGATCCAGGCCGCCGGCGGCCGCGCCAAGGCCTATCTTGCCGACGCCGCCGACGCAGCGGCCGTCACCCGCGCCATCAACGACGCGGCCACCGACTTCGGCAAGATCGATATCCTCGTGAACAACGCCGGCGTGCTGTTCCTGGGCCCGGTGGACACGTTCTCGCTCGACGACTTCGACAAGACGCTGGCGGTCAACGTACGCGCCGTGTTCGTGGCGTCGCGGGCTGCGCTGTCCCACATGGGCGAAGGCGGCCGCATCATCAACATCGGCAGCACCAACGCAGACCGCATGCCGTTCGCGGGCGGTGCCGCCTATGCGATGAGCAAGTCCGCGCTGAAGGGCCTGGTGCAGGGCATGGCGCGCGACCTCGGTCCGAAGGGCATCACGGTCAACAACGTGCAGCCGGGTCCGGTCAATACCGACATGAATCCGGAAGATTCGGACTTCGCAAAGTCGCTGCACGACCTGATGGCACTGCCGCGCCACGGCAAGCCCGAAGAGATCGCCAGCATGGTGGCCTACCTGGCCGGCCCGGAAGCGAGCTTCGTGACGGGTGCCAGTCTCAATGTCGATGGCGGGTTCGCTGCGTAAGCGGTCGTTTCAAAAAGATCCTGGCGTCGTTGCGCGGCCTGGCCGTACCACTTGTACTGTCTGCGGCCGCGCCCTTGCAGGGCGCGCATGCGCTTGCAAGCGCATACCGCTACGCAGGCGGATCGCGTGCGATCCGAAACCCCTGCTCCGCCCTAGCCAGGACCGCTTCGCTTCATTTTGAAACAACCGCAAAGGGAACAAAAACAAGAGGTACAAATGGCGCAACGTTGCGCGGCACGCTTTCCATGGCGTGCCGCGCAACGTTTCCTCTACGCCTCCAGCTTCATCGGCATCGACCTGCGGCGCGACTTCGTCGCCTGGAACAGCGCGTGCGCCACGGCCGGCGCCACCGGTCCCAGCGAGACCTCGCCGCAGCCTTGCGGCGGTCGGTCGCTGTCGACGATGACCACCTCGATCTTCGGCATTTCCGCCAGTTGCAGCAGCGGATAGTCGTGGAAATTGCTCTGCTGCACCACACCGCCCTTGAACGTCACCTCGCTCTTCAGCGTGTTGGTCAACGCAAAGCCGATGCCGCCTTCGATATTGGCGCGGATCAGATTCGGGTTGATCGACCGACCGCATTCCACCGCGCACACCACGCGCCGCACCTTGAACGCCTTGCCTGCGCGTTCGAGCTCCAACGCCATCGCCACGTAGGTCTGGAATGCTTCGCCGCGACCCGTATAGAGATTGAACGTGAAGCCGCGCGTCACACCCGCGGCCGGCTTGCGATCCCAGTTGGCCGCCCTCGCCGCGGCATCGAGCGTGCGCACGGCCAGCGGATTGTGCGCCAGCAACGCGCGGCGATAGCGATACGGGTCCATGCCCGCCGCGTCGGCCATCTCGTTGACGAAGCTCTCCAGCATGAAGATGCTCGACGTGGACCCCACGCTGCGCATGAAGCTGACCGGGATCGGCTGCTTCACGTCGATCATGTCGACCCTGAGGTTCGGCACGCGATAGACGCAGTCGTAGATCGCCTCCAGCATCGTTTCGTCCCAGCCACCATTCTTCGCCATGCGCTCGGCCTTGATCACGCCGTAGAGTGACTGGCCGGTGAGCCGCGCATGCATCGCGCGGGGCATGCCTCGTTCGTCGAGCACCGCGCGGAAGCGGCCCGATACGCCGGGGCGATAGAAGCCGTGGCGAATGTCGTCCTCGCGCGAGCGGATCACCTTGACCGGCTTGCCCACGGCCGCCGATGCGCGCGCGGCATGCACAACGAAGTCCGGCAGGAACTTGCGTCCGAAGCTGCCGCCCAGGAACGTGGTGTGGACGATGATCGTCTCGGGCTTGCGCTGATAGAGCTTGGCCAGCGCGTTACGCACGAAGTCCTGCCCCTGGATCGGGCCCCAGACTTCGATGGCATCCTCGCGCACGTGCACCGTGGCGTTTACCGATTCCATCGTCGCGTGCACGATGTATGGCGTGTGGTAGTCGGCCTCCACCAGTTTGCCCCCGGTGGCCAGGATCGCGTCGGGATCGCCCAGCCTGGTGGCCACCACGGCTTCCGTCGCGCCAAGCGCGGCCTTGCGCGCGGCCAGGATGTTGTCGCTGTCCAGATCCTTGGCCGCGCCCGGATCGACGTCGATCTCAAGTGCGTCCGCGCCCTTCTTCGCCAGCCAGTAGCTGGTGGCGACGACAATGGCCGCGTCCGGTGCCTGCACCACGGCCCGCACGCCGGGCATCGCCTTCACCGCTTCGGCATTGCGCAGGCCCGTGACCTTGCCCGTCACGGTGGCGGGCATCTTCAGCGCGCCAAACAGCATGTCGGGTACGCGCACGTCGATGCCAAACTCGGCGGAGCCATCGACCTTGGCCGGTGTATCGAGGCGTGGCAGATCCTTGCCGATCAGCTTGTGTGCGGCTTCGTTCTTCAGGCGCGGCGTCGGATTCAGCGGCAGCTTCGCGGCTTCCTCGGCCAGCTCGCCATAGCTCAGCGAGCGGCCGGTACCGCCGTGGTACACGCGGCCCTTGTCCGTATGGCACTGGCCCGGACGCACCTGCAGGCGCGTGGCCGCCGCCAGCATCAGCACCTCGCGCGCCTGGGCGCCGGCGATGCGCAGCCGTTGATAGAACAGCGTGGCGGACATCGAGGCCCCGACGAACTGCTGCGGTTCCTCATACGCGGCGCCCGTGCGATAGGCATCGCGCCCCGTCACGAAGGTCACGGTGATGTTCTGCCAGTCCGCATCGAGTTCATCGGCGAGCACCTGCGGCATGCCCGTGTAGACGCCCTGCCCGCATTCGCATTGCGACAAACCCAGCGTGATCTTGCCGTTTGGCTCGATCCAGATCCAGTCCGTGATCTCGTGCGTGCCATGCGGACCGCTGTCGACGGTGCGACTGGCCAGCACCGGCAGCGGAATGCACAGTGCGCCGGCCAGCACCGCACTGCCCTTCAGGAAGCCGCGACGCGCGGGGCTCGTCAGCCTCTCACTTTGCTGCGGCATGGATGGCCTCCCGGATGCGGTGATAGGTGGCGCAGCGGCACAGGTTGCTGACCGCGGCATCGATGTCCTTGTCGGTGGGATGCGGGTTCTGCTTCAGCAGCGCGCTGACCGCCATCACCATGCCCGACTGGCAGTAGCCGCACTGCGGCACGTCCTTCGCAATCCATGCCTGCTGGACCTTCGACGAGCGATCGGGCGACAGTCCCTCGATCGTCGTCACGTTGCGTCCCGCCACGGTCGACACCGGCGTCACGCAGGACCGCTGCGCATGGCCGTCGACATGCACCGTACACGCGCCGCAGGCCCCGATACCGCAGCCGTACTTGGTGCCGGTCAACCCGGCGTCATCGCGAATCACCCACAGCAGCGGCGTATCGCCGTCGCCGTCGAAGCGGGTCGCTTTTCCGTTCAACACAAAGTCCATGGTTGCCTCGCTCGTGCAAGAAATGACGGCCGCAGGCCACCCTGCACGGCGCAGGGTGCGGCCAGGTACGACCCAGGTAAAAGTCTTCAAGGAATGCGCCGGCTCGGCGCGGGGACAGATTTGCCGCTTATTGCGCTGCTTATTGCGCCGCTTGCCGCGACACCTATTCCGCCGTGATGTGGTACGTGCGGATCAACGTGGCCCACGCCGCGGTTTCGTCGCGGATGCGAGCGGCCAGCGCTTCAGGCGTACTGGCCACGGGCTCCAGGCCCTGACGCTGTAGATCGCCGCGCACCGCTGGCGTGGTGAACAGCGCGTGAATGTCGGCGGACAGCGCATCGGCGATCGGCCGGGGCGTGGCTGACGGCACCAGCAACGCGTACCACGAGCTGATATCGATGCCGGGCATGCCCTGCTCCGCCAGCGACGGGACATCGGGTGCAGCCGGCGAGCGCTTCGACTGCGTGACGGCGATCGCCCGTAGCGCGCCCGACTGAATGAACGGCGCCAGGGTCGGCCATGTGCCGAAGAGCAACGGAACCTGACCGCCCACCACATCGTTCACAGCCTGTGTGGTGCCCTTGTACGGCACGTGCAGCATGCTGACACCGGCCTTGTGGTGGAACAGTTCGCCGGCCAGGTGCAGACCACTGCCGACACCGGGACTGGCATAGCCGAGTGGCGCGCGGCGCTGCTCGGCCTGCTTCGCCAGCGCCACCAGTTCCGGCACATTGCGCGCGGCCACCGATGGGTGCACGGCGAGCACGTTCGGAGAGGTGGCCAGCAGCGACACCGGCCGGAAATCGCGCGTCACGTTGTAGGACAGCGCGGGGAACAGCGTGGGATTGATTGTGAGGTTGCCGGCCGGCACGACCAGCCAGGTACAGCCATCGCCCGCGGCACGACGCACGGCATCGATGCCGATGTTGCCGTTGGCGCCAGGCTTGTTGTCGACGACGATCGTCGTGCCCTTGCGCTGCTGCAGCCCCTGCGACACGGTGCGCGCCAGCTGGTCGGCTGCGCCGCCAGCAGGAAATGGCACGACGATCCGCACCGTGGCGCAGGATGCCGCGGCGTGCACCGCCGCGGCCATCATCATGCAGGCGCCGCCTGCCATGGCGGCGGCGACCATGCGCATCGATCGGTGCGCCTTGCGCCGGGTTGTCGTGGGGCTGCGGTCCTGCATGTCGTCTTCCTGCCTGTCTTCCTGCCTGTTATGGGTGCGGCTATCTCATCCGCCGGCCACCCTGCCGCCCAGGCCTGGCCGGTAATCCAGCAAGCGCGACAGCTCTGCCGCCGCCGCGCGCACCTGTTCCACCATCGGATCGAGCAGTGCCGGATCGATCCGAGCCGCCGGAATCGTCGCACCCAGCGCCGCCACCACACGCGAGGTGCGATCGCGCACCGGCGCGGCAATCGTCGAGATGCTGGCCTCGAAGAAGCCTTCGTGCAGCACGTAGCCGCGCTGGCGGTCACGCTGCACCATCTCGTACAACTCTTCCACCGTACGCGGCGTGCTTTCCGAAAACACTTCGAGCCGTGGCTCCGGATAGAGCTCGCGCAGCTCGTCAAGCGACAGGTCCTCCAGCAGCACCCGGCCCAGCACCGTGGCATGCGCCGGCAGGCGCGTGCCCACATTGACCGTGCTGCTGAACGGACGCGCCGCCACCGACTTCGCCACATACACGATGAACCGCCCGTCACGCACGACGAGGTTGCACGGATAGTGAATCTCGTCGCGCAGGCGATCCAGCAGCGGGCGACCCAGTTCGGTCAACTCCAGCGATGCCAGGTAATCGAACCCCAGCCGCAGCACGGCCATGCCCAGGCGAAACTCCCGGCCACCATCCGTGCGCTCCACGAATCCCATCATTTCCAGCGTGGCAAGCAGGCGAAAAACCGTCGAGCGCGGCACCTGCAGCCGCCTCGCCAGTTCCGCTGCCGACAACGTGCGGTCCTTGCTGCTGAACTCACCCAGCAGCCGAAGTCCCCGCTCCAGGCCCGGCACGATGTACTTGTCCTGTGTCTCCTCGGCGGGAGTGTCTTTGCTCATGGCTTCTCTCTGCTTGACGTTCGGTTTGCCGGTGAACGGCAACGGATCGATATAACATGCTTCCCGCCGCCCGCTGCGCACAAGGCGCACCACCGTATTCCGAAACACTAGCAGAAGTGTTTCATCTATGAAACCTAGATTCACATCAGGAACGCGATTCAATGTAGTCAGGCTTTGTTGATTGATCAACTTAAGCAAAACCCTCATTGACATACGGCCGTGATTGAACGTTGAAATCGAAGTGTCGCGAAGTTGCCGATAAGCGGCCGTATGAGACAATCGCGACCGGTTCCAGCCGCACCGGCGGTACACCTTCCGCACACGCCCCCGTCATGTCCAGCACACCCCGCATCACCCCCGCCACCGAGAGCGCCGACCCCTGGTCCTCGCTCGACGAGGCCGGCACCGGCCTGACCGTCAATGACTTCCTGACCACGATGCTGAGCCAGCTGGTCACCGCATTGCGCAGCAGCGTGACCGAGCCCTATGCCACGCAGTTCGACCTGACGGTGCCGGAATGGCGCATCCTGGCCCTGCTGGCCCATGGCGAGCCCATGTCATTCGCGGAACTGGTGAAGCAATCCACATCGGACAAGGCACTGGTCAGCCGCACACTGCGCCTGCTGGAAGACCGCGGGCTGGTCACGCTGGAATCGGAAGGCAGTACGCCACGCAAGCGACTGGCCTGCAGGATCAGCGCGGCAGGCGCCGCGCTGCATGCCCAGGTGATACCGCTGGCACGGCGCGGCCAGGCCTCGGTGATCCGGCTGCTGACGCCCGAAGAGCGCCACGGCCTCTACACGGGCCTGCGCAAGCTGCACGGGATCTGTACGGGCGCGGGGAAAGAGTAGCCAGGCACCCGTTGGCTGCCGTCCACTGCGCAGCCAACGGCATCAATGCCGCCGGGTGACCACGTCGAGCACGCGGTCAGATCAGCCGGTTACCGGAACGGCGTCTGCAGGATGCCCATGACCGTGCGAATGCCGTCGTGGTAATTGCCGAGCCGCATGTTCTCGTCGAAGCTGTGCTGGTTGTTATCGGCATTGACCAGCGGCACGATCACGAACGGCGACTGCAGCGCCTGCACGGCGGCGCCCGTCGGCACGGTGCCACCCATCATGCGGATCTGCACGGGTGGCTTGCCGTAGGTGTCCTGCATCACCTGCTGGAGCCATTTGCTGATGGGCGCGCCCAGATCCGTGCGCGCGGCGGAGCTGGATGCGGACACCTCGCCGGCCGCAAGCGAAGCCAGCTTCGGATACCGGGCACGCTCTTCGACAGTCGGCTCGCCATTCACCAGATGGTAGCCCTGCTTCTCGATATGCTTCTTCAGCAGCGCCACCAGGCTCTCGGGGGTCGTCTCCGGCACGGTGCGGATGTCGATATCGGCAATCGCCACTTCCGGAATGATGGTGCGCGCTTTCGCGCCGACATCGCCCGCCGCGATGCCGCGAACGTTCAGGCTCGGATACTGCATGGCCTCCTGGTAGTTGGCGCCAACCTTCTCCGCGCCGGCAATACCGAGCCGACGCTTCAGCGCGGCTTCATCGTCCGGCACGGCGGCCATGATGCGACGCGCGCGATAGTCAATCTTGACCGGCGTGTAGTAGCCGGGAATCGTGACGCGCCCGCTTTCGTCCTTCATGGTGGCCAGCAGGCTGGCCATGCGCTGGACCGGATTGGCCGCATAGTTGCCGTAGTGGCCGCTGTGCAGCCCCTGGCTGGCGCCATAGACCTTCAGTTGCACGAGCTGGATACCACGGTTGCCGAATACCAGTGTCGGCTGGTTGCTCTGGTGCATCGGGCCATCGAAGATGACCATGCCGTCGTTGCGCAGCAGCGCAAGATTCTGCCCAATGACCTGCCCGAGTGAGGGCGAGCCCTTTTCCTCTTCCGAGTCGAGCAGCACCTTGATATTGACGCCGGGCTCGACGCCCGCGGCCTTGAGCGCATCGAAGGCCGCCAGGAACATCACGATCGGCCCCTTGTCATCCGAAGACGAGCGCGCAAACAGCCGCCATTCCGGATCGACCTGACCGCTGTAGAGCTTGTCCAGCGGCAACGCCTCCCACTTCCCATCGTTGCTGCGCACCTTCAGCGTGGCCTCCCACGGACTGCGCTGCGCCCATTGCGACGGCGTGACCGACTGCCCGTCGAGGTGCATGTAGAACAGCACGGTCTTGCGCGGCTCGGCGCCCGCCGCCACGGGCGCCGTATTCGGCGTAGACCATCGGCTTGTCGCCGTTCTGCAGCGCGCGTGCCTGGAAGCCCCGGCGCGCGAATGCCTTCACCAGCCAGTCGGTGTTCTTCTGGATATCGGCCGGCACGGTGGCATCGTTGGGGATCGCCAGCAATTCCACCCATTCCCGATAGCTGCCGGCCGCCGCGTGGTCAGCCGCCTGCTGGAGCTGAGCGCGGTCCAGCGTGGCGGCGTTTGCTGTCGCGCTAATGCACGCGATGGCCGCGGAAACAGCAATCGCCGAGCGCGCCACGATAGCCAGCTTGCCGCGTCCTGCGATGGGGGATGAAGGGGTGCGCATGTCTTCCTCGATAGTTGTGGTTGTCGCAGCCACGCATTATGGCTGCTGGCGATCACATCGACAAAAACGGGGGAATCGCCGATCCGCGGGATGACTGGGGGTTGTGCAACGCCTGCAGATTGAATGGATCGGTGCATCAGTTCGATGGAATCGCGCGCCGCTCAGGGCACCGCCTGCGAGCCGGCACCAAAACGCCCGCGCAGGACCCGGCTCGCGTCCAGCAGCGAACCGTCCGCCACTTCCACCACGCGATGCAGGTAGTCCTCGCTCGGGCCGACCAGGGCCATGTACAACGTACGGCTCACGTCACGCGCCGTGCGTCCCGGCCAATCCTGCGGCAGCAATGCCTCGGGCAGGTTGGGGTCGCGCAGCAATACGCGCCGATACTCATGCACGAGCAGCGTGCGCACGAAGAACGCATCCATCGGCGCCAATCCTGCGGCGTCTTCCACCAGTGGAGAAAAGCGTCGCACGAGCGCCGCCCATGCGGTGGCCACGTCGCCCAGCTTGAAGGTCTGATGCATCAGCGCCTGCAGCGGCCGGATCGAAAACCCCTCCAGGCCGCTGGCCTCCATGACCGCCACATAGTCCTGCGCGCGCGCTGCCTGCACGATCTCGCGAAGCGAGGCGAGGTCCGCATTGGGATGCGCGAGCACACCGGGCGCGATGGCGCCGAAACCTTCCCACAGCAACTCGCGCCGCAGCTTCTGGCGAATCGTGGCGCGTACGTCGCCGCGCACCATCACCAGTGTCCAGCGGCCGTCCCATTCGGCGGCTTCGCCGGCATAGATGCGCTTGCCGGCATGCAGCACACGCTGCAGTCCCGTCTCGGAAAGCCCGTAGTAGCTGCGGCGTCCGATCCGGGTTGCGCTGAGCCAGTCGTCAGCGGTCAGGCGGAAGGTGGCGGTACGCACCAGACGGTCATTGATGCCGAATGGCGCCGCCAGCCGGATCAGGCTGCCCAGCCAGACCGCCTGCGGACGCGGGGCCACCACATCGCCGAACAGCGTTACCAGCATCGAGTTCGCGCCCAGCTTCAGGCCGCGCGCGAGGCGCGCGATGCGGGGGGAGACCGTTTCGGTGTCGGTGGCGGGCGCCATAGGGCTCCTGAAAGTGATACACAAACGCCAGTTGATTGAATCAAATTGTATCACTACCATCGGTTTCAACTTATGAGATTGATGCAGATCAACCCCCGGGTTGGGACGCCGAAAATAGCGGAGCACACGATGTACGCACAGCTGGTGGAGACGGGAGCAACGAGGCTCCGCGCGATGGAAGAGATGGAACCGCAGGAGCGAGCGTTCCAGGCGCGCGTGGACGCCGGAATCAGGATCGAGGCCAAGGACTGGATGCCCGAGGCCTACCGCAAGACCCTGATCCGCCAGATCTCGCAGCATGCACATTCGGAGATCGTGGGCCAGTTGCCCGAAGGCAACTGGGTCACCCGCGCGCCGACGCTGGAGCGCAAGGCCGTGCTGCTGGCAAAGATCCAGGACGAGGCCGGCCACGGGCTCTATCTCTACAGTGCCGCCGAAACGCTGGGCGTTTCGCGTGACCAGATGCTGGGCGACCTGCACGCAGGCAAGGCCAAGTACTCCAGCATCTTCAACTACCCGACGCTGACGTGGGCCGATATTGGCGCGATCGGCTGGCTGGTGGACGGCTCGGCCATCATCAACCAGGTGCCGCTGTGCCGCAACTCGTTCGGCCCTTATGCGCGTGCCATGGTGCGCGTGTGCAAGGAGGAATCGTTCCACCAGCGCCAGGGCTACGACATCATGATGGCGCTTTGCAACGGCACGCCGGAGCAGAAGCAGATGGCGCAGGATGCGCTGAATCGCTGGTGGTGGCCTGCGCTGATGATGTTCGGCCCATCCGACGGCGATTCGCCCAACAGCGCGCAATCCATGCAATGGCGTATCAAGCTGTTTTCCAACGACGTGCTGCGCCAGAAGATGGTCGACCAGACCGTGCCGCAGGCCGAGTACCTGGGCCTGACCATCCCCGATCCCGCGTTGCGCTGGAACGAGGAGCGTGGCCACTACGACTTCGGCGAGATCGACTGGTCCGAGTTCTACGACGTGATCCAGGGCAACGGGCCCTGCAATCGCGACCGTCTGCGCACGCGTGTGAAGGCATGGGAAGACGGCGCGTGGTTCCGCGATGGACTGGTGGCTCACGCCGACAAGCAGGTCCCGCACGCACAACAGGCTGCCGCCTGATTCTTCGCGGCGCATCGCGCCGCTCCCCCTCGAAAACGCATTGCACAGGAGGTTGCCATGAAAGAGTGGCCGCTTTGGGAGATCTTTATCCGCAGCCAGCATGGCCTGGCCCACAAGCACGTGGGCAGCCTGCACGCGCCCGACGGCGAAATGGCGATCAACAACGCCCGCGACGTCTACACGCGCCGCAACGAAGGCGTCAGCGTCTGGGTGGTGAGGGCCGACGACGTGCTGGCCAGCAGCCCGGGCGACAAGGGCCCGCTGTTCGAGCCGGCCAACAGCAAGGTCTACCGGCACCCGACGTTCTTTCCGATGCCGGAAGCCGTCAAGCACATCTGATTCCAACGCCAGGCATTGCCATGAATGATCACAAGCTCGAATACCTGCTGCGCCTGGGAGACTCCACGCTGGTGCTCGGCCAGCGCCTGTCGGAATGGTGCGGCCGCGGCCCGGCGCTGGAAGAAGACATCGCGCTAACCAACGTCGCGCTCGACCTGATTGGCCAGACCCGTCTGTGGCTGGGCTATGCGGCCGAACTGAAGGGGACGGGCAGCACCGCCGACCAGCTCGCCTTCCTGCGCGACGCGCACCAGTTCCGCAATCTGCTGCTGGTGGAGCAGCGCAATGGCAGCTATGCCGATACGCTGGCGCGGCAGTTCCTGTTCGATACGTGGCACTACTTCCTGCTGGAAGGGCTGCAGCGCTCCACGGATGCGCGCATTGCCGAGATCGCCGCCAAGTCGCTCAAGGAAGTGACCTACCACGTGCGCCGCAGCGGCGACCTGGTGGTGCGTCTGGGCGATGGCACGGAAGAAAGCCACCGTCGCATGCAGGACGCCATCGACGACCTGTGGATGTACACCGGCGAGCTGTTCGAGGCCGATGCGGTCGAGACCGCGCTGGCGCGCGACGGCATCGTCCCCGAACCGGCCACGCTGGCCGCGCCGTGGCAGCAACACGTTGCCGAGGTGCTGGAGGCGGCGACGCTGCGCCTGCCCTCGGCCACGTGGTCGCAGCGTGGTGGCCGCCAAGGCCGCCATACCGAACACCTTGGCTACCTGCTGGCCGAGATGCAAGTCCTGCAGCGCGCCTATCCCGGCGCACAGTGGTGAGCGCCATGACAGCGCAAGCGGTGTCCCGCGCGGACGTGAAGCAGGTGTGGGACTGGCTCGACTCGGTGCCGGATCCCGAGATCCCGGTGATCTCGGTCGTGGACCTGGGCATCGTGCGGGACGTGGCATGGGTGGACGACGCCTGCGTCATCACGATCACGCCCACGTACTCGGGCTGCCCGGCGATGACCGTGATCCGCGAGGACATCGAACGCACGCTGCTGGCACGGGGCATTGACCGGGTGCGCGTGCAGACGCGGCTGGCGCCGGCCTGGACCACCGACTGGATGACGCCGCGCGGCAAGGACAACCTGCGCGGCTACGGGATCGCGCCGCCCGCGCAACAGGTGATCGACATCAGCGGCATCGGCCGCAAGGCGTCACAGGCGCCGGTGCTGGTCTGCCCGCACTGCGGCTCGCGCCACACGCGGCTGGTCAGCCAGTTCGGCTCCACCGCATGCAAGGCCCTGTATCGCTGCGGCGACTGCAAGGAGCTGTTCGACTACTTCAAGGCGCATTGACCCGCATCGGGCAGCGCAAGAGATGGCGATATGAGCAAATTCCATGATCTGACCGTAGCCTCGGTCACGCGAGAAACCCGCGACGCGGTGGCGGTGACCTTTGCCGTGCCGGAAGACCTGGCCAGCACCTACCGATACATGCAGGGCCAGCACCTGACGCTGCGCGCCGATATCGATGGCGAAGACGTGCGCAGGTCCTACTCGATCTGCTCCGCGGTGCAGGACGAGCAGTTGCGCGTGGCGATCAAGCGCGTCGACGGAGGCCTGTTCTCCAACTGGGCCAATGAGCACCTGGCACCGGGCATGACACTGCAAGTGATGCCGCCTTCCGGCAACTTTCGCGTACCGCTGTCGGCCGCCAACGCGAAGCACTATGTGGCATTCGCCGCTGGCAGCGGCATCACGCCGATGCTGTCGCTCATCAAGACCACGCTGCATGCCGAGCCCGACAGCCGCTTTACGCTCGTGTATGGGAACCGCGCCTCGTCGTCCGTGCTGTTCAAGGAAGCGCTGGAAGACTTGAAGGATACCTACCTGCGGCGCTTCAACCTGATCTTCGTGCTCAGCCGCGAGCAGCTCGATATCGAATTGTTCAACGGCCGTCTCGACGGCGACAAGATCAACGCGCTGCTCAGGCACTGGATCGATCCGCAGGACATCGACGTGGCCTTCATCTGCGGCCCGCATTCGATGATGGAGGAAGTCTCCCAGGCGCTGGTCGCCAATGGCGTGAGCCAGCGCCACATCAAGCGCGAGCTGTTTGCCACCAGCATCCCGTCCGCCCGGCCGGCGGCGCGTGCCCACAGCCAGGTCGGCCGGCAGCAGTGCGAGGTCACCGTCATCCAGGACGGCCGCACGCGATCCTTCACGCTGGAGAAGCAAAAGGAGTCGGTGCTGGACGCCGCGCTGGCGCAGGGCATCGAGTTGCCGTACGCCTGCAAGGGCGGTGTTTGCTCGACCTGCCGCTGCAAGCGCATCGAAGGCGAGGTCGACATGGACATCAATTTCGCGCTGGAAGACTACGAGGTGGCACGCGGCTTCATCCTGAGCTGCCAGAGCTACGCCGTCAGCGACAAGCTGGTGCTCGATTTCGACCAGGAAGCCTGAGGCGGCCCCTGCCCGCCCGCGCCCAACCCCAGACACCCAACATTCAATTCGCCCCCCGGAGCAAGTCGTGTCCCATCCCTTCTTCGAACGCCATCAGGCGCTGCTGGACCAAGCCACCCAAGCCATCGCCGAGCGCGGCTACTGGAGTCCCTTCACGGAAATGCCCAGCCCCCGGGCCTATGGCGAAACGGCCAACGCCGATGGCAAGGCCGCCTTCGAGGCACGGCTGAACCGGCCATTCGCACTCACCCAGCCAGGGGTCATCGGCCAGGCCGGCAAGGAGGTCTCGCCCTACGGCCCGGAACTGGGCATCACCTATCCCAGGCCCGATCTCGACCAGCTCTTTGCCGGCATGGCAGAGGGCATGCCCGCCTGGCGCAAGGCTGGTCCGGAAGCGTGGGTCGGTGTGTCGCTGGAAATCCTGCAACGCCTGAACCGCCGCAGCTTCGAGATTGCCTATGCGGTCATGCACACCACGGGGCAGGCCTTCATGATGGCCTTCCAGGCTGGCGGCCCGCACGCGCAGGATCGCGGGCTGGAAGCCGTGGCCTATGCCTGGGACGAGATGCGCCGGATTCCGAAGCGGGCCATCTGGGAAAAGCCGCAGGGCAAGAACGAGCCGCTGCGCATGGAGAAGCGATACACCGTGGTGCCGCGCGGCGTGGGTCTGGTCATCGGCTGCTGCACGTTCCCGACCTGGAATGGTTACCCGGGCCTGTTCGCCAGCCTCGCAACCGGCAACGCGGTGGTGGTCAAGCCGCACCCGGGCGCCATCCTGCCGCTGGCGATCACCGTGGAAGTAGCACGCGAGGTGCTGCAGGAAGCCGGTTTCGATCCGAACCTGGTCACGCTCGTGGCCAATGACCCGACCGAACGCATGGCGTCGCAGCTCGCGCTGCGCCCCGAAGTGCGCCTGATCGACTTCACCGGCAGCAGCGCCAACGGTGACTGGCTGGAGCGCAATGCGCACCAGGCGCAGGTCTACACGGAGAAGGCCGGCGTCAACCAGATCGTCATCGACTCCACCAGCGACTTCAAGGGCATGGTACGCAATATCGCGCTGTCGCTGGCGCTGTACTCGGGCCAGATGTGCACGGCACCCCAGAACATCTATGTGCCGAAGGCTGGCATCGATACTCCCGAGGGACATCTGGGCTTCGACCAGGTTGCCGCTGCGATCGGCGAGGCGGTGACCCGGCTCGCGAGCGACCCGGCGAAGGCCGTCGAACTGTTGGGGGCGATTCAGAACGATGGCGTGGTGGCGCGCATCGAGGCGTCGCGCGCGCTGGGCGAGATCGTCGCCGACAGTCGCGTGCTGGAGCACCCGGAGTTTCCTGGCGCGCGCATTCGCACGCCACTGGTGTTGAAAGTGGATGCCAGCGACGAAGGAAAGATCATGCAGGAGTTGTTCGGCCCGATCTCCTTCGTGGTGGCCACCGACAGCACCGCCCACAGCATTGCGCTGGCCCATCGCGGCGCCCGGGATCACGGCGCGCTGACGCTGTCTGCCTACACCACCGACGCCGCCGTGACCGAGGCGATCCGCGATGCCGCCGAGGACGCAGGCGTGGCGCTGTCGCTGAACCTGACTGGCGGCATGTTCGTCAACCAGTCGGCGGCGTTCAGCGACTTCCATGCCACCGGCGCCAACCCTGCGGCGAATGCCTCGCTGTCGGATGCCGCCTTTGTGGCCAACCGCTTCCGCGTGGTGCAGAGCCGCCTGCATATCTGACGCATCGCCAGTGGCCGTAGTACGCCAGTGCGGGCTTGCCACGCATGCGGCGCAACCATAATGAGATGGAGTAGACAATGGTCCAACGTATCCCCACCCCCAACGAGCTGGAGCCGATCGAGCGCGCCAGCCGTGACGAATTGCAGGCCCTGCAGCTGCAGCGGCTGAAATGGAGCGTGGGCCATGCCTACGCCAACGTGCCGCACTACCGCAAGGCGTTCGACGCGGCAGGGGTACATCCGGACGATCTGAAGTCATTGTCCGACCTCTCGAAGTTCCCGTTCCTGACCAAGCAGACGTTGCGCGACAACTATCCGTTCGGCATGTTCGCGGTGCCGCGCGAGAAGGTGGCCCGTGTGCACGCGTCCAGCGGCACCACCGGCAAGCCGACCGTAGTCGGCTACACGGCGAAGGACATCGACACCTGGGCCGGCGTGGTGGCGCGCTCCATCCGCGCCGCCGGCGGCCGCCCCGGCGACCTGGTCCACATCAGCTATGGCTACGGCC
>FTBN01000019.1_pt1 | contig 18983 bp, 17 predicted proteins | sample 1639381 | NCBI WGS metagenome assembly FTBN01 (sample SAMEA3914864, study PRJEB12502) | metagenome | biome: forest; material: soil | place: USA | collected 2012-03-12 | depth 0.3 m | reverse complement strand
GCGTCTTGACCTTAGCCTTTGTCCGCTCGGCGTCGTCGGTGACCACAGCGTAGATGCTGCGCCCGTTTTGAACTACGAACGTCGTGTGCTCACCCAACCTCTCATCGTTGAGGTCCGTCAAGCAGAACTCGCCGGCCCAATGAGCGTAGAACTCCTCCTCGAGGTCGCCGATGAGCTCGCCTTTGAGGATGCTTGCTAGCACCACTTCAGCACGCTCCAGACAGGCGATTGTCTGGCCAGCTGGGTCGAAGATGTCGAGCGCGACCGTTCCCTTCGCGAGGTAGCAGACGTTGCTGTCCGCACCCAAGTGCGGCACGACAGGCGGCAAGCCCGGAGGGCGCTCCAGCAGCCGCACATACGGGTACTCGCTGAAGTGCCGGTCGACTCGCAGCTCGCATGGATACGACTTGCCGTCGGACTCCAAGGCTCCGCGATACAAGAACCACCCGTCTTCACGGTCGCGGTTCGTGAACTCGAAGCCGCGACTGCGAAGCGCGTCCGTCACATCCGCCATGCGCTCGTCGTCGACTAGGCTCTCCACCATCAGCCTGCTTTCGAGCGCCCTACCAGTTCGCTGGCGCCGGCAACCGCCGGCGTCGCCGCAACCGTGGCAGCCACGGAAGTGACCTTGATTCGGTCAGGACGCATCGGGAAACGTTCGCCGAATTCGCCGCGCAGCCAATGGCACACCTGGCTCTCGTTGGCGGCGTGCACAGCGGCACGCAGAACGCCCTCGAAATCCTGATAGGCGCGCGCAGCCTCCTCCGTCTTTTCCTTGCCAAGGCGGTCGGTCAACGACTCCTTCGTGTCGATGGGATTGCAGACGCCTGCACGGAGCACGGCCGGCAGACGCTGCAGAACATCCAGCAGGGCGAGGTCGTCACGCTGGAGACGGCGCTCGAACAAGGGCACAGCCGCCGCCATGAGCAGGATGGACGCCGGGCCGCCCTCAGGCCACTTCCAGTCGCGGAAAGCTTTCAGGTAGCGAACGACACGACGAACTTGGTCGCCGCCGCGAGCCGTGACCTGGCCCTCGAACCAGTCCTTGACGGGCCGCGGGTCGGATTTCCACCAACCGTGCTCGCGGTGAGCCAGCAAGACTTCGTCAGTCGGCAACTTGCTCCACGAGTCGCGCTCGGCACGACGAACAGTCTCTTCGTCCATCGCCGAGTCCGCGAACGCCTCGAGGGCAGCCTTGGTCAGCGTCGCGAATTCCTCGTCGGGAATCGCGTACAGCGGGACGTCAATGTGAGCGTGTGCCGAAACGATGATGCGAATGCAGGTTGGCTTCTCCGTCATCTTCCAGCCCTTGGCAGCGCACAGCATTGCAAGGCAGGCCTCCGCGGCGTCGAAGAAGATGGTGGTGGCCACACTAGGACGGCGGGACAGCTTGACGAAGCTGAGCGGCAGGTAGCAGCCGTCGTCGAGGTCGGCCTGCTGCGGCGACTGCGCGGGCGCGTTGAGCGTCTTGTAGGCCCAGGAACCTTGCGTGAAGAATCGAGGCTGCGGGGCCTTCTGGTCGAATCCTGCCTCCTTCAGGATGCGCGGGATTCCCTCGCGCAGGCAGTTGCGAACATCGACCTTCGCTTGGGTCAGGTAAGCCCTGACGTCGGGAGTGAGGTCAAGAGACGCCAGCAGGCTGGGTTGATTGTCGTCACTGGTGTGAAAGAGAGCGCTGAGATTAAGCATTTAGGCCTCCGAAGCCTGCTGGAAGTTCTTGTTCGGGCCGTGGAAGAAAGTTGGAGCACCGGCCCGGTGCGCTCGAAACGGTTGAAACTTGGGGTCGCCCAGAGCGCGTTGCGCGGCATGGACTCCGCGGTCACGCAGCGTGTTCGTGGACGCTACCGATACGCGGTCAAGCGCCTTCACGTCGCGGCTCTGGTCAGGTGTCGCCTTGTCATCGACGACAAAGTAGTCATCGCGCAACGACTGGCGCAGCATGTAGTCGACCGAGGACTCTTGCGCCGAGATGACCAGGTCGAAGAGGCTTCCGCCCCAGGGAACGAAGCCGCGGTCGAGGTTGGCGTCGCCACGCACAGTCGCACCGATAGTCATGGTGCCTACGGACAGCACTCGGATGCAGACCTTCGGCGCTTCCGGTGCGAGGAACGTCCGAACCTCATGCAGCCCGAAGAATCCGGGCGCGTTGCCGACCAGGCCGCCGTCTGCGAAGACGCCGCGGGAGTTGCGCGCAAGGGGGAAGTACACGGGTGCCGCTGCGGTGGCCACGGCGACGTCGACCAGGCTCATGCGGTGGTCAAGCTCGAACGTCGGATGGTGCGGCGTCTTGAAGAACTGGCCCCGGCCGGTAGAGTAGTTGACCGCCGGAACGAGTACGCGGTGCTTGAGGTTGCCGATGGTCGCGTCGCCGAAGCGCTCCTTGAGCACCGCTTGCAATCCCGTCGATGAGTGCTTAGCGTTCCACCAGAAGCCGGCCAAGCGGCGCCACGGCGTGCGGCAGCCAAAAATGCGGCTGCCTTTTTCCTCGAACAGCGCTTTGAGTTCGACCGCGGGAATCTCAGCCGCCAAGCCCAACGCCAGCAGTCCGCCCGCGGACGTCCCGCAAACCAGGTCGAAGTGCGACGCGATTGGTCGGCCGAGCGCTGCCTCCAGCTCCGCGAGCACCGTCGCCGTGTACAGGCCGCGGTAGCCGCCACCAGACAGCGCCAGGATGTGAAAGGTCGGAATGTCGCTCATTGGCTCTCTGAAAGAGATGCGGTGCGCTCTAGCCGCAGTAGAAAAATAGGGGAACCAACGCTGCCTCGATTGACGTGAAAGACGCTACCGGTAACCACGCCACGACCAAATATCGCTACCAATAGTGTCTGCACGCTCACTTCGACTTTTCCTTGCGCACACCCTTGAACGGAGTTCCGTCCTTCTTCCCATCCATGAAGCGACCCGTGTCTGAGTCACGCTTCGTCCAAGTCTCGGTGGTGGGATTGAAGGTTTGCGAGCGGTCGCGGACAGCGCCGCGACGGGCGTTGTCCCCCACAGGTGCGTTCTTCGCCATCGTTGGCTCCTTTGCGCTGAATTCAAGAGTTATCGCAAACACCTAGGGTGCGGTGCGAGCTCGGACCGACCCCGAGCCTGAAATGAATTCTGCGGAGGAGCCTGGGTCACTGAATGACCCAGCCGCCTGTTTTCAGGCGTATTTCGATGCTGCAGTGCGCAACGCCTCGGCGACGTGCGACCGAAGCTCCGGCGGCTCGAGCACCTCGACGTCCGCGCCGTATCGCATCAGGTCGCGCACAAGTTCGGTGTCCTTCGAGTACGGTACTTCGAGGATGTAGCTGCCGTCATCAGCCATGCTGGAGGTTTGCTTCGGATGCCAAGTCTCCAACGACACGCAGCGCGCCTGCCGCGGATTGAACTTGAGCTTTGCGCGGTGGGTCGCTTCGCCCGCGTAGATGCCGTATCCGCCTTCGAAGTGCGCAGCCAAAACCTCCGGTGCGACGTCGTCGGCCGGGCTGTCGATGATGACGACACGTTCAATCGCCTCAACCGAGAAGCTGCGGATTTCGTTGCGCATGTGGCACCACGCATCGAGCAGCCAGTTCTCCCGGTAGTGCAGCAGTTGCTGCGGAGACACCTCTCGTTCCGTAACCTCGTCCTTGTCTCGGTTGCGATAGACGATGTGTAAGCGCTTGCGCTCCACGAGCGCACTCACCATGAGCTCGAAATGCTTGACTTCCATTCGGCGCGTTGCGAAGTGAATGACTTTGACGCGCCGCTCGAGGCGCTCAGCTGCGTGTTGCTTGTCACCCAACAGCTTGCGGAGACGAACCTTCATCGGTGCAAGCTGTGACTCGAGCAGGCCGGGCTGCACACCGCGCAGCAGCTGCAGCATCGCCAGAAGCGCGTGCAGTTCGCTAGCGTTGAACCAGAGGCCGGGCAGCTCGTAGGGGCCGCCGCCTGGCAGCTGGTCAGTACGCACAACATGACGCTGTGTTGGGCGGTCGAACTCGATGGGGCATCCCATCCGGTCTCGCAGGTACTCGATGTCTCGCTTGATGGTGGAATCGCTGACCTCCAGGGCGGTCCTCAGCTCATTCTTCGCTACCCCATGCGGTCGCTGCGCCATTCGCACAATCGTGCGTAGTCGCTCCACGTTTTCTTTGGGCGCATTCCTCGGCATCAAGCCTCCCCTACGGCATAGATGGCGCGGTGCATCTGTGGCTACTCGCGCTCCAGGCTGGTTGTCCGCCTACGCGGCGGTCGTACCCCTCTGACTAGCTATAACGGAATTTCCCCGCCAAACCCGACATCGTCAATCAGGCGTCTGCAGAAGGCTATGCATTGCCAGCGCGTCCGATATCTTGCTTCGCTCTGAGGGCTTCATACAGCTGCGCCGGCCCCAAAAGAACTTCCTTCAGTCCATCTCGTACCCTCTCCGAGCCGAGCGCCTGCGAGCTCATCGCTTGGTGCGCGTCAAGCGCATCCATGATGGCGTGCAGCAGTGCATCCTTCAGGTCGGGAGAATTGGCGAACTGCTCCTTGCTGTTGCTCGCGGCTTGCTGCATGAGGGTTTCGTTTTCAAGGAGCTTGCCCTTCAACACACCGTTCACGTAGACCAATTGGTCATCGTCGGTGAGCTCACCTTCGAACAGGCCATTCACCTTCTGGATGATTTCGACCAGATAGGCCTGCTGCCTCTCCTGCACCGAGCCGCTGCCCACGGCGTCCATCGGGGGCAGTTTGAAGGTGCCGTCCTGGTTCAGCCCCATCGGTTGCTTGCCCTGGTCTTTCAGCGCATGATGGGTCAGCACAACTTTGCTCAGGTCCACGGTGTCGCGCTCGCGGCCGAAGTCCAACAGCGGGATGAGGCGTTTGAAGAACAGGAATCGCTTCTCGATGTCGGTATTGCCGTAGTCGAAGATTTGGCTCAGGAACGAGTACAGCCGGATGTACGCGCCCATGTCATTCTTGAACAGCACCAGCGCGTCCAGTACATCCTTCGCTGCCAAGGCCGCCTTGTCGTCCTTCTGTTCCTCTGCGGCAGACTTCTCTTGTTGCGCCGCCTTGTAGCGCTTCAGGAGACGGTCGGCGACTGGTGCGATGGCGGCGTCGAGCTGCTTCTGCGTGCCCTGCGGGTCCAGGTCGACCTTGGCGACACGGTCTACCTCGAAGTCGTCGTAGTAGCCAGTCGCATCCAGCTTGGCCCGCAAGTCGTAGACCAGATGCGGGTCAGTCGCGGCCTCCAGTTCGGCCGTCTCGTAGTAGGTCTTGAAGGCCTTGAGGATGTCGCCGGCATCGTTGACGAAGTCCAGGATGTAAGTCGTGTCCTTGCCCGGATGGGCGCGGTTCAGGCGCGACAACGTCTGAACCGCCTGAATGCCGCCCAGCATCTTGTCCAAGTACATGCCGCACAGCAGTGGCTGGTCGAAGCCCGTCTGGAACTTGTTGGCGACGAGCAGCAAGTGATAGTCGGGCTCGGCGAATGCGTCGCGGATGTCGCGGCCCTTCAGTCCCGGGTTCAAGTCCTTGCTGGTCTCGCTAACGTCCTGCGGGTAACTCTCCGGGTCGTGCACCTCTCCCGAGAAGGCCACCAGCACGCCCAGCGGGTAGTTCTGCTTCGCGATATAGGAGCGGATGGCCTTTTGCCAGCGCACCGCCTCTCTGCGGCTGCCCACCACCACCATGGCCTTGGCGCGGCCGGACAACAGCGGTTGCACGTTTTCGCGGTAGTGCTCGACGACAACCTGCACCTTCTGCGAGATGTTGTACGGGTGCAGCCGAACCCACTGCATGATTCCCTTCATCGCCGTGCTGCGCTCGACCTGCTTCTCGTCGTACTCCTGCCCGTCGTGCGCCAACTTGAACGCCAGCTTGTAGCTGGTGTAGTTCTTCAATACATCGAGGATGAAGCCCTCCTCGATGGCCTGGCGCATCGAGTAGACATGGAACGGCACGGGCAGGCCGTCCGGGCCGGGCCGTCCGAACAACTCCAATGTCTTGGCCTTGGGCGTGGCCGTGAACGCTACGTAGGTCAACCCTTTCACCCCCGCCCTGGCTTCCATTTGGGCGGCCAACAGGGCCTCGGTGTCGACCTCCCCACCGTCCTGCAGCTCCGCCCACTCCTGGGCCGACAACAGCTGCTTGAGCTTGGCGGCCGACTCGCCCGTCTGCGAGCTGTGCGCCTCGTCGGCAATCACGGCGAAGCGCTTCCCTTCTGTCGCCGCCAGCTCTTGCACCGCCTGTAGCGCGAACGGGAACGTCTGGATAGTGCAGACGATGATCTTCTTGCCGTCCTTCAGCGCCTGGCTAAGCTGGGCGCTCTTGCTACCGTACTCATTGGTGATGCTGGCGACCACGCCAGTGGTGCGCTGGAAGTCGAAGATGGCTTCCTTCAATTGCGCGTCCAGCACGTTTCGGTCCGAGACGACGAGCACACTGTCGAACATCTTCGTGTGTTCGGCGTCGTGCAGGTCAGCCAGGAAATGCGCCGTCCATGCGATGGAGTTTGTCTTGCCTGAGCCGGCGGAGTGCTGAATCAGGTAACGCTGGCCGGCGCCGTTGGCGCGCACGTCCGCCACCAGCTTGCGAGTCGAGTCGAGTTGGTGGTAGCGCGGGAAGATGACGCTCGTGAGCTGCTTCTTGTCGTCGCGCTTGCCGATGAGGTAGCGGTGCAGGATGTCGAGCCAGCTCTCGCGCGCCCACACCTCCTCCCAAAGGTAGGCGGTCGCGAAACCTTCGGGGTTGGGCGCGTTTCCGGCGGCCCCGGCATTGCCACGATTGAAAGGCAGAAACGTCGTCCCAGGCCCGGCCAGCCTGGTCGTCATCATCACTTCCGTCTGGCTGACCGCGAAGTGCACCAAGGCGCCACCGGGGAAGCCAAGCAGGGGTTCCAGTACGCCGCCCTTTGGTTGCGGGTGCCTGTCGAAGCGGTACTGGTCCACCGCGTCGTGGACGCTCTGCGTGAAATCCGACTTCAGCTCGGCCGTGGCCACAGCAACGCCGTTGACGAAAAGCACCAGGTCCAGCTCTGCCTTGGGATTATTCGGGGAATGGGTGGGCTGCCTCACCACGCGGAGCCGGTTGGCGGCGTAACGCTCCTGGATGGCCGGGTTAATGGCCAGCGCCGGCTTGAACTGCGCCAGCATCAGCGGCTCCTTCAAGCCAAGCATTTCCACACCACGCCTCAGTACGTCTAGCGTGCCGCGTTCGTTCAGGTTCTTGCGCACCCGCTCCGCGAGAACAGATGACAGAGCCGTCCCGTGGGTCTTGGTCAGGCGCTCGAGGCTCTCGGGCTGCGTCGTCGCCACCCAGGCGAGAAGGTCGGGCAAGAACAGGCCGTGGGGGCGGTCGAACAGCGCAGCATCACCCTCGGCGTACAGCCAGCCATTCGCCGCCAGGTGCTGGCAGATTTCAGCTTCGAAGTGAATTTCCTTGTGCAGGCTCATGCGGCTCCCTGTGCTTCACGGGCCAGTTGCCTCGGGTCCCAGACACGGTCGGCCAATTGCCGATACAGCTGCTGACGGGCCAACAGTTCCGCCTTGTGGAAGTGCGGCAACGGCACAAATGGCAGGCTTTCCTGGTGGATGTATGCCAGGAAACCCGGATGGCGTTCGTAGCACTGCTCGTGAAGAGAGCGCGCGAGCACATTCTGGCTCACGTAGTGCGGTCGCTTCTCTTCGTAGGGCAAATCGCCATAGCTGCCGTTGAAAGTCTTGGGGAGCAGCAGCAAGCCGCCGAACCGATTGCGCCACTCCGCGAATTCAGCGGGCGACGCGAACTCGTCGGCGTGGCGCTCTGGATGGTCGGCCCAGATATGCTCAATTTCGAAGCGACCACGTCCGTCGACCAGATAGTCGCTGGCCTTGCTGTGCACGCCCGACGCTGCTTCCAGGTGCGCCGTCATGCGCGCAAGCAGGACCTTGATGTAGCGCTTTGACCACTGGTTGAGCCCGAAGCCGGCGAAGCCGCTGCGCTTGCGGTCGCTCGTACCGTCGAAGTCGCAGCCCTGTTCGTCCAAGCGCGTGGAAAGGATGGCCATCAGTTCAGCCAAGCCCCTGCCGCGGATGTCGCGCAGGATGAGGAACGCCGCGTACGACATGGCGGCGTAGGTCATGCTGAGAGAGTTCACCGCCCGCCGGGCCAGCAGGATGTCCAGGAAGATTGCAACCAGGCGCACCTTCCGTGTCACTGTCTCGGGTGAATCGGTCACGCGCAGCGGTGCCAGCAGCAGCGGGTACTGCAGGCTGAAGTTGAAGCAGGCCACGTGGTAGACCGGCTCGAGTCCCTCCTCGGGCTTCAAAGACGCCTTGCGGATGCGCTCGTATTGCCGCGTGTAGAACACCATTTCCTGGCAGACAAAGCGCGCATAGTCGGCGGTGCTCTGCAGGCCCAAGTGTTCGGCATGCTCGCCCACCCAACGGTGGAACTCGGTGCCAATGCGCTCGAAGTCCTTGTTCTCCGCGCCGGCTCCGCGCTGGCGCACGCTATCGGCGTAGCGAGCACGCAGCCAGGCCTTGACCGCATCAGTGTCCTCGTCCTTGCCCAGCTTGCGCAGCGCCTCCATTCGCTCGCGCCAGAGTCGCGCCGCCTCGTTACGCTGGCCTACGTCGCCGATGTTGGCCAGCAAGTAGCCCTTGAGCATGTCGAGTGGCGAGAGCGACAGGCCACGGTCGTTCATCGTCTCGAAGATGGTGTACGCATCTTCATCCGATGCGGCACGAATCTCGATGAGGTAGACCTTCTCGGTCAGCCAGTCGCAGAAGTAGGGCAAGGCTTCCTCGTCCAGTTCTTCGCCCAACTCGTCCAGCAGTTCTTCGAGGTCGGCGTAGCGCGCGACGATGGTCTGCACCGACTCCGTGGCCTCGCTCGTGTCAGGCACCTCGCCATTGAACAGCGCGCTCATGATGGCACGACGGTCTTCGACGGCGATGTTGAAGGCACGCTCACCAAAGCGCTCGGAGTAGATGAGGTCTTCCAGATGCACGCGGTCGGGCCGTTGGCCCTGCCGCCGGTGCAGCAGCAACAGCAGCAGGGTCAGCGTGGTCAGGCGCTGTTGGCCATCGACGATGAAGAGCTGGTTGTCGCGCTCGCTGAGGATGATGGAGCCGAGAAAATAGTTGCCATACTGCGCGACCGCGCCGCGCGGGTTGCCGGTTCGGTGCGACTGCAGGAACTGCGCGCTCAGGTCGTCGACGAGCTCCTTGACCTGCTTGCGCTGCCAGCGGTACTCACGCTGGTAGTAGTCGATGCCGTAGCGCTTGCCCTTGAGCACTTCGCTAACCGTGCGCGCCTTGCCATCGATGGTCTTCATGCGATGAGTTCCTCCCTCGTGTCGGCAGGCGCGGTCACTGCACCGCGCACGTCAATTTGTCCGGTGACGGCGGCGGCAATGAGAGCGCTGCGGCGCTCTTTGAGCAGGCCGACTGCGAGCTCGGCAGCATCCCTTAGTGCGTCAAGCCTTGCAGTTGCGTCGTCGAGGAATGCAACTATGGCCGCCTGCTCGTGCAATGGCGGCAACGTCATCATCAGCTTCGCCGCGTCGGGCATGTAGATAGTCTGATGTGTAGAGCCCATCATCAACCGGTCGAACTCACACCTCATACCGCGCAGGACATACAGCAGAAACTCAGGCTTGAGCAAAGGGCCACAAACCCAGTTGATAAAGTCCTGGGTTGTGGCCATGTCTCGGCCCATGATGGCCGAATAGCCAACGGACGCAGTCCTCGACAACATGACGGTGCCCGCGGGAAGCAGCCGAGCAGAGGAATTGGCAATGCCTAGTTCGCTCGCCATTTCCTTTGTTTCATAGACGAACTTGCGATTGCCCTCGCGGATTTGCCAGACATCAGCGAGCGAGAACCATGGGACCGTGCAGTTCTCCCAATACTCGGGATGCTGCCTGCTCGGGGTGTGGCCGGACTCACGCCGAGCGAACGACTGAATCTTGCCAACCGACCAGTGCGCAGGCACCTCCGCCAGCCACGCTACTCCGGAATCTTTCATCGGCGCATCGGGGTTGACGCCGCTCGTGACGGCGTGGGAGATGGTGGCTTGGCGCTTCTCGGCCAGCAGGGCAATAAGCTTCTCCTGTTCGGCAATAAGCGCATCAATCTTGGCGGTTTCGCGTTCGAGGAAGTTGGCGATGCTGACTTGCTCGGCATAGGGTGGCAATGCAATCCTGAGGCACTTGAAGTCGTCCCAGTACAGCCGGAGGCGGAAGTCGGTGATGCCTCGTGAGTACCTCTTCATTTCTGAGACAGCCATCGGCGTGCGCAAGAGCATTTCAACGTGCGAAGTAAAGAACCTTGCAGTTGGCCGAGCAACGACGTAGGCCGGGCTGACCATGCCCCGAACCGCGACCGTCCCGAACCCCCCTTGCCACGCCCTCATCATGTTATAGGTGAGGTCCCCTGGCGCTACCGCTTTGTACTTTGAGCGGTCATCGCTCCGGGACACCTTCCTCTCCGCTTCGTCGTCGAGCTCCTTGTCGGAGACGCCGTCGTGGATGGAAACGCTCAGGATGGGCAGTTCGTCGTTCCCTGGCTCGCTTACCTCCCGAAATAGCACTGCAAGACGTAAGCAGTCCCAGTGGGCTGGCACCGCACCTAGCCAGCCCGCTCCGCTGTCCTTGTAATCCGGATATCTCGGTAGACTCATTCCGCCAACTCCTCCAACATCTTCATAATGGTGGACGTGACGGTCTTCAGCTCCTCGTCGATGGCGTTCAAGCTGCGCGGCGGCTCGAAGACGTAGAAGTACCGATTGAACGGAATCTCGTAGCCGACCTTGCTCTTCTCCTCGTCTATCCAGGCGTCCGGCGCATGTTGCAGCACTTCGCGTTTGAAGTACGTGCCAATGTCCTCGGTCAGGGGCACGTTCTCGGTGTCACGCAGGGCGCTGTCGGGCTGGGGCTTTCCCTTCTGCTTGCCGCGTTCGCCCAGCACGACCTGGCCGTTCTCGTCGCGCAACGGGCGTTCCACGGAGATGGTCGTGTAGCCGAACTCCTCGTTACGGAAGATGCGTGCGATTGGCACGCGCTTAAGTCTGCCGCCTGCGGGGGCGGCCGGTACCAGGTCGGTGTTGGTGACGAGCTTCGGTTCACCCACGGGCTGGCCGGCAGCATCGAGCACCGCCACCAGCTCGGCCTCGGTAAAGCTACCGAATAGTCGCGTCACAGTGGTGATATGCGCCTCGCTCATCTCCTTGCGCTTGCTGCCCAGGCTCTTGCGCATCTTCTGCCAATAGCCGCTTGCGTCGATAAGCTGCACGTAGCCCTTTCGGTCGACGGGCTTGCGGTTCGACAGAATCCACACATAGGTGCTGATGCCAGTGTTGTAGAACATATCGGTAGGCATACCGACGATGGCCTCCACGAGGTCGTTCTCCAGCACGTAGCGACGGATTTCACTCTCGCCGCTGCCAGCGCCGCCCGTGAAGAGGGGTGAGCCGTTCAGCACGATGCCGAAGCGGCTGCCGCCATCCTTGGCCGGGCGCATCTTCGCGAGCAGGTGCATCAAAAATAGCATCGAGCCGTCGCTCACCCGCGGTAAGCCTGGGCCGAAGCGGCCGTCGAAGCCCTTCTGCTCGTGCTCCTGGCGAACGGCCTTCTCGACCTTTTTCCACTCCACACCGAAGGGTGGGTTGGACAGCATGTAGTCGAACTTGCGCTGGGCATGACCATCGTCGCTAAGCGTGTTGCCGGCGACGATGTTGGCCACGTCCTGCCCCTTGATGAGCATGTCAGCCTTGCAGATGGCGTAGGACTCGTCGTTGAGTTCCTGGCCATACATCGTCAGCCGCGCCTGCGGGTTATGTTCCAGCAGGTACTCGCCGGCGATGGAGAGCATGCCGCCCGTCCCCGCCGTTGGGTCGTAGATGGTTCGGACAACCGCGTTGCCCGATGTCAGCACGTCGTCGTCCTCGATGAACAGCAGGTTCACCATCAGCCGGATGACCTCGCGCGGCGTGAAGTGCTCCCCAGCCGTCTCGTTCGAGATTTCGGCGAACTTGCGAATGAGTTCCTCGAAGACCAGGCCCATCCGCTCGTTGTTGACGGCCTGCGGGTGCAGGTCGACGTTCGCGAACTTCTCGGTGACCAGGTAAAGCAGGTTGGCCTTGGCCAGGCGTTCAACTTGCGTGTGGAAATCGAATCGCTCGAAGATGTCCCGTGCCGCTGGCGAAAACGCCTGGATGTATGCGTACAGGTTCTGGCGGATGTGGTCCTGGTCGCCGAGCAACTTCGTCAGGTCGAGGGGCGATGTGTTGTAGAAGCCAATGCCACCGGCTTTACGCAGAAGGAACGGGTCGGGGTTCAGGCCCGCCTTGCTCTTCGCCTCGAACTCCTTCAACACCGCTGGCTTGGTGTCTTCCAGCACGCAGTCCAGTCGGCGAAGCACGGTGAAGGGAAGGATGACGCGGCCGTACTCGCTTTGCTTGTAGTCGCCGCGCAGCAGGTCGGCAACCGACCAGATGAAGGATGAGAGGGCTTGGTGATTCATCGGTCTGAAGGCTGTTCGTCTGTGGTTGCTGGCGCCAGTTCTTCCGGGATGTACTCGGCAATCTCGGCCCATGTGCACTCGAAGAACCGGCAGAGCTTGTCGAGGACATCGGTCGTCGTGTTGTACGCGCGCTGAGATGCAATCTTGGACAGGGTCGCGCGGTGGACGCCCGTGGCCTCGGCCACGGATTCAAGAGTGACGCGCTGGCCCGACTTGAACGACTTGTCGGCCATTCGCTCGCGAAGGCGGAACCGAATCATGGATGTACCGGTAGAGCTGAAGAGGCGGATGGTACGCCGCTTTCGTCGCGTATACGCGACGTTTGACGATAATATGCTTTACACGCGACGAATGGTGAGTATGATGTGTATATGTCGAGTTTGTTCGACAGATGAGCCAGCTCAACACGTCGACCACGGAGCACCACATGACCTTCGAGCAACAACCCAACCCTGACTCGGCTACGCATCCTTTGGGGCTTCAGCTGGCCTGGGCCGCTGGATTCCTCGATGGGGAGGGCTGCATTCACATCGCCAAGCAGCGCTATCGCACCGAGCGTGCGGACACCTACCGCCTCGGTGTTCACGTCACGCAGAACGACCTGTCCGTGTTGGAACACTTCCGCAAGGTCGTCGGCATCGATGCACCCATCCACAGGGTGAAGCGGGCGCCCAACCATCGTCGGCAGTGCTACACGCTGAACTTCAGTGGTCACCGCGCCCACGCCCTGCTGACGTTGCTGCTGCAGTTCCTAGAGCGCAAGCGCGCCGAAGCGCAGGCCGCGTTGGACTTCTGGACCAACGGTCGTGTCGGCGCGCGTTTCGGTGGACGCTGCATGGACCCGTCTCTGGCTGCCGTCCGCGAGCACTACTTTCAACTGCTGAAGCAGCTGAAGTAGCCAGCGCATCGCGCGATTCGCGATTCGCGCAGCGCCTTTCCTTGTTCAGCAATTTATGCCTACGTTGCGACGCGGGCAGGGAGTTCTCATGTCTTTCATCCAGTCGATGAACTTGTCCGAGGCCAACCTCCTCTACCTCGACACCGAGTTCACAGACTTGCTCGCACCGGAGTTGCTGTCGTTGGGCATGGTCAGCGTCGACGGCGACGAGCACTACGTCGAACTTGACCTCGACGACCCGACGAGCGCCGAGACGCTCGCCGCCGCTTCTGAGTTCGCTCTTCACTGCGGCGTCCTCGAGCAGTGGGGACGCGTGTCGCACAGCACCGTTAGCAGGCCAGCGATGGGCGAGCGAACTGCACGGTGGGTGCTGCAACAAGCCGCACGTTTCTCCCAGCCCGCCCTCATTGCCTTCGACTACGTGCCGGACTTCGAACTACTGGAATACCTACTGCGCGACGCAGGCCAGTGGGAATCGGTGCGCGATGTCGTGCGCCCGCTGAACGTTGCCGAGCTCGCAAGCCGATTTGACGGTGCCCTCAGCGCCGAGGCGGCGTATGCGGCTCTACGACGACGAGGACTTGAGCGCCATCACGCACTTGCGGACGCGCACGCCTTACGCGCTGCCTGCATCACCGTCTTTACCGGAAAGCGAGTCCACCTGTGAACACCAGCAAATCCATCCTCTTTCTCGACATCGACGACGTTCTTTGTCTGAACCAGACCTATGGCGGCTACGACGTCATCCGCGCCATGAAAGGTGTGCACCCCTTCCCGGATAACGTGTACCGGGACGTCTTCGACCAGCGTGCCTGCCAGGTGCTCGTCAGCATCCACAGTGCGATGGCCGGCAACCTTGAATACGTCATCTCCTCGACCTGGCGCGAGGTGTTCGACGAGGCGCAGATGCGCGAAGTGTTTCGACGTGCCGGCATCGGGTTCGTCGGGCACGCGCTCCATGAACGTTGGTGTACGCCGGTTCGCCCGGAGCGAGGCCGGCGTGCTGATGACATCGCGGCATGGCTCGATACCTGGCATCAGGGTGAAGCCTTCGCCATCGTCGACGACGGGCCTCGCGCCGCTGCAATCGTTGCGCGACGCGGCGTTCGCCGAGGCGATGCCGCCGGCACGGCTCGTGGCGGCGGCACAGGTCACGGCGCGCACAGAAAGCGCACCAGCGTCACCCGCGTGGACTGCCATGACGCATGAAAATCGGCCCTCGGCGAGCCGTAGGCGAAGCCGGCCGTGCCCTCGCTCAGCCGTGCCCGAACGGCGCGCACGAGCCGCACCAGCTGTTGCAGGCCTGGCGGGCCCGGCAACGGCAGCAGCGCGACGGAGCCGGCACTGCGAAAGGCCGCCTCGTCGACGGCCTGCACGAACTCGATCGTGTCGCTGCCCCAGTGATGCAGCGCCTCGGCGAGCACGCCCGGCGCGTCGGGCGTGCCGATCGGCGGGTCGAGGTCGTGGAAGTCCAGGCAGTTCCACATCGCGGGCGCCATCACGACGTTGTGCAGCACGTCGGCCAGCACGCCCGCGGTCAGGAGATCGGTCTGCGCGCTGCCGACGACCCACGAGTCGGCGTGCCGGAGCGCGCGCCGCAACGCCAGGTCCGGGCTCACGACGACCACGTGGCGCACGCCCTCGACCTTCATGCGCGCGAGGAGCGCGTCGACGGCGAGCACGTCCAGGCCGCCCGTGGCGCGGGCGTACACGACGGCGAACTCGACGAGCCGCGATGCCCAAGGCGACGCCGTCGCCGCCGCCCCGCGCCCCCGGCAGCACCGGATGCCACGCGATACGTCCGGCATCGGCGCGAGCAGCGCACCGACCGGCGCGGCCGCATGGCACGACACCAGCAGCGTCGCGGCGGTGGACGGCTGGTCGCCAGGCGTGCAAGGCCAGTACGCGGTCTCCAGCAGCATCCAGTCGACCTCGCCGTCGGCCAGCGGCGCGCGCCGCGCCGAGCTTGCCGGATCGCGTTGGTCCTTCACGAGAGCGCCCCGCCGGTGAGGGATCGCACGATCTCGGTCCGCACCGACGCCGGCAGCGCGACCCCCGGCGCGGCCTGCGCCTGGTCGACGCGCCAGTCGCCGCCCAGGCGATGCAGCCCGAGGGTCGCGCGCACCGGCTCCAGCACGCGGTAGACGGCGTACTCGCCCCAGGCCACGAGGCCCGCGTAGGACTCGACGCAGTGCTGCATCGCGCAGCCTTCCTCGTGCAGGTCGACCTGGGTCAAGAGCGGCCGGATCGTCTCGGTGCCCGGCCACGGCGGCTGCGCCCATTCATCGTCGGGCGGTAGCGTCGAGCGCCGATCGTGGTGATCGAGCACGGCGACCTCGACATCGAGGAACCAGCGGTTCAGCTGCCTCACGGACCGGATCGCCGCGGGTCGCTGCCGGCCGAGCCAGTCGCACTTGCGGCAGGTGTCCACCCACACGCGCAGCATCGGTGCGCCCAGTGCGAGGGTCGGCGCGACCGGGCCATGCGGCACGCCGGGCGGCGGCGTCGGCTCCGGGAACGCGCCCGCGTCGAGCGGCGCGATGGCGGCGAGCTCGTGCAGGAAACCGGGCGTCGCCACGCGGCGCGCGTCGTCGCGCAGCACCCAGCGCAGCACCTCCTCGTTGATGCGCGGCAGGTGCGCGAGCAGGTGCGTCACGGCGTCGTCGCGCAGGCCGCGCCGCAGCGATGGCAGCAGCCGCGCGCTCAGCGCGCCGGGGTCGATGCGGCGCAGGATGCGGCGCACGCGCTCGGTGGCCGGAAAGCCCAGCCACGCCTGGATCCGCGCCTGCGGCCGGTTGACCAACGCCCGCATCGCGCGCATCGGCTGGCGCACGGCCGGCTGGTGCAGCACCCAGGGGCTCGCCAGCGCGAAGCCCAGCGCGGGGTTGGACTCCAGCAGGTCCGCCGCGCCCGGGCAGCGCGCCATCATGGCCAGCAGGTGCCAGCGGCGATCCTTGAAACGCGACGCGATCTCGCGTTCGCGGTCGGGGATCGTCGACAGCGACCGCGACCACGCCGCGGCCTCGCGAAAGTACGGCTCGTACCACTGGTCGGGCGACAAGGGCCCCACCAGCGCATCACGGCGCGCGGCGATCTCCTCGATCTGCCCCGGCCGCAGCGGCGCGCGGCACAGGATCTCGTCCGCGCGCCGGCGCGTGTGCGCCCACGGCGTGCACGGCGTGCGGCGCCACGCGCGCATCTCGGGCCACAGGCGCATCACCACCGCGCTGCGCGGCTCGAAGTGATAGAGCTTGCCGTCGTGGAGGGCGACGCCGGGGCGCCAGTGGACGGCGCGGCGCGATGGGGTCGGGGCGGTATCGGTCATTGCGAACGCGGTTGTGCAATTGCGGCAATCCTCCGCACTGCTGCGACACGTCGTGTCGCAGCCGGCGGCATAGTTCGGACATGGCCACCCGACCCGACAACCTCGAGACCACCCGCCTCAGCCTGGAGCTGCTGCGCCGCATTCCGCGGCACCGCAAGGTCACGGCCGCCGAGCTGCGCGACCAGGTGGCCGGCATCGGACTCGAGCGCGACGTGCGCAGCATCCAGCGCCTGCTCAACGACCTGAGCGAGCAGTTCGACATCGAGCGCGACAGTTCCGGCAAGCCGTACGGCTATCGCTGGAAGGAGAACGCCGCGCCGCTGGCCGTGCCGCTGCTGAGCCCGCAGGACGCGCTGCTGCTGTCGCTGGCCGAGCACTACCTGCGGCCGCTGCTGCCCGCCAGCATCGCGCGTTCGCTGGGCGAGTTCTTCGAGCAGGGGCGGCGCAACCTGCGCCAGGGCGCATCGACGCGCCTGGAACGCGAATGGATGGACAAGATCGCGGTCGCCAGCACCACGCAGCCGCTGCTGCCGCCGACGATCGCAGCCGGCGTTTTCGAGGCCGTCAGCGAGGCGCTGTATCGCAACCTCTGGCTCGAGCTGGACTACCGCAACGCCCGCGGCGAACGGCGTCGACAGGCGCGCGTGATGCCGCTGGGCCTGGCGCAGCAGGGCCCGTGCCTCTACCTGGTCGCGCGCTTCGAGGGCTACGACGACGAGCGCAGCCTGGCGCTGCATCGGATGTCATCGGCCAGCGCCACCAACCAGTCGTTCGAACGCCCGGCCGACTTCAGCCTGGCGCGCTACGACGCCGACGGCCGCTTCGGCTTCGGCGAGGGCCGGCGCGTGCGGCTGCAGATGACGATCGCCACCGCCCACGGCCGCCACCTGCTGGAGACGCCGCTGTCCAAGGACCAGGTCGTGCGCGAGGACGGCGACGTGCTGCACGTGACGGCCACCGTCGTCGACTCGCAGTGGCTGTGGAACTGGATCCGCGGCTTCGGCGACGCGGTGTCCTCGGCGAGCGTCAAGCCGATCCGCGCCAAGGCCAGGACATCGAAACGGGAGCAAGCCATGACCCAACCAAAGACGGACGAGCTGAAGGATCTCGAGGCTCACCGGCCCGCGCTGCTGGAGGTGCATCTGACCCAGCATCCCCGGTGGTCGGAATTCAGCCGCGGCTTCGGCCGCGCGGCGCCGCACAAGCTGATCCTGGACGAGGCCATGGCCCACGTCGAGCGCCTGATCGAGGTTGCCAGGTCCGAGTGGGGACTCGACGAGATCGAGACCGGCCTGGACGAGCTGCTCGGCGAACTCCGGGGTGTCGACGACAACCTCGCGCTCGACGCGGCGGACGAGGACGCCGAGGAAGACGACGACCGCCGCGACCTCGAGCGCGACTACGCGCAGGGCGTCGAGGACAGCGCCGACGCGCTGGTCGACAGCGTGCGGGCCGCGCAGTCGGAACTGCCGTCGGACGCCGACGAGCTCGCGGCGCTCGCCGACGGCAGCCGCCAAGCGGTGGAGGCGCTGCACGACGGCCTCGACCGCGTGATGCGCCTGGTCAACATGCTGTTCGAGCAGTAGGCCCGCCTCACGACACGCGACGCCCCGCGATCCAGGCCTTGGCGCGCTGGACCGCATCGGCCCGCGCGTCGGTGATGTTCGAGAACTCCCGCGCCTCGCGGCCCTCGTCGACGTGCAGCAGCGCGAGGCGGTCGCCCTGGGGTTCCGAGACCTCGTAGGTGCCGACGTAGCGGTCGTCCACGGGCCGGAAGCCCGTCTTGACGTCATACCTGAATGTCGAGTTCGATTGCATGCCGGGCTCTCCGTGGCGGCCATCGCCGGGTTGGCGGGATGCCCTTGGTCTGGCAAGCCGGGTGCCGCCCCGCGCCAGCTCGACTACGCGCCGCCCGCGGCCTCGGGATGCCGCGCCCGCCACGCCCGCATCTCCTGCCGCCACGCGTCCATCGCGAGGTCGTGCAGGTCGAAGATGCACGGGTCGCAACCGTTGCCGCAGCACAGGTCGAGGTCGGGCTGCGGTGGGGCGACGGGCATCGGGTCGGGGTCGGGAAGCTCGGGCGAGTTCATGGCGAACGCGTGACGCTCAGACGCGCGGCTGCGCGAGGATGCACGCCGCTGACGTCTGCGCATCGAGCGCGCGCAGCGGCGGCACCGCGCCCGCGCAATCGGCGATCGCCTTCGGGCAGCGCGTGCGGAACACGCAGCCCGACGGCGGCGCGATCGGCGACGGCATGTCGCCCGACAGCAGCTGCAGCACCTTGCCGCGCTCGATACGGGGATCG
>FTBN01000022.1_pt1 | contig 19001 bp, 18 predicted proteins | sample 1639381 | NCBI WGS metagenome assembly FTBN01 (sample SAMEA3914864, study PRJEB12502) | metagenome | biome: forest; material: soil | place: USA | collected 2012-03-12 | depth 0.3 m | reverse complement strand
TGTTGGGGGTGTAGCTCAGCTGGGAGAGCGTCGCGTTCGCAATGCGAAGGTCAGGAGTTCGATCCTCCTCATCTCCACCAACAAAATCAAGGGCTTGGCTTCTGCCAGGCCCTTTCCTTTTGGGCGCAGATGGGCACCGTGCCCAAACTGTGCCCAAAGTGACCTTCGCACTGATGGTGGCCGAGAGGACTTTGGGCACGGTTCCTGTGGCTAGGAAACCAGCGCTCCGTCCAACGATTGGGTGACAGAGGTCGCTCGTGAAAGATCGGCCTCGTCAAATCGGCGTCGTGGCCTCGCGGTCGAACGGTTGGCCCTCATGGGTTTTAGGGCAGCGTGACTTGGACGGTCAACTCCAGCCGGGTCAGCGCGATCCGTCACGCGGTGACCTGGGGTCGCTCAAACAGTTGCACCAAGGCACTGGCCGCTTAGTCCTGAGTTTGCGCGCGTCGTATCGGCCGCATTGCGACGCAGAGCTGACATCTGAGGGACAAGGCCAATGCGCAGCTTTCGCTGCATTGCTGCCGTCGCGACTTCCCCTGCGCGCGGCACAGACTAGCCCTAACCGATCTGTCACACGGGGCAGCTTTGCGGCAGCCGATGGCCACTTACACGCGAAGCATGAAAGCAAACGAGAAGCGACCGCCGACGACGTTGTTGAGCAGGCGCTGATGCAGCGATTCCGGACTCTCGCCCGGCATCGTTCGAGTGAGCCCTAGGCAGGTCTCGCCCATCGATAGCGGGTGGTGGATTTCACTCTGGAGCATCACCTCCGCCTGGGGGCAGGTCCTCCAGCGGCACCACTAGCGGAGCCAGAGATGCATGACGCACCGCGTTCCGACCTGCATGCTTTGCGGCGTAGCACGCCTGGTCTGCGGCCTCGAGAACTTCGGCCAGCGAGCGCTGTGCGAGGTCGATCTCGACCACACCGATGCTCGCTGTGACGCGCAGCGACGGATCCGTCTCGCAGAAGCCCTCGACCTCGACCTGCTTGCGGATCTCCTGCGCAATCGCCAGGGCCTGTTCCAGGGGGCACCCGTTCAGCAGCACGGCGAACTCGTCGCCACCGAGGCGAGCGACAGCGTCCTCCTTTCGAGTCTGCTCTCGCAGTACGCGGGCAATGCGCCGCAGCAGCATGTCGCCGCCGGCGTGACCCGCCCGGTCGTTGACCTGCTTGAAATAATCGAGGTCGATGAACAGCGCGGCTGACAGATCGCGACGCCGACGATCGGCGACGACCTTTTCCAGTTGCCGATCGAATTCGCGACGGTTGATGAGATCGGTCAGCGGATCATGCGCCGCGCTCCACTCGAGCTTCTTGCGCTGGCGCCGCGCGTCGGTTGCGTCTGCCACGATCCAGATCATCCGCTGCGCCGCACCGTTGCGATACTGGATGGCAGCGCCCTGCACATGGGCCCAGAAGGTTGACCCGTCGCGACGACGCAGGGGCAGTTCGGTCTCGAACGCCTGGCCAGCATGAAAAGCGGCCTCGGCAGCAGCCCGCGCGCCATCTCGTGAGGTCACGGGCGACACGAGTTCCCGCCAGCGCGCACCCGTCAGATCCCCAGCGTCGTATCCGAGCAGGTGCTCGAGGCGACTGCCGGCCAGTTCGACGCGCTCGTCATCGGTGAACGCGATGCCGACCGGTGCGTGAGCCAGCACAGCCTGCATCTTCTGAAGCGTTCTTTCGATGTCGTTCCGGCTGGATGCGAGTTGCTCGCTCACGTGCTTGAGCACATCGGAGAGTTCAGCGACTTCACCGCTCGCGCTTGGCCACCCCTCGCCGGGGGGTTGCGCGCGATCCAACGCCAGCAGCGCACGCCTGCGAAGGCGACTCATCGGCAAAAGGAACCAGGCGGTAACGCCGAAGATGGATGCGGCGCCTGCCAATCCCACCGCGCTCGCGAGCCCGACGGTGCGCGCTATCGAGCGGGTGGACTTTCCGAACAGCGCGTCCGCCGAAGCGGTGCGAAACACCATCCAGTCAGTCCCCGGAACCGCCGCCATGGCGACGAACCGGTCACCGAGGCGCCCCGTCCACGGCGCAGGCTCCATGGGCGTGCCTTGCATGCGCCACCGTTCGACTGCCAACTTCAGCGCTGGATCGTCACCGACATCAGACATCAGGCGTCGAGCATCTGCGTGCGCCAGGACGCGCCCCTGCGCGTCTGCGACGACCGTGCGAGCATCAGAATCGTCCGCCTGCGCGCCGCTGGCGATTTGTGAGAGGAAGTTGTCCGCTCCCAGGTGCAGCACCCCCGCCAGCAATACCTGTGTTCCGCCGGAACGGGTCAGGGGACATGCAAGAAGGACGTCGGCGGTGCGTCGTGTCCTCGCCGGCACGACGGGCGGCGTCACGACGGGCCCGGTGTCGACGCGAATCGGCACGTCACCGGCGTCAAGTACCTCGACATGATCGAACATCGCACCGAGCACCTGCTGCCTTTCGAGAAACGCCCCAATGCGTGCGGCATCCGCCGGCTCCCCTGAAGGCCACGATTTGGCGGCTGCGGTCAACGCGCGTTCGTGCTCTATGACGGTCGACGACAGGGTCGCCGCGATCCGCGACGCGCCCAGGTTCGAATCGATGATCGACTGCTCCGTGAAGCTCTGGGCTTCCCGAGCGGAGTAGGCTACCGTCGCCGAGACGCTGAGCGCGATCAGGAGCGCGCCGGCCACCGCCAACCTCGCCTTCAGGGAGTTGAAGGCCGACGCATGCCGTCGCACGGGTTCAATGAATGAGGCCACGCTTCTATGAAAATCCGCGTTGATATCCAAGTGGAGGCACCCAGGAAGACTCTCGCGCCAGCGTCCGGCGGCAACCCATCGGCGACAGTGGCCCCCGGTGTGACGAACCACAGCCAAGTGGTCGCCGCGACAACTGCGCGGCAGACTCATAACTCACTCGGTCGCGTTGATAGGTAGTCCGGCATCAGCACCTCGCCGTTCGGGCCCCACTCGACTTTGGTAATTCCGGGCTCCAGGGCCTCAAGGCGCCGACGTTCCAGTTCGTCCACGCTAGGGAGGGCACAGGGGTCGAACGCCAGCGCGGCATGCAGGTCCGCCACGAGCTGTGTTTCGTGCCACGGCTTCGGGATGTAGCGGAAGACCCCGGCTCGATTCACCGCTTCAAGCAAGGTGCCGAAGTCGGCGGCTGCGCTGAGCATCAGGCGCACGGCGCGCGGATCGAGTTCCCTCGCGCGAACAAGCAGCGTCACGCCATCCATCAGCGGCATACGGTAGTCGCTGATGATCACGTCGAAGCGCTCTTCCTGCAGTCGGCGCAGGGCTTGCAGTGGATCGGCGTAGAGGTCCACGCCGAGCTGATTCGGCTGGAAGTGCCGACGCAACAGCCGGAGCAACGCATGTAGTACGGGTGCCTCGTCATCGACGATCAGCAAGCGCTTCATCGCGAGGTCTCCTGCGGCCAGTCCACCGCCAGCGCCAGCGTCAGGTCGTGTTTGCGCTCGAAGGCACAGATGCGGCTGATCAGGTCATCATCCAGTCGCTGCCCGGCGGACAGCAGCAGCACACCCTCGGGCGACACGAAGTCGCGCGACAGGATATGGCCCGAGCGCAGCTCCGCGGTGCGCAGGCAGAGCGACGGCGCCGCCGGCTTCGGCGACGCAGACGAGAACAGGCCCGCGAAGGCATCGACGACCGTCGGGTCGAATTGGGTGCCGCGCCCGGCCAGCACCGTGCCACGAGCATCGACCGGGCTCAGAAGGTTGCCATCGATCCGGCCGGCACGCAGATCCTCGAAGGCGTCTGCGACAGCCAGGATGCGAGCACCGAGCGGGATCGCCGCGCCGCGAAGGCCGTCGGGGAAACCTCGTCCGTCCCAGCGTTCGTGGTGGCTGCGGATGAGCGGCGCGACGCCCTGCATGTCGTCGCTCGCAAGCAGCGCCTGCTCGCCGAGCACCGGGTGCAGCCGGTAGCGCTGCAGCTCGCTGACGTCGAGTCGATTCAGTGGCCGTGCAAGCACCGCATCGCTCAGGCCGATGTGACCGATGTCGTGCAGCAGCGCGGCGATCGGCAGGTCGCGCGTGGCTTCGGCATCCAGCCCCATGGCCTGTGCGATGCGCCGAGCCAGGTCGGCGACCTGGCGCGCGTGTCCGACGTGGGCGCTGCCGCGCAGCTCGATGAGCGCGGTGAAGGCCTTGATCGAGGTCAGGTAGTTGCGCTTGAGCCGCTCGTTGGCGGCTGCCAGTTCCTCGGTGCGCATTGCGACGCGCGCCTCCAGTCCGGAATTCAACGCTTTCAACTTGTCGTTCTGCTCGCGCGTCAATAGCTCCAGCGCCTCCTTCTCGGCTTCGAGCTGCTGAGCCTCCGCAACCTGGCGCAGCGTCAAGACCAGCTCGTCGTCGATCCAGGGCTTGGTCACGTAGCGGTGCAGGCGGCCACGGTTGATCGCGGCGATCGTCGAACCCAGATCGGCCTCGCCCGTCAACAGCAGACGTGCCGTGCGCGGCCAGCCGACGCTGACGCGCTCGAGCAGCTCAACGCCGTTCATGCCGGGCATGCGCATGTCGGACAGAACGGCATCGACGGGCTCGCGGGCGAGCAGCGCCAGTGCCTCTTCCGCATGGCCGGCGGTCAGTACACGCCAGCCCGTCGAACGGAACAGGCGTCGCAGTGCGGCCAGGATGTTGGGCTCGTCGTCGACGGCCAGCACTGTCCAGGCGGAAGTGGTCGCCGTCATGTTTGGCTGCCGCCTATAGCCGGCCGACGCACCGGCAGCGTCACGCGAAAGCACGCGCCGCGGCCCGGTTCGCTGCGCACCTCGATGCGGCCGTGGTGCTTCTGGACGATGCCGTACGACAGCGACAGGCCCAGGCCGGTGCCGCGCCCCACGGGCTTGGTCGTGAAGAACGGATCGAAGACGCGCGGCAGGTGTTCCGGCGCGATGCCGCTGCCGTTGTCTTCCACCTCGACCCAGACTTCCTCTCCTGCGTCACCACTTCGCACGACGATCAGTCCGCGCTCCAAGCTGATCGCCTGGGCTGCGTTGACAAGCAGGTTCAGGAAAACCTGGTTGAGCTCGGACGGCAGGCATTCGATGTCGGGCAGTTCTCCGTACTCGCGCCGCACATCGGCTCGGTACTTGATCTCGTTGGAAACGATGTTCAGGGTGGAATCGATGCCCTGGTGCAGCGACGCCCAGACCCACTCCTGGTGCGTGTCGACGCGCGAGAACTCCTTCAGGTCTTGCACGATCTTGCGCACTCGCGAGAGACCCTCCTTCGACTCTCGCATCAGCATCGGGATGTCATCCTTCAGGAAGTCGAGTTCGACGCGGGTGCGCAACGTCGCCAGCTTGGTCGCAACGCTGCTTCCGGCCAGCGCCAATTCGGCGTCCTCGTAGGCCTGGAGCATTTCGAACAGGCGCTCGAGATAGGCTTCGAGCGTGCCGAAATTCGAGAAGACGTAGCCGATCGGGTTGTTGATCTCGTGTGCGACGCCGGCAGCCAGTTGGCCGATCGACGCCAGTCGCTCCGATTGCAGCAACTGGGCCTGGGTGCCGCGCAGGGTGTCGTTGAGCGCGCGCAGTTCCTGATTCGCACGATGCAGGGAGTCAAGTTCGGATTCAGGCATGGCTTTCAATCGAGCAAGGCTTCGCAGACGGTCTCGAACTGCGCTTCAGTGGCGGCAAATACCCGCATGCAGGCAGCATCGTCCAGGCCGCAGGCGGCCCAGACCTCGGGCAGCAACGCCGGCACGGCCTCGTCGGCGTCACCCGACAGTCCGAGCCCGTGGGCGATGGCGTCTGCGACATGGGCGATGCCTGTCAGCGTGATCTCGGCGGCCACCGGTGGTGCGTGGTGGTGATGGATGGCGTCGACGATGACGGGCGCGAAGTTCCACTGCCTTGCCATCAGTCCTCCGACCGCGGCGTGGTCGATGCCGAGCACGGCGCGTTCGGCGACGTCGCCGGGACAATCCTTGGCGCGCTGCCACCGCGCGACCGCGGCATAAGCGGGCGCGAAGGCGCTGGCCAATGCCAGCCGTCCGATATCGTGAAGGAGGCCCACCGTGAACGCGAGGTCGACGTCGTCGCGCCCCAGCTCACCGGCCAGGGCCTGCGCGCACAGGGCACTGCCGACCGAGTGGCGCCAGAAGGAGTCGTGGTCGAATGCGGCCTGGCGAGGAAAGCTGCCGGCCATGCCCGCGGCGGTCACGACGCAGCGCACCGTGCGAAGGCCGAGCACGGTGATTGCTTCAGCGACCGAGCGCACCTGCCGCCCTCGCCCGTAGAAGGACGAATTGGCCAGGCGCAAGGTCTTGGCGGCCAAAGCCTGGTCGCGCGAGATCTTCGACGCGAACTCCGACGCGCCCAGTTCGTCGCGGCCCAGCGAGGTGATCAGTTCGAGCACGACCGAAGGCAATGGGGGCAGGTCGCGCAGCGCGCAGAGCAAGACGTCGTGCGCAATGGGAAGCGTGGCGGCGGTCATGTCGGCGCCTCCTGGCGATAGCGCTGCACGATGTGCAGCAGCGGATGCACCCGTCCCTCGCGCAGGCTGTGGCGGAACAGGTGTGCCAGCGCCCTCGTAGGCGCGGTGGGGCAGTCTGCGGCCGTCATGCCGAAGCTCCGGTTTGCGGCAGCAACACCAACAGGCGGCCGCGCGCCTTGCCGCTCAACAGTCGGCTGACCGCCCACCAGCGCCGCTGTGCCAGGAGCACCAGCATCGGCGTGCCTTCCAGCGCGGGCTGCAGATCCTTCGGAAGGTGCTCGGTCGCCGCGCGTCCCAACAAGTCGCCATCGAGACCGAACAGCGCCAGTGCCGGCGCGTTGACGAATGCCAACAGGCCGTCGTCGTCGATGCCGAACACCGGCACGGGCACGGCGTCGAGCAATTCCTGCGCTGCCTCGCGGCTGCCGACCTCGCGCTCGCTCTTCTCGCGTTGCGCGCTCAGCAGTGCTTCCAGCCGCTGGTTCAACTCCGCCAGTTCCCGGTTGGCGGCCTGCACCTCCCGACCGAGCAGGCGGTTCTGGTCGGCCATCTCCTTCAGGGCAAAAGCCTCGCGCAGGTGGGCCCGCAGTTGCTCGTCGTCCCAGGGCTTGGCGAGGAACTTGTAGATCGCCCCTTCGTTGATCGCGTCGGTGATCGACTGAAGTTCGGTATATCCGGACAGCACGAGCCGGATCGTCTCCGGGTAGAGCTCCTTGGTCCGGCGCAGCAGCTCGACCCCGGTCATGCCCGGCATGCGCTGGTCCGAGAGCACCACGTCTACCTCGTGGCGCGCCATCTCGTGCAGCGCCTGCTCGGCGCTGGTGGCGCTGAGCACCTGCCAGCCTTCGGCGCGCAACAGCCGGCGCAATGCGGCGACGATGTTCTCTTCGTCATCGACCAGCAGCAAGGTGCGCTGGCGCGAACGCCGACCGAGCAGTGTCGAGCCGATTTGCCGGCCTTCGCGCAGCATGCTTTCCACCGCAGCCGCGGGCAAGGCGGCGCTGAACCAGTAGCCCTGCATCTGGTCGCATCGATTGGCGGCCAGCAGCGCGGCCTGGCCTTCGCTCTCGACGCCTTCGGCCAATACCTTCATCTGCAGCCGATGCGCCATCGTGATGATCGCGCGCGTGATCGACACGTCTTCTGCCGGCGCGGTGACGTCGGGCACCAGCGAGCGGTCGATCTTGACTACGTCCACCGGCAGCCTTCGCAGGTAGCTCAGGCTGGAGTAGCCGGTGCCGAAGTCGTCGAGCGAGACCTCGACCCCGAGTGCCCGCAGCGTTCGCAGGTGCTGCACGGCCTGGTCGAAGTTGCTGATCAGCATGCTCTCGGTGACCTCGACACCGAACAGCCGTGGGTCGAGGCCACTAGCGGCGAACAGGCTTTCGATGTGCCGCGCCAGGTCCGGCTGCATCAGTTGGCGCGCCGACAGGTTCACGGCCATGCGCACCGGCGGCAAACCGGCGCGCTGCCAGGCTGCCGCTTGTTCGACCGCGCGGCGCAGCACCCAGTCGCCGATGGCGACGATCAGCCCGGTCTCTTCGGCGATCGGGATGAAGCGATCCGGGGGGATGCGGCCCAGCGTGGGATGCTCCCACCGCAGCAGGGCCTCGACGCCGACGATGTGGCCAAGCTTCAGATCCACCTGCGGCTGGTAATGCAGCTCCAGCTGATCGTCGCGCAGCGCGCGGCGCAGCGCCGTCTCCAGCATCAGACGCTCAGGGTCGTCGTCGTGGCGCGCGCCTGCGTAGACGTGGACCTGGTTGCGGCCCATGAGCTTGGCCTGGTGCAGGGCGGCATCCGCGTTGCGTAGCAGCATGGCGGCGCCATCACCGTCCTCGGGAGCCGAAGCGACGCCGATGCTGCAGGTGAGGTAGATCTCGCGCCCTTCGATCATCATGGGGCGGGCGATGGTGTCGAGAAGCGCTTGAGCCGCCTGCAAGACGATCGCCGGCGCGGTGGGCATCACGATCACGAACTCGTCCCCGTCGCGCCGAGCGACCAGGTCGACGCTGCGTACCGTGGCAGCGATACGCAGCGCCGCTTCGCGCAAAACGGCGTCGCCGATGTGCAAGCCGAAGGCGTCGTTGATGCGTTTGAAACGATCGAGTTCCAGGAGCAGCACCGAGGCGCATTCGCTGGTCTGCAACGTCGTTCCCAGGCTCTCGAAGAGCCACTGGCGGTTCGGCAGGCCTGTCAGGCTGTCGTACCGCAACAGTTGCTGAATGCGGCTCTCGGCGGCACGCCGCTCACGCAGATCGTCGATGCACACGTGAGCGAACGTCTCGTCCCCGCTGGTCACCTGGGTGGCCGAGACATCGACCGGAATTTCGTGACCCTCGCGATGGCGGACGCTGGTTTCGAATCGGAGCGACCCGCGTTCGCACATCTCGCGCCAGCGCTGCGGCCAATTTACCGCGTCGATGTGGGTGTCGACATCCGCCACGCGCAGCCGCAGCAGCGCCTCGCGTTCGAGGCCCAGCAGTCGGCAAGCGGCTGCGTTGGCGTCCCGAAAGGAACCGTCCGGCCCCACCTGGAGGAGCGCGTCGTTGGACTGTTCGACGGCATGGCGGGTGAGCAGCAACTGGCGCTGCGCGTGCTCCCGTTCGCTCACGTCGCACGCAGAGGGGATCAGCCAGACGACGCGTCCGTCAGGTCCGTGGAGAGGCAACAGCGAAAAGTCCATCGGCAACACGTCGCCGCCGCGTTTGGCGATGCGAACGTCGAAGCGAGAAGCTTCACCGCGCAATGCGTTCGCCATCGCCTGCTGTAGACGCCCGCGAGACACATCGCACGCCTGCCACCAGGGGGTAGCGTCGAAGGGTTGGCCCAGCACTTGATCCGGCGCGCTGCCGATGGCTTGCAGCGCCGCTTGATTGGCGTAGCGCAGGACGCCGTTCGCGTCCAGCAGACCGGCGAAGACGGCGGGCCCCAGACGATCGAGCACGTCGTGCAGCGCGAGTTCGGCTCCCTGTGTCGCGCCACCCGAGGCAAGCAGCGTGCGAGCGAATTCGCCTTGCGGCATGCGCTGTTCGGTGGTTGTCGACATGCCGCCAGTCTGCCCGGCGGCTGCGTTGTCGGCAGGCGCAGTTGCAGGCCCGGACGACCGGATCAGAGCGGATCAGATCGGTGGCGAACCGAGCCACCGAGGCGGACCGCGTCACCCACCAGACGCGCCAGCGTGCGCATGGCGCGCTCGCGCGCGGCGTCCCAGCGCTGGCCACAGGTCAGCCGGATATGGTGCTGGAACTCGGCGCGTGCAGAGAACATCGGCCCCGGCGCGATGCTGATGCGCCGCGCAAGCGCGGCGCGGTGAAGGACCAACGCATCTGCACCGGCAGGCAGTTCGACCCAGACGAAGTAGCCCCCGGCCGGCCGTGCCACTCGCGTTCCGTCCGGAAAGTGCCGGCTCACCGCATCGAACAGGCTGTCGCGTTGGGATTTGACGGCGAGACGCAAACTTCGCAGGTGATGGTCGTACCCGCCTTCCTGCAGGTATTCGGCGAGTGCCGCCTGCACGGGGATGGATCCCGACAGGCTCGTCATGACCTTCAGCCGTTCGACGTCGCGTGCCCACCGGCCCGGCGCAGCCCAACCGACGCGGTAGCCAGGCGCCAGGCACTTCGAGAACGACGAACAGTGCAGCACGAGACCACGGCGATCGTAGGCCTTGGCCGGCAGCGGCGCCGCGTTGCCTTCGTACAGCTCCGCGTAGACGTCGTCCTCGATCAGCGGCATGTCATGACGGGCGAGCAGTTCGACGAGGTCGCGCTTCTTTGCCTCCGGCATCAGGCTGCCGAGCGGATTTTGGAATGTCGTCATCAGCCAACAGGCCTTCGGACGATAAAGATCGATCACCTGAGCCAACCGGCCCAGATCGATGCCTTCTCGGACGTGCGTGGGAACCTCGATGGCATGGAGACCCAGGCGTTGCAGCGCCTGCAGCGCCAGGTAGAACGTGGGGGACTCGACCACGACGGCGTCACCCGGTCGCGCCACTGCGCCGAGGCACAGGTTGAGAGCCTCCATCGCACCGTGGGTCAGGACGATCTCGTCGGTGGACACCGTCAGGCCCTGGCGCAAGTAGCGCTTGGCGATCTCGCGCCTCAGCTTCAGGTTGCCGGGGGGCAGGTCGTCGATCATGTCCCAGGGCTCGAGCCGCCGCGTGCTCGAGACCAACGCGCGGCGCAGCCGGTCGAGAGGAAACAGTGTCGGGCTCAGGAAAGCCGAGCCGAATGGCACGATGTCGCGCGCGCGGGCGGAGCCGAGGATCCCGCAGACCAGGTTGTTGACCTCGACGGGCTCGGCTCCCGACTGTGGTTCGGAGGTTCGCGGTTCCGCGAGCAGCACGCCGTCGGCGCGTGCAGCGACGAAATAGCCTGACCGGGGGACTGCGCGCACCAGGCCGCGTGCTTCGAGAAGGTAGTAGGCCTGGAACACCGTGCTTGGGCTCACGCCACGTGTTGCACAGGCTTGGCGCACGGATGGCAAGCGGTCCCCCGGCCGCAGCACGCCCGCAGCGATCTGCTGCTCGAGTTCTCGAGCCAGCAGTTCAAATCTCGTCGAGGCGGCGGGTGAGCGATTGCGCATGGTGGTGGCAGCGCGCGCCGGTCGACTGCTGGCTGGCCGCGGCTTGATTCAGTCTAGGGCTTAGGCGGAGAGACGCAAGTACCTAAACCCTTCCGCGCAGGCTAGGGGCCATCACTTTTCAACCGGGCAACGGTGCCAGGAAGTCATTGCGAGAGTCGACATCACGCGCGTCTGCCAGCAACTCGATGGGCAATCCATGAGCGCAACGGCTCGCCCGGGGCGAGAAAGCCCTCTTCACGGTTGGCTGCCGCTGCCCGTCGCAAGGCTCCGCCGCCGGGGCAGCTTGCTCCATTTGACACGCCCCCTCTCAATGACGAAAGTTCACTGTCTAGTCGCCGAGCCACATCTCGGCCGACGCTGCCCTGCCGGCATGCTGGTTCGGGCGTAGAAACCGCGGAAGAACGATTCGAAGCCTCGCCGCTCGACCGAATGGATGTCTGCTTTTCAGTAACGAATCTACGGCTACCGCCTACCGCTCTGGGACGGCTTTTTAAGGTCGTGGGCCCCGCCTCGAAGACAGCAATGCAGCGGAAGCAGTCGCCGGCGGTGCTGACTTCGGTGACTGCTTGCGCCAGCAAAGGCGCCGTATGGGAAGAACTCAATCGTCCAAGTGAAGCAACGCTTGCACCACGGCGGCGGGTTGGCTGAGGAACGGGCTGTGCGCGCTTTGCAGGTGCACGACCTTTCTAACGGGAGTCGCCGCCAACATGTCGCGCTGCGCCTGCGGGCTGATGATGCGATCCCGGTCCGTCGCCAGATAGACCTTGTCGACTCGCCCGTAGCGCTCGGCAGTCAAGTGCACCGGCATTCGCAAGGGCTGGATCGGTTCCGCGACCAGGCTGTGTTCGAATCGCTGCGCCTGCTTCTCGTCGCAGTCGGCGCAGAACAGTGCCAGCCGCGCCGCGCCATCGGCAGGCGACATGCGGCCCCATTGGTGATCGGACGACAGCACCAGGTTGCCTGGCGCGATGCCATTGGACTTGTCCGCGTGCGAGAGCGTCAACGCGCTGTCGCCATCCTTCGGCAGCAGCGCGGCGAGATACACCAGCGTGCGTACCTGTTCGGGATGCTGCTCCGCGAGGTTGGAAATGGTGATGCCGCCAAAGCTGTGCCCGACCAGGATGACAGGCGTCTTCAGTCCGGACAACCGTTCCTCGAGGTCATCGCGGTAGTGATCGAGCGTCAGCAAGCCGTCTCCCTCGTCGCGCCCCGCGCGACCGGGCAGATCGACCGCGATCACCTGTTGCCCGGCATCGCGCAGGCCGGCAGCGACCGCGTCCCAGATCGAATGGTCCTCGAACGCACCATGCACGAGGACGTAGGTCGAGGCTGCAGGGGGATCAAGCGGCATGGTTGCCTCGAGCGCGCAACCGGCGAGCGATGCACACGCAACGAGCACGCTTGCGAGGACGGATGCGACCGAGGAGCGGTGGGAGAAAAAGTTCATGGGATTTTTCTGATGGAAGACCGGTGGTCCGGAGACAGCACGCACCCGGCGTCTCGGGCAGTGCCGTCGGGTGTAAAGAGGAAAGGTGCGACGAAAAGGATTCGGGGGTTGGAAACTTTTCCTGGATGCGCCCTGCCAATAGGGCCAGGATTCATGCGGCTACTTCGTCGGGAAGTTGTCAGGCTCACGTCGCGAGCGCGCGCCGACGATCAATAGCCAGAGGATGAAAACAGGCTCGCCCAGTTCCAGGAAAGTCACGTCCAAGCCGGTGACGTTCCATGACGGCGGCGCGAGCAATGCCAACGTGGCGTCGAGCACGTAGCCCGCGCCGGCTGCGATGGCTGCTGCCCCAACGATCCTGGGGATGAAGCCGCTGCGCCAGGCGAGCACGCCCAGGGGAAGCAGCCACAGTCCCCAGAAGACTTCCGCAAGCTGCAAGCCCTGGCCGTGCAGATGCAGAAAGAACAGGAGCCAGGACTGTCGCTGCGCGGGGTCGATCGCGAGCGCCGATGATCCGGGAAGGGCGAGGCCGAGCGCGGCAAGCTCGTTGACGACGTTGAGAAACACCATCGGGATCGGAATGAGCCCCAGCACGAGCATCTGGCGCGACAGCGCGCGGCCGACGGGCGTAAACAACTCGAACAGTGCGAGCGTCAGCCAGACCTCGATCGCTTGGTGAAGCAATTCGGTGCCGATGCCCAGGCGCAGAAGACCCGGGGCGGCGGCGATTCGCGCCGTGGTCTGCGCCGCATCGCCGTAGACGATGAGCCGGCCAGGAACGTAGAACAGTCCGACCGGCGCGATCAGTGCCACCAGGGTGTACAGCAGGCCGGCCCGGCGGGCAAGGCGTCGGATGTCGGAAATCGGGCGTTGGTCAGTCATGTGCCGCATTCTGGGAAGCAAGGCTCCCTGCAGCCACTTCGAACCGACCAACGACGTCTGCTCAGGTCGGGCGACGGCCAGCGCCGACGAAGCGCGCGGCGCTGCTTCCTCGCTGGCCCGCTTATTCCGCTTTGAACAGGTGCGAGTAGGTGCGACTCACGGGCAGCACCTCAGGTCGATGCTTGAAATGCAATTCCGCTTTCTCGTTGTCGACATGGGTCACGCGGCCGACCGCCGCGAGATTGACGACGATGGACCGATGCACTTGCTGGAACTGGCCCGGATCGAGCTGTTCGACGAGCGATTTCAGCGGTGTCCGGATCAACACTTCGGCGGCCTTGCCCGCATCGCCTCGCCACGCGACCATCGTGTATTTCTCGTCCGACTTCAGGTAGTCGATGTCTTCGACCGGAATCAGTCGCACCGAAGATCCGATCGAGGCCTTGATCCATCGCAGCGGCTGCGGCGCCGGTGCCCTGAGCTTGTCGGCGAGTTGCTGCAGCAGCGCGTCGGAGGCCACCATCGGCTGTTCGCGTTCGAGGCGCTCGCGCAGGCGGCGGACGGTGTCGGCGAGCCGCGATGGCTGGATCGGCTTGACCAGGTAGTCGAACACCCCGTTCTCGAACGCCTTTAGGGCGTACTGGTCGAACGCCGTAATGAACACCAGATTGGCACGGCCGCCGATGCGCTGTGCCACCTCGATGCCCGACATCCCTGGCATGTGAATGTCCAGAAAGCAGATAGTGGGCCTCAGCGCTTCGAACTGCTCGATCGCCTCCAGGCCGTTGCGGCTTTGCGCGACGATGAGCAGCTCCGGCCACTGCGTCGAGAGCAGGCCGCGAAGCACCTCGCGCAGCAAGGGTTCGTCATCCGCGACAAGGGCGGTCGGAGGGGTCATGTGTGGGCCGGAAATTCGATCTCGGCAAGGACGCCGTGGGGTTGGATCTCGCTTAGCCGCAGTTGCGCGGCATCGCCGAACTCCAGGCGGAGGCGCTCGCGCAGTGACGACAGTCCGGTACCCAGCCCTTGGCTGTGGGCTTGCATGCCGACCCCTGTATCCTGGACCGAAGCGATGCAGCGTCCGTTCGGGAGTCTAAACACCCGCACGTCGATGCGGCCGCCGTCCAGGCTGGGGTCGATGCCATGGCAGACCGCGTTCTCCACGAGCGTCAGCAAGGTCATGAGGGGACAGCGGACCGCATGCAAGGCCGGGTCGCAGTCGACCTGGTATTGCAGCCTGTCGGGCAGGCGCAAGCGCATCAGGGCGAGATAGGCGTCTGCCATCTCGATCTCCTGGCCGAGCCGGGTGACCGGCTCGGAGATCCGGGGGACCGCGGCCCGCAGGTAGGCGATCAAGCTGGCCAACACGGGCGAGGCGTGATCCGATTTCGCATCGACGAGTGCCTGGACGTTGGCCAGCGTGTTGAAGAGGAAATGAGGCTCGACCTGTGCCTGCAGCAGTCGCAGCTTGCCGTCGAGCGCCTGGCGCTCCAACTCGCCGCGACGACGTTCCGCCTGTGTGACCAGGGCGTCGCGCTGCCGCACCAACGCGCCCATCGAAATCCAGGAGCCCAGGAGCGTGCCGAATACGCACAACACCAGGAAGCCGGTCCACTGCGCCCGCACTTCCCAGAACGGCACGGTCCCGGGCTTGATCGTCGAAAGAAAGAATACGAGCACGGTGATCGGTGGCGCCGCCGCAGCACCAATGACCTGGAGCGCCCAACGAGGCATGGCTTCGGGCAGGCGACGGGGCCAACGCTCGAAGAGGCTGAACATGGCGAGCGCGACGGCCGCGGGCACGTAGACGAACGGCGCCAGTCCGGCCAACGAAGAGTCCCAGTTCAGCGCGAGGAACGCGTAGAGCAGCGAGGCCGTCGACACGGTCACGAGCAATCGCTTCGCGCCGCGCGCACGGAGCAAACTGGCCAGCGAGGAACTCATGGCGCGGATTCTGGCACCGTCGATGGCGACGGGCACCAGCGGTTGCCAGGGCGCAGCAGGTAGTTCCGTACCACGTAACGCCAAGGCAGGACGAGCGGCACCAGGACGACCAGTGCGCACGCCGCGGCATTCGAGGCGATGGCCTCGTCGAAGCGGCCTTCGCGCCAGGCCGGCAAGGCCACGTCGAGCAGCCAGATCGACTTCCAGAGCAGCTCCCACAACAGCAGCGGAATCATTTGCAACGGATAGCACAGGCCTACGAGGCAAAGCAGCGAGAACGCCGCCAGCATGCACTTGACGACGCCTTCGTCGAGCGCCCACGGGTGGCTCGGGTGCACGATGCCAGGCCAAAGGACGACGCCCAGGCCGACGACGACCAGCAGGTATATCGCTCGAAGCATGTAGAGGCGCAACAGCGAGACGGATTCCTCGCTGCGCGGCGTGGCGCGCACGGCGGGCTGGTCGTCGATTCGCAGGGTATGGGATGTCGACATGGATGGTTTCTCGGTGAGGTCGGACGAATGGGATCGGTGGCTGGTCAGCGTTGCAGTGCCGCGAGGCGTTCACGCGCATGATCCGCATAGCCGCGCCGATGCGCAGGAATGCCGAGAAGTTGCCGTCGGCCTCGATCTCGGCGCCGATCAGCAAGCCCAGCGCACTCTCGCAGCGTGCGGGTCGCGGGCGGCGATTCGCGCAATTGCGGGCCAATGGCAGCAGCGTGGCGCGGATATCCGGATCATCCGACGACTGCTCCGCCAGGTACCAGAGGGAATACTCGTCGTCGGGATCATCTGCCAGCCGTTGCCTTGCCAGCTTGTCCAGCGCCTCGTGCTGCCGCGAGAGTGCAGGCTCCTCAGGTCGGCGTCGTCAACCTGCGCGACGGCGCTGGTGCACAAGAAGGCGCAGAACGCTGGGAGAAGGATGCGCGATGTCATGAGCATGAATGTGCTTCACTCGAACGGCGGAATCGACCAGCTTGCGACGGGGAACGGCCTGAACGCCCGAAGCGCGGCCCGTGCCGACGAAGCGCGGAAAAAATTCTGCTTGAGCAATCCAGAGGCGCACCATGAGCTGCGCGTATGCAGGACCGCTTTGCTCCGCGGAAGCCGTCATCTGGTGGCCGTGTCCTAGAGAGCCGCTATCGCTGCATAGCTGTCGCCGGCGTTCGGATCCCGCCACGATTGGCTGAAGGTGCCCTGACCGCTTCTCGCCTCGACCATCAGCGCCAGCTTGAGTGTACGCACCTTGATGTTGGCTGAGCCGAGCATTTCTCCCCCCCGTCTCGTCGTGCAGACGAGTCTAGTCGGTTGCCCCCTGGCTCTCAGCTAACCCGGATATAGCCTTGCTCTTGGGCGCCGGGCAGCCCAAGGCGGATGGCGGTGACGGCAACTCATATAACTGTATAAAGATACATCATTGCGCGCAACGTCACTTCCGCCGGGCTAGAGCCGCGCGCCGCGCCTACTTCACCGGCTGCTTCGCGACAAGGTGCTCATCGATGTAGACGGCCAGATTGGCCAGCATGCGAGCCGCACTCCGGAGCAGGCGGGCATTTGTGCTTTCCAGCAGGTTGTTGTCTGCGACCGAGAGGCGCTCTCGTCCATCGTGCGAGCCATAGGCGTCCTGCCAGGCGACGATTCCGCATTCCTCAAGCTGCGGGCGAGTGAGTGCGATCGTGCCCTTTACAGGCGCATAGCCCGGATGGCACAGGAAGTAGTGCGAGGAGTCCGGAGTCCTCCTCATGAACACATACGGGATTGTCCCGCCGATGAGGCTGAGCATCTCGCGACGCTCGCCCTCAGCGACCTTCGTGCCGATGTACTCGAGTTGCTTGGCCCATCGCATCAGCTCTTTGACCGTGCCATAGGTTTCATCGCCAGCCTTCACGAGGCGCATGGGCAGTGAGGCGAGCGGGTAATCGAGCCGCGCCCATCCGGCTTCTGGCGTTTCGAGCCTGGCGCAGAGCAACTCGCCATCGCCGACGGGCTGCCCGTCGATCCATGCGAACTGCGGCGCGAAGTAAAAGCGATTGCGCGTGAGCTCGAGGACATCGTTCGCGGAGCTCGCTACGCGTCCCCCGATGTAGCGGAAGTAACGGTAGTTCTCCACCTCCTCGCGAGCGCGCTCCAAAAGCTCAGCATCGCTAAGGGTGTCGACGAGCGGCTTATCCGGTGCTTCCTCGACGTCGAGTGCCAACGAGGCCAAGATGTTGTGAGTGGCGGTCGGCCATACCGCGTTGCATTCCTCGAAGGGGCTGCCAGCCAAAGCGAGGCCATCAACGTCCTTGACGTTCATCGCGAACGTAAGGCCGTGTGCAAACCTTTCGCGGGCTTCGAGGGCACCAGGTGTTTGGGCCAAGGCGGCCCTGAGGAATTCGTCGAGGACGCGCGGAAGTTGTCGGCGCGACGGCGTGAGCACCTCGGTGACGCGGTGGCAAACGGTGACGTGCTTCCAGCCGGTGTAGCCGGCATCAACAGCAACGGCATCGAGCTCGGTGGCGAGCGAGGCGCCGGTGGATTTTCGACGCAGCTTCGCTTGGCGCTTGAGCTTCTCAACCGCGGTGGAAGTGGTGGGGATGTGGGACATGCGTGCTCCAAAGTTGAAGCGGATTTATCCGGTGCCCACTGCCGAATTCCGCCAACGATGGGGGAAAACACGCGAAAGAAAGGAAGGTTGTCGTCCCGGCGAACCAGGTGGGCCATGGTGGGCAGCACGCGCCGACAAACGCGAGCCCAAAGTGTAGCGCGGTTTGTGCCAGCTCGTCCAACGTTCAACTATGCCGCGTCGCTCGTGGCCCAGCAGCCGAGAATTTGCGTGGCATGCCGCTCGCGGACGGCGCATCTGCTGGAAAGACTGGGTTGCAGCAATTGCCGACTCCTCTGCCGCGCTCCATCAGTCCGATCGTCCAAGTACGAGCGAAGGAGCGGACGGCAGCCTTGGTGGCACTGTACGTGCCAGAGCCGGGCATACCCTTGACCGGCACGACTGCCAGCACGGCGTTGAACAGGTCTGCAAACCGGCCGCAACTGAAGCACCTGGAGGCGGACGGCGTGTTCGCGCGGACCGACTAGAGCCTAGTTCGTGTCACGTGGTGGAGTGTCGGAGAGGTACTTCTCGACCCGCTTGCGAAGTTTCGCCTCAGCATCAGCGCTCATCCGCACAACCGATAGCAGCAACCCTGGCTCACTCGCGGCGTCGTCCGACCCTACCGTAATGTCGCCACCGCTTGCCAGCAGCAATGGAATGAGCGGCTTGAGCGTTCTCGAAAAGTCGTTGCCGACCCGGTAGAACCGATACTCATTGCCGAACGGAGTCACTGTGCATGTGATTCGCACGGGCAGCCTCCTATGAGCCTTGCCGGCGGTCACGGTTCGCAGCAGCACGAGGGCGTGTGAGGGACAGCCGGAGCAGTGTGCGCGTAAACCAAGTCCAAGCGGCAAGGCGCTCCGATGATAGGTAACCAGATGTGTGCACCTGCGACAGGATTTCCCTGGTAGCGCCCGTACACGGTTCGTCTCGAACGCCTCGGGGTCAAGCTGCTGATGCCACCTCCAAGCTCTCGCAGTCGTTCGAGTTCGCCGCCCAATACCTCTTGGCGACGTCGACAGGGACATGCACGTCGCGGCACGCGGGGTCGGCACCAACGAAACGCACCAGCGGCTGGGCGGTGGCAATCTTTGGCTGAAGCA
>FTBN01000012.1_pt1 | contig 24410 bp, 28 predicted proteins | sample 1639381 | NCBI WGS metagenome assembly FTBN01 (sample SAMEA3914864, study PRJEB12502) | metagenome | biome: forest; material: soil | place: USA | collected 2012-03-12 | depth 0.3 m | reverse complement strand
TCGTAGAAGCGGTAGGCGTTGCGGCCCGAGGCCTTGGCGCGGTACATGGCGGTGTCCGCGCACTGCATCAGGCCGTCGAAGTCGTCGCCGTCCTTCGGGAACATGGCAATGCCCACCGACATCGACATCGGCAGCTCGTGGCCGTGGATGGTGGCGCGGCGGCCGGACAGCGTCATCACGCGCTCGACAGCCTGTGCCACGCCGGCAGCCGAGTCCACGTCGGTCAGCACGATCGCGAACTCGTCGCCGCCCTGGCGGCAGACGGTGTCCTGGTCGCGCAGCAGGGTGGAGAACTCGTGGGCCACGTGGCACAGCAGCGCGTCGCCGACGGCGTGTCCCAGCGTGTCGTTGACCTCCTTGAAGCGGTCGAGGTCGATGAACAGCAGCGCCACCTTCTCGTCGCGCCGCTGCGCGTTGGCCAGCGCCTGCGTGACGCGGTCGCGCAGCAGCACGCGGTTGGGCAGGCCGGTGAGCGGGTCGTGGTGCGCGAGGTGCTGCAGCCGCGCCTGGCCCTCGGCGACGGCGCGTTCGGCGGTGATCAGGCTGTCGCGGTCGCGCAGTTGCTGCGTCTGGCGCACCACCGCGCACAGGAACACGAGCAGGCTCAGGCCCAGCAGCGGGCCGCGCGCGGTGGGCGCGACGCCCACGCCCAGCGCGACGAAGCCCACCGCCGCCGACGTGAAGGCGACCATCGCGAGTGGCACCTGGCGCAGCAGCGCCTCGCACAGGCGGTCGTAGCGCGCGCTCGTGTCGCGCGCGGGCGCCCAGCCGGCGGCGCCCCATCCGAGCAGCAGCGCCAGCGCGGAGAACATCAGGTTCATGACGCCGCCGGAGTGCAGGGCGCCGTCAAGGAACGCCAGGTTCCAGGCCACCCATACGCCGCCGTAGCCCAGCAACCCGCCCAGCACGGCCAGCGTGGCAGGCGTGGGCCGCTGGCGCAGGTGCAACTGCACCACCACGCCCGCGGCGGCCGCGCAGAACAGTGCCACCGGATAGGCGATCAGCACGATGAACTCGAGTGCCGTGCAGCGCGCGGAATGCGGCAGGTACAGCGCCAGCGAGAACGCGAGCACCGCCAGGCCGAAGCCGCCGACGTCCAGCACCACCGAGCGCCACTGCGCGCGCGGCAACTGGTCGCCCACCATGCCTGCGAACGCGTAGCCGAACAACGGGCTCAGCATCAGGTACAGCAGGTTCGGGATGCCGGGGAACGGATTCCAGCCGAGCCACTGCAGCAGGTCCCACGACAGCTGCGCCGCCGCGAGCATGCACAGGCCCGCGGCGAAGCGGCTGCGCACCAGGCGCAGGCCGGCCGGTGCCGAGCGCGCGGCGCGCCAGGCGAGCCAGGCGGCGGCGCAGAATGCGCACGTCCAGTGGAAGCTGTCCAGGAGCGGCGCCCATTCGGACTGTGGCCGCGAGGCGGCCAGTGTCCACGCGACGACGACCACGAGCCCGCCCGCGACCATCGTGCGCGTCGCGCGGTTTCGCAGCGTTTCCTGGGTCGGCAACTGCAAGAAGTGCCCCTGGGGTCGGAATCGATGTCCACAGTGTGCCTGATGCCGGTGGCGGCGGCCGGCCGAGACTGGCGCCGACCTGAGGACCGCGGACGAATCCCGCACGCCCGTGCGGGATTCGTCCGCGGGTTCTCAGCGCGCGCGCCGCACGCCGGTGGTGCGAAAGCGTTCGCGGAACTCGCTGGGCGACAGGTTGAGGCGGCGCGCGAAGGCGGCCCGCATCGTTTCGGCCGACGCGAAGCCGCAGCGCGCCGCCACGCGTTCGATGGACAGCCCGCCCGCCGTGAGCAGGCGCCGCGCGGCATCCAGCCGCAGCGACTGCACGTGGCGCGCCGGCGGCTCGCCGAGCGCCTCGGTGAAGCGGCGCGCGAAGTTGCGCGGGCTCATGGCCATGCGCTCGGCGAGCGCCTCCACGCCCAGGTCGTCGGCGAGGTGGCGCGCCATCCAGCGCGCCAGCGCCGCGAAGCGCTCGTCGGCCGCGCCGGCCGCGAGCTCCGCGCTGAACTGCGACTGGCCGCCGGGCCGCTTCAGGAACACGACCATCTCGCGGGCGACCTGCAGCGCCAGTTCGCGGCCGAGGTCGGCCTCCACGAACGCCAGCGCCGAGTCGATGCCCGCGCAGATGCCGGCCGACGTCTGGAACTTGCCGTCGTTGACGAACAGCGCGTCGCGGTCGATGTGCACGTTCGGGAAGCGGCCGGCGAACTCGTCGAAGTGCGCCCAGTGCGTGGTGGCGCGGCGGCCGTCCAGCACGCCGGTGGCGGCGAGCGGGAACGTGCCGGTGCAGATCGCGCCGGCGCGCGGCGCCTGGTCCACGAGCCGCCGCAGCGTGCGCACGAGGCGGGCATCGTCGATGCTGGCGCGCGCGCCGGGGCCGCCGGCCATCAGCAAGGTGTCGGGCGCCAGCCGCGGGTCGTCGACGGCGCGGGTGGCGGTGAGCGGCACGCCGCAGGTCGTGGCCACGCTGCCGGCGCGCGGCGCGGCGAGCACGATGTCGTAGAACGGCGCGGCGCCGGCGCGGCGCAGCGCCGCGTTGGCGATCGCGAACACCTCGATCGGGGCCGAGATGTCCAGCATCTGGGCCGGCGCGAACGCGACGATCGCGAGGCGATGCGGCCGGGCGACGGCGGTCTTGGCGGGTGGCAGGCGGTCGGCGGCGAAGCGGCGCGGCATGTTGGCAGGATTCCAGGGATGCTTGTCTTTTTCGCATTCTCCGGCATGTCGATACTGTGGCGATCTTCATCGCCTTCGCCTCGAATTCGAACCATGAGCCTCGTCGACCTCCGCGCCATCCTCCTTGTCCTCACGTTGGGCGCCGCCTCGTGCGCGGCCAGCGCCGCCGATCCCGCGCCGGAGCGTATCGCGCCCTGGCAGCCGCGCGCGGGCCACGGTCGGCCGCTCGTCACGGTGGTGGGCGAGAACGCCGGCACCGAGCTCACCGACTTCGTCGTGCCGTTCGGCATCCTCGCGGCGTCCGGCGCGGCCGAGGTGCGCGCGCTGGGCGTCGAGGCCGGCCCGCTCGCCATGCGGCCCGCGCTGCGCGTGCAGCCCGACGCCACGCTCGCCGCGTTCGACGCCGAGCATCCCGAGGGCGCCGACTACGTCGTCGTGCCCGCCGTGGCCGACGAGCGCGTCGCCGACCCCGTGCTGCTCGCCTGGCTGCGCGCGCAGGCGGACAAGGGCGCCACCGTCGTGAGCATCTGCGACGGCGCGCTGGTGGTGGCCGACGCCGGCCTGTTCGACGGCCACCGCGCCACCGGCCACTGGGCCACGCGCGTGCAGCGCGAGCGCGAGCATCCGGCCGTGCACTGGGAGCAAAACGCGCGCTGGGTGGCGGACGGCCCGCGGGTGTCGAGCGCCGGCGTGAGCGCGGCCATCCCGACGTCGCTCGCGCTGGTGGAGGCGATCGCCGGCACGCCGGCCGCCGCCGACCTGGCGCGCCGCCTCGGCGCGAGCGACTGGAGCGCGCGCCACGACAGCACGCCGTTCCACCTCGATGCGGGCGCCGTGCTCACCTACGCGGGCAACCGCTGGTTCAGCGCCACGCGCACGCTGGCGGTGCCGGCGGCCGACGGCGTCGACGAGGTCGCGCTCGCGCTCACGGCCGACGCCTGGGCGCGCACGCTGCGCGCGCGCGTGGGCCTGCGCGCGCCCGCCGGCGCGGCGCAGGTGCGCACGCGCGGCGGCCTCGTGGTGCTGGCCGACGCCGTCGCCGCGCAGCCCGGCGCGCAGGTGGTGGCCCTCGACGACGGCGTGCCCTCGCTCGACGCGCTGAACCAGTCGCTGGCCGCGATCGACCGCACGTTCGGCGACGGCACGGCGCGCTTCGTGGCGCTGCAGATGGAATATCCGTCGGTCTGGATGACGCGCTGACCGCGAGCCGCGCCACGCTCGAGCAGCGACGGCCGGACTTGCGGCGCACCGGACGGCACGTCGCCGGCACGTGCGGCCCGGATGCCGACTGCGAGCGCGCGCGGCCAAGGCCGCCGCGCGTCTGGCCAGAATCGAAAAAGCCCCGGCTCGGCGTTGCGAGGCGGGGCTTGAGATGTCTTGGCGGAAGGGGCGTCCTGTCAAGCCCGCATGAACACTGGCTTAGCGTGGGACGGCCCACCAGTCCACCAGTCAGTCCCCCTGGTCTATGAAAGTAGGATACTGCGCGCTATTGTCGGGCTGCTGCGTGTTGCCGGCAGACCGGGACATTGGTTGCGAGGTATCGGATGGGCTTGGATCGCAACACGACCCTAACGCATGTCTACGGGGTGTTTGCCACGGTCATCGGCGTGGTCGGCGGAGTCGCACTTTTTACGGAAGCGGCGACCTGGCGCGACTATCTGCTGTACGCCTCAGGCTGGATCAGCGCAGTGATCCTTGGCATCTTGCTGTCTCGTAGCGCTGAGCAGGCACGCAAGGACGGTATCACGCTGGGCCGGCTCCGTGGGGAAGTCGCATCGTTGCGGGCCACGCTCGAACAGCGCTCTGCGGTTCTCGACTACCTCGGGGGCCAGATGATGGGCGCCCGCGCGACGCCTCGAACAGTGGTCAACGATGAAGGGGAGGAACAGAGATGATCGACGTGGATTTCAGTGCGTACCGATACTTCCCTGCGCTGCGCACGAGGCAGGCAGAGCTCAAGGGGCTAGAGAAGCTGGATGCCGAGCGCAAGGCGAAAATCCTGCCGACCCTCACGCTGGGCCGTTGGCCGAAGGCCCTGGACTTCTCCCGAGCTGCAGAAAAGGCGGCAGAGGCGGCAGGCGGCCCCTTCATCCTGGACCTCACCTCGGACGGTGCTCACCTGGCCAGCGAACAAGCGAAGCTCCGCGACCCAGCAGGGGCCTTCAGCGCTTGGCGCACTTTCGCCGCGGCGACGCCGGCAGCCATTCCAATCGTGCAGGCGGGAGACGGGCCCGGTGTGCGTGACTTCATCAAGCAGGCGCAGGAGATCGAGCGCGCGACGGGCCGCGTCGTGTTTCGCATCCGCGATTTCTCGAAGGATACGACCGCCACTATTGGCGCTCTAAGCGCCCTTAACGACGTGCGAAACGCACTGGTACTGATCGACTGCCAGTTCATTCGCCCCGCGCTCGTCGCATACGTGACGGCCTGCATCTCCACCATCAACGCCCTTCGAGCGGAGTTTCCTGAGCTGGTGATTGCCGTGCTCGGAACGAGCTTTCCGCAGTCCACAGTGCCGTTTGCGGACGGGAGTGGTACTCGCGGCTCGATTGACATCCTAGAGCGCGCATTGCATGCGCGGATTGGCGGCAACGCGGTTGCCGCGTACGGCGACCATGGCTCTGTGCACTCCGTCGTGTACGACGATGCTCCGATCATGCGCTGGGCAGCGCGAGTTGACTACCCACGTGACCTCGATTGGTACTTCGAGCGCCGGCCCTCCGACCAGTCTGCCGAGGGCTACGTTTCCGCGGCGAAGGCGATCCTCGCCCTTGACCCGGACATCGGAAAGCGCGGGATCTGGGGCGAAGAGGTCATCGCGCGTGCCGCTGCAGGCGATGTGCAGGGCCAACGTGCGCCTGGGCCCTGGATCTCGGTTCGAGTCAACATTCACCTGGCTCGCCAGATTGACCTGTCAGCTCGGGGGGCGGGGGATCAGGACTTCGACGAGGACGGCGGCTTCGAGGAATGACGCACGAGCCTCGGGGTCGCGGTCATTGAAGATGGCACGGCGGTAAGGAACACGCCGAGGTGACCTGCGACAGACGGTTCGCTCGGCCGATGGCCGACGCGGCGATGCGCCGACGGCCGGCGGGCCGCGATCGCCGCTATGCGCTCGTCGCGGCGCTTCAGGTATGCGAGGACGAACGCACGGATCACGCTGACCTCGAGGCAGTCCGCGCGCGTCAGCAAGATGTCCCTCGAACCGCTGACGGGCAGTCCCGTTGAGCGCAGGAGAGCCCGCAACTCGTCGACGGGCAAGAAGCTGACCCATTCCCGAACTGTATGCCCTTGCACGGTCAAGGCCGGTCGAACAGAACGGATCTCGCCATTTGCGGCGACGCGAAGCACGCCGACCTCTGCCGGGGCCATCGCCAAGACGCCCGGCAGGTGCCGTTCTGCGCAGACGACGCTGACCTGCTCGAAGAAGCGGAGGTAGCTCTCCAACTGGCCTTCGAGACGGTCGAGGGAGTCGCGGTCGCTCTTGATCTCGAATGCGGCCAGCTTGCCGTTGGCCATCACCAGGTCTGCGCGGCGGCTGAAGCCGTCGACGAACAGCTCAGCAATGAAGGCTGCGCCGGCGCCGTGTGGGGAGGCAGCGAGGCGCGCTTGGAGCGCAGTTCGGATCTCTACTTCGGTCATCTCTAAGGGACGCGGCGGTTAGCAAGTGCGTTGCCCGCAATTTTTGCGCTTCTGTCTCGCATCAGGCCTGCGGGCGGACCCTAGCATGTGGGGCCAATCGGACATTCTGCCAAGAACGATGCGCCAGTTCAGGCTCGTGGTGTTCGCCAGACTGCCATCGCGCGTGGCTTGCGCTACGCAGGCGGCTTTGCGTCAACGGGCGCGACTTCGCAATCGGCGATGATCCCGCAACTCATCAGGGAGGTTCCATGACACCACCGACCATCGAACAGACGATCGCCAAACTCGGGCTTGAGACCACCGCGCGGGCAATCGCTTTTCTGAGTCTCATTACTCGAAGAAGTCTCGCTTTCCCAAGCCCGAGAGGTACCCCCCATTTGGAGGGGGCGCTCCCGCAAAGTGACGTGTTGGAATCCGCCCGGCTCGCGCTCGCCTGCAATTGCGCATGAGCTTGGACAAACCACGTCGAAGACGCACTCCCGAGACAACCATGAAACTCCGTACCTGCCACCTCTTGTTCATGATGGTGAACGCATTGGTGATCCCAGCTGCGTTTGCAGGAGAAGTTGAGGATCCAGGTAAGCAGGCCCCCGCCCCAAACCAGCCTCCCCCTTCCCAGTCGATCTGCACTCATGGCGAGACAGATGGAAGCTGCGTACAGCCGGTGGAGAAGACGGGGCACATGGAATCGAGTCCCGGCGGCGCAGCATTCCTTCCCAGCGTTGGTCCAGCAAGTCCCGATGACAAGCAAAGGCCGCCATCAAAGGACAACACGAAGCCCGACCCCTGTCACGGCGGCAATCTCACGTCCGGGTATCCCGTAATCCTTGCAACAGGCGAGAAGATTAAGGATCAAACGGATTTCGTCGGCGCTGGCCTTTACCCGCTCAGTCTGTCTCGCACATACCGCGGCTTTGGCGCTCAGAACGCGCTGATGTTCGGCAAGAACTGGACGTCGAGCTTCGACTACCACCTGTACACGTCTGGCTGCAGGAAGTTTGCGGACTACCCGGGTGCATGCATCCCGTCCACGGTCGAGCTTGACATGCCTGACGGCAAGTACGTGTACACGAGCGGAGGAAATCCGCTCACATTCCAGGTGGCCGGCTCCGATGCCATGGGCACCATCTATTACGACGGGCCAGGGAATCCGCTGAGCATCAAGCTGGACGGCTACTCGTACGTCTTTGATGGCATCGGAAGAATTTCATCGATCGCAGATCGCTCTGGTGCCAATGCGCTGGTCTTTCAATATTCTGGTACCACCAACCAACTCGTCTCGGTGACGAATCCCGGGAATCAGGTGATCCGCTTTACCTGGACCGGCACCCACGTTACCCAGGTCACTGATCCCCGAGGTCAGATCTGGACTTACGGTTACGACGCCAACGGCATGTTGAAGACCGTCACGTCACCGGACAGCCACACCACGACGTACGGCTACGACCCTACGAATACCACTCGGCTGACCGGCATCACAGTGGACAGCACGCAAGTGCTCGCGGTGACCTATTACGCGAACGGACAGGTTGCCTCCAGCGGAACTCCCGACGGCGAGGTCCTCGACAAGTTCACGTATGGGTCGAATTCGACAACGCTCACGAATCAGCTTGGAGACCTGACCGTCTACGGATTCCAAAGTGTCCAAGGCGGCCTGAAGATCGCTTCAATCAGCCACGCCGGCACCACGTCCTGTCCGTCGATGGGGGCCAGCACGGTCTATGACGCCAACGGTTGGGTGGACTACACGCTTGACTGGCGCGGCATCAAGACCGACTACACGTACCTGCCAGATGGCCGTCTGCAAGACATGACCAGGGCGGCCGGCACCGCCATGCCGTTCAAGGATGTCTACACCTGGCAGACCGTCCAGACGACTGGTGAATACGTCGTCCAGTCCATCGCGTCCTACGATACCGGCGGCAACCTGATTCGCACGACCACCTATGGCTACACACCGACTGGCATCGTCAACTCGATCAGCACGAAAGACGAGGGCACGGGCGCGGTAGCAAGCACGACCTACGCCTACACCTACGCGTCCAACAACACGCTCCAGAGTCAAACCGAGACGCGCAATCTGCCGACGGGCGCAGCGACCACAACCTACAACTACGATGGCGCTGGGAACTTGGCGAGCGTCACAGATGCGTCAGGCGCGACTGTCAGCTATGGTGGTTATGACGGCTTGGGACGCCCGGCGACGATGATTGCCGCCAACGGCGTGAGCCATGCCTTCACCTACGATGGCCGAGGCAATCTCGCGACTGACATCGCATCCTTGGTGAATGGGACGGCGAAGTCCATCTACGTGTTCGATGGGCGGAGCAATTTGGTTTCGGCGTCGTACCCGGACGGTTCGTCGACGCACAACACAATTGCGCAGTCTGGCCGTGTAGCGACGCAGACTGACGCTGCGGGCTTTCCTGCCAACCAGAGCTTTGCGAATGCATCGACGATCGTGAACTCTGTCGATCGAGCCGTGGCCTCCGTGTCCGGCAACTCGATCTCGTCTTCGCTGTCGGGCAAGGTCAGTTCTACCCAGAAGTTGGACACCCTCGGACGTCAAATCACTGTCCTTGGAAACAACGGGCAAACGTTCACCTACGGGTACGACCTGAACAGCAACCTGACGTCCTTCAACGACGGCTTGCACACCACCAAGACCGCCTATGACGCACTGAATCGTCCTTACCTTGTCACCCTGCCGGACAACTCCACCATTGCGTATGGTTACGCGGCCAACGGAGGTCTGAACTCGGTAGCGACATCGCGCGGCGCCCAGACGACGTTCGTTCCGAACAACTTGGGTTTTGTCACGCAGCGGACCAGTCCAGACACAGGGGTGACAACATACACCGTCGATCCGTTCGGGAGGACCACGCAAGAAGCCCGTGCCAACGGGACCACCGTCAACTATGGGTACGACGGCCTCGATCGGCTGACGAGCCGGACGTCCAACGGCAACACCGAGAGCTACAGCTTCGCCAGCAGTGGCGCGAACGCTGGACAGCTCACCGCCATTTCCAATCCGACCAGTTCGTCGAGCTACGGTTACGACGGCTATGGGCACGTCAATTCGCAGACGGACATCATCTTCGGCCAGACCTTCGGAACGTCCTACGGCTACAACGCGGCTGGGCAATTGACGAGTGTTTCCTACCCGGATGGCCTCAGCGTGGGCTACGGGTACAACGCCGCTGGTCAGGTAACGGGCGTCACCCCCAGTCGTTCAGGCGGTGTCGTCAGTTCAGCGGTCTATCAGCCATGGGGCGCTGCGCCTTACGCGTTTGCGTACGGCAACGGATCCACCATGGTAGGCGCCGTCGACACAGATGGGCGTCTTGCCGGCTTGACCTCGATCTTTTCCAAGTCAATCGCCTACAACGTCGACAACACTATTGCGGGGATCAACGATGCCACCTATCCGGACTTGAACGAGACGTTCTCGTACGACGCTCAAAGCCGTCTGAGGGGTACCTCCCGATCCAGCGATCCGCAGAGCTTCGGGATCGACAGCGACGGCAACAGAACGTCGACGACGCGCGCTGGGGTGACGACGCCGCTGCCGATCGCCAATGGCAGCAACAAAGTCACTTCGTGGACGTACATGGGAGGCGACATCTACTCGGATGGTGTCCGAACTTACACCCGAGATGAGTTTGATCGATTGGCTGCTGTGACGCAGGGCGGACAGACGGTCGGCCAGTACCGGTATGACGCCTTGGATCGGCGCGTGTACAAGAACTCCAGTCAGGGATCGACTTATTTCGTCTACGCGCCGTCCGGGCAGTTGCTCTACGAACAGTCATCTCAGCGTACCGTCGACTACGTTTGGTTGGCCGATCGGCTTGTAGCGGTCTCGATTAATCAGGGTGCACTTCAGAGTGTGCATACCGATTGGCTCGGACGACCAGAGTTGATCACTGGGCCATCCACGCCAACGGTTGCATGGCGCGCGTCCAACGCGGCATATGACCGTAAGGTCACACTGGATACAATCGGTGGCTTGAATTTGTTCTTTCCCGGTCAGTACTCTGACGCAGAGAGCGGGCTGTACTACAACTGGCATCGCTATTACGACCCGGCCACCGGTCGATACGTCCAAAGTGACCCTATCGGGCTCCAAGGCGGCATCAACACCTACGCCTATGTCGACGGGCGTCCGCTTGACGACTTGGACTTTGAGGGGCTTGCTCCGGAATGGTTTCCGCCTCCGGGCGTGACACCGGCAGAGCAGAGGGCTGTCGACTACCAAGCTGGACAAATCGCAACTGGAGGCGCTGCAATGATTCTGGCGCCGGCGATCGCTCGTGTGGCAATACCGGCAGCAATTGCGCTAGCCAAAGAGAATGCGAGCAGATTTAGCTTTGACGGACCATCACCCGGACTTCAGTACGGGAACGGCCGAATATGCCAAGTTCGCTTTGACAAGAAGCCACTCGTTCGACTCGACTACCACCCCTATCCTGGAACGAACGGGCAATCACGTCTTCACTTGAACATCTGGTCAGAAGGCGTCCATATCCCGCTCGACCCGCGAAGCTTTACGGACAAGCCATGATCACTGATAACGCAGGGAATCAGATTGTGCAGATCGCTCGGGGCCTGTTGGATGGCCAGTTGCCCCTCCGACAGGCGAATACCGACCTTTCGCAATTGAAGATTGTTCCGGCGACGCACAACGAGCTGTTTCACTTCCTGTATCACTATCTGGCGGATGAAGACATTCGCCTCCGTGATAGCGAATATGCTAAGTATCAGCGACAGAAGCTGCAGTCGCTATTGGAAGGGCTGACGTAGTCATGCTGCACTAGTACCAGCGCGGTCGCGACCTCGCCGGCGCCGACGTGCGCACGATCAGCGTCTACGCGATCCATCACGACAAGGTCATCATCGCGGACCGGCAGACCGTCGAACAGGGGAGCTTCAACTACAGTGACGCCGCGGCCCACAAGAACAGCGAGAACGTGCTGGTGAACTGGGGCAATCCGAAGCTGGCCGAGGTGTACCTCAAGCACTTCGAGCGCAACTACGCACAGGCAAGCTCGTACGTCCAGGGTTACTGAGTCATGACGTCAACGCCGAACACGCCCGCCAATCGCGCCACCTACTTGGCAAAGGGGCGGCGCTTTTTCGGTGGCTACGTCATCGCCGTACTGGTGAGCGCCTTGCTGTTCCGGGGCGGCATCCACGACCCCGACAGTGCGATGCAGACGCTCATGATGGCGCCAGCCAGCCTCCTGTGCATCCCGTCTGCCTGGATAGGCGCAGCAGCGTGCGAGTTCTGCTTCACACTTCGCGGCTTCGGCACCGACTACCTGTACGCCGAGGATTCATTCCCTCGTTGGTACGGGTCAGCAAAGGCCGTGAGCGCCTGCGCTGGGCTGTTGATGGTCGGCGGCCTCATTGCACTGGTCTGCATCTTGTGAGCATCGTCAACGGGAGCCGCCAACTCAGCCTCTATGTACTGCCGTCCCTGGGCAGCGGGATCAAGAAGGGCTCGTTCACCGCGTACAAGTGCCCGCGTCTTTAGTGATTGACGCCGAAATCATTGATCGCTGGGAGGCTCGATCCATTCGGCGCACTGCGGCTTGTAGATCAGCACTCGACCGAAGCCCCCACGGCGAAGTCGAACTCCTGCAGGCCATTGCAATTCGACGTCTTGTGCTGAGTCCATCAGATCAACGATCAGGAGCAACCACTGGGCATCGCAGGGCCGATACGTAGGCAGCTTCTCGAGTTTGGCATCGACCATCGTCTGGACGCGCCCGGCATCCACGAACGGTACGGTGAACCCTTGAATGCCCCGCCACTTCGCGTCCTCGTAGACATCGGGCGTTCGGTATAGGAAACGCAGCTCCGGCGTAGCAGCGTGGAAGCTTCGGAGCAGCTCACCACCGGGCCCAGACTGTGCAACCACAGCCAGCTGCGCGAGCTCGCCTGCAACGCGTCCGACGTCGGTGATGGGAACTGCGGGATCGAATTCAATCGTGAACTCGAAGGCTGCTCCACCAGCAGCCACGTAGAGCGCATGGGCAGCCTCAATAACCCGCTCTCTGAGCCGCCGCTGCTGCTGGAGGCTCGTCGTCTCCTTGCCATCTGTCAGGTACAGGTTCGCCAGCTCGATGCCAACCACCAGTTCGCCTCGGATTAAAACGTCGGGTGCGTCCCCGTATTCGACCTCGCCAAATGGCAAGTTGAAGTCCCTGCGGAACTGCTCGAAATAAGCGCGCTCACGCGCGCGGGTGGACTCCCGTGGCATGGCCAATCATCGCAGGTCTCGACGCACGTCGGGCAATTCGGCCGCTCGGGACGCCCTTGTACCACTGCGCCGCACTCTGCGGATCTGCGTTTCCCTTGTAGACGTCCCGGAAGGACGGCCCGGTCCGGGACAATTGGCCGGTGTAAACCCGTGCCGGCGGCCCATCAAGGTCAGACCGTAGTCGCTTTCACGTGCCCCGATGCTCGGCCAATAGTGCGCAATGCAGAGAGTTCAGTCCGTCGCCAGCGAAGTTCGCCCGAGCGGGGCGCGCGGGAAGTTGGCAGAGAGCCTGCATGAAGCAGCTCACGAAAGGACTGCACAGTGAGCCCGATGTACATGGCCGCCTGCGGTTCGTTGAGGAATACTCGCCTCTTGAGCTCGGCCAATGCGGCCTTGCGATCGAGATCTCCTTCCGCTGCCACCGTTGCGCCGTCGACCATCCGCACGGACCGAACTCGTCGGCATTTCACCAGGGGCGGTTTCACCAGTGGAGGCTTGCCTGTCGGCTTCTCGAGCCACCCCAGCAAGTCGACCGGATATCCTGAGCGCTCATCCGTGACGCGGACGAAGCCCGCGCACTCGAAACGCGCGATGCCGCCACGGATCCTGCACCAGGCGTCGAGGGCGCCGAGTTCAGGATGGACGGCCTGTACCTGCAGCTCACCATTGAACTGGCCGCGTGCATCGCGATACAGCACGTGCCATCTGGCAAGGTACGCAGCTGGTCGGCTGCACGCTGCGATCCTCTGGCGCTCGTCAGGCCGCCCGCGGGATCGTACGGCAGCTATGTCTGTCGACAGGCCCGCGAGCCACCGAGGCAACGCCGATTCGGCGGCGACGGTACCAACGTCATCGTCGCGATCGGGCAGCTCAATCCGCGGCAAGCGATACGAGGGCGCAAGCACTGACTGAAAGCCCGGCGGCCGGTCGACCGCGGCCAAGCCCGATGCGTGCAATTGGGCCCGCTCCGCGATGCGAGCCGCGCGCCGCGCGGCCGCGGCCTTGCGACGCGCCGATTCATTCGTCGTGGGGGCCGGCCGTGGCGGTTGCTTGGGTTCGATGTTCGCGCTGACGTTGCCGGCGCCGAGCTTCCAACCCGTGAAGGCGCTGCCCGGCACTCGCACCTTCTTCAGAAGGCGCAGGTTCAAAGCGTTCGACAGCAACTGGTGGAGCAGCGTTTGCTTTGCGCCCAGCGCTTTGGCGAGCTCGGGTGTCAGCATGATCGTCCCCGGCTCTTTCTTCCGGAGAAGCTGCACCGCTCTCGCCCCCGTTGAGCCCTCCCAGAGGAAGCCCATCGAATTCGTCTCCTCACGTCCAAGTCGGCACCTCGCGCGCCGAGGATCAAGTGGCGCGCACGTCGCAGCCTTTCGACGTCCCTCGTGCGCATGCTTCGTGCTCGAATGGCTGAGGAGCGGACCCGAAGCGGGTGTCGACCATCAAGCCGGACAGCTGCGCGTGGTCGACTGCGCAATGCATGCTGTCCCCTCACCTCAACGCTCAGTGGCGGCTAAGCGGTCGGAAGTTGGAGGCACCCCGCGCGGCGCCGGCCGCCTTCGTGTTCAAGTGGGCCCATTCGCCGCGCCCCATGCCCTCGAGGACGATGATCGCCTCCGCTACGGACACCGGACTGTTGAACGCCAGTGCATAGGCTAGGCGTGGCTGCTTGAGCCCGGCTGCACTCTGCACGATCGCGCGGCAACGCTCTCGTTCTCGCCGACGCGCCGACGCCTCCACAGACGTGCCACGCATCTCCTCGTCGGGATCGTCGTCCCGAGGGTCTGGTGCCGCGGGCACCTTGGCCGGAGGTGGCGAGGGAAGAGCGGGCGTCTTCTCGGGGGGCGGTACAACCGCGCGCGTCGAGGGGGCCGCAGCACGTGAAGGAACTCCGCGCGTTCCAGGAGAGATCGGCCGCGGCCCGTGCGTCACGCGAGCCGGAGTGAAGAAATGAGCGACCGCGAGAAGGCCACGGCCCAAGAACGAAGGCGGAAACATCACGACTGGGCTCCGATCAGTGACGAGACGGCTTGTGGAGCGGCCCGAACGGATAGGCCAGCGCGGGAAGCAGCGCTAGGTCGATCACGAAGATGTCGCCTTGGTCGCCTGGACCATCGTCAGGATGAAGGATCCTCTCGCGACATTCGCGCAGCGCTTCGAACGCGTCCAGGTCGAAGCCATGGCCTGCCGTGATCGCGTCGAAGGAGAGCCCACCGCAGTGATCCATGGCCCCGATGTCCCGTAGCTGGTAGCCACCCCAGTGACCGTCGTCCATGAGGTCGGACGTGACTGCCTCGAGGCCGACGGCAGCCGCGGCGTCGAGCACGCGGGCATGCATGTCCTGCGACGAGTCGAACGGCCTCTGCCAATCGAAGGCGCGCAGCTGGGCCACGAGCTCATCGCGTCGATGGCTGGATAGGGTGCCGGTGGCAGGCGCCCGTCCCGGCGCGCGATCGGGAACTGCCTCCGAGACTTCGCCCATCAGCGCGGCGAACGGCAGCGGCACGCCGTCGCGTCGGAAATGTCTCATGGCCTCGAAGGTCAGCGCCAGGTGGATCTCGTGGTTGTCTGCGAGCTTCGCGACACCTCGCCGCACCCACTTGGCCACAGCCTGCTTGGTCACTCCGCACAGCCGCCCGAACTCGGCCATCGTCATCGTCTGTTGGTTCATTGGTTCACTCCAGATGGTTGACGCGCGCGCGTTGGTTCACTCGGCGCGGTCGGTTGGTCGACTGGTTGACCGCTGTGTCATTGCTCCATCGAGATCCACCTCGCCATGCCTTTGAACGAGAGCGCGCTGCCGCTCCTGTGTGCAGCACATCAACTCGCGCGCGCCGGCGCAGGCGCAGTTGCCGTCGAGTGTTGCCCGGAGTGAACCGGTTAACCGAGTCAACCAGGTTTTGCACTTTTCACCTGGAGAGACATCGCGGTGCCCAATCGCCCGTGAAGTTCGACCCCTCCGGAAGTACCTTTCGACTTTGTGGAGGCACTCGGCCCCCCGCGTCGGCTTCAATTCGCCGCTCCCGACTCGAGTCCCAGCCGCTGTTCGACGGCGACTGACATGCGCAGGTATGCGCCCGCGACCGCATCGCGAAAGCACTGCGCAAAGGTCTCGGCCAATCGTCGGCAGTCGACGTCGAGATCACGCCGTCCTGCTCGTGCGCTGTCCACGATGAGGTGCAGAGATGTGAGCAGCGCGTCACGTACCTCATCCGGCTGCGTCGGCTGCACGGCGTTGGCGGCTGACTCGCGCGCCGCATGACTGGGCGCCGGCGTCGCGACAGACGCCGCAGCGATCATGGCCAACGCGGATTCGGCGCACGACTCGACCAGATGGGCCACCGCTTGCGCCTCGAAGGCTGGCTCCTTGTTCTCGCGTAGATCGGCGATCAACGCATGCAGGGACTTGGCCAAGCCCGATCGCATTGCCTCCAGCGATGCATTGGCCGTCGCGCGGCTCACACGCTTGGCGAGACGCCTCTGCTGCTGCCGTCTCATGGCATATCCCCGCTGGGCATGGCGAACTGCACGCGCGCCGTCGCGTTCGGGATGTCGGCCGAGACGAAACGCGCGGTCGCGGTCGTGCCAGGTGGCGCGTTGCTGAGCGTGACGTCAACGTGCAGCCTGGCGTCGAGTTTGGTCAGCTCGCCCTCCAGCACTGCGCGCGCTCCGGGGTCGCGCTGGCGAGCGATCGCCGCGACGAGCTGCTTTCGGTTCTCTGCACTGTCCTCGTCCGCTTGCTGGCGCGCCAGCTCCGCGGGCGTGAACTGCATCTGGCCAGCCATCTGCTGCTCCGCAACGTTTCGCGTGACGCCTGGCGGCGCGGGCGGCGCCGTGCCAGCCGGCGCTGAGCCAGCCTGGCCGGAAGCTGCCGGCTGCGGCGGCTTGACGTAGACGCCCTGCTGCAGCGGGCCGCCGATTTGGCCGCTGACCGATCGCTGAGCTGGCGTCGTGGTCTGCTCGTGCCCGTAGACACTCCGGACGACGTTCTGGAGCGACAGGCTTTGCGGAAAGGCAGACAGTCCCGTCCTTCGAAACAACGACTTCTCGGCGTCGAACGCGATGCCCAGCAGTGCCTTGCCCGGCCTGGATCGCGATTGCGACAGCCGTTCTGTCAGCCTATCCATGACGTTGACCATTGGTGAGATCGCGTCCAATCCCAGGCTCTTCATCGCACCATTGGCAGAGACTTTGAGATTGTTGAGCGACTCAGTGAACCTGTTCGTCTGCTTGATGCCCGACTCGCTGATGACGTAGCCGTAGCTCTCGGCCCGGTCCTGCAGCTGACGCACACCGGCGGCGCCGCGCTCGAGCAATGGAATGACTTCGGGGTCGATGTGGAGCGCCTTTGCCACCACGTTGCGATACTGCGGATTCGAGATCTTCGAAAACCACTGCGAGAGTTCCTCCAGCGCGGCGTTCTGATCGACAACGCCATTTTTCATGGGGATGCCTATGCCGAAGCGGCGCAGCACGCCCGCTGCGTCTACGTCGCGCCCATTGGCCGCGTCCTCCAACGTAGACCCCATAGAGCGGAGCGTTTGGGTCATCGAATCTGAGCTGACCCCTGCCAACTCGGCTGCCCCCTGCCAACGCTGCAGATCGCGGGTCGATACGCCGATGGCGTGCGACGTGCGCGACACCTCGAACCCGGTGCGCGCGAAGTTCACGCCCAGCGTGATCGCGGCGCCGCCCGCGGCAGCCAGGCCGCCGATGACGCCGCCGGCGCCGAAGACGGCCTCGAGCGGGCCCAGGGACAAGCCCAGCGTGCGGGAGACGTTCACCGCGGCATCGGACACCTTGCCCATGCCCTTGGCGACCTTGTCGAGGTGCATCTCGCGCGCCAGCGCGCCCACCTGGCGATGCACGTTGACGAGCGGCCTGGCCGCCTTGCTGGCCTGGTTGTTCAGGTTCCGGAACGTCTTCGTGAAACGGTCCAGCGCGACAATTTTTACTTCGAACGCGTTACTTGCCATCGTCTACCTCTGGTTCTGCGTTTTCGTGCCCTGCGGGGACCTGTCATGTAGCGTGCCGCGGCCGGCTTGAGCAAGACGTAGGGCGGTCTTGTCGTCGGCCCCATGATTCGTGAGTACCGGTGCGCCGGCGCGCCAATGCAGGCGCGTCCACCAAAGCGCGCGAGCGTCGCGCCACTTCGCACCGGTCAGACCCAAGTCTTGCTCTTCGAGGGCCCTGGATGCTTGTCGAGACGCTCGCCGATCCGCGATGCTGCGGTCTGCAAGCGCGAGAGTAGGAGCCGCGGCGCAGAGGCAGCGTCGTATGCGGCAACCAGTTCGGGATGCTTCCGCCACTCGCCGCGGAGCAGCGTATGCCGACCTCCCACGAACGATCGCGTGCCTGACAGAAGGGGGGTCGCCACACCGCCCGTCATGTTCGGCACGAGGAACACCTCTTCAAAGTCCCTGAAAGCGCTCGTCGCCTCGTTCATGGCCGCGATCTCGAGTGCCAGGGGCAGCACGTGCTGCTCGATGACTTCCTCGAGCCGTCGTTGCAAGACCTGCTTCACCGCGGTACTGTGGCCCTTGACGATGTAGACAATCGGGGACTGATTCATCTCGAACAGGCGCGCTTCGGCGTCGTTGATCCGGTTCTGCAGCGCCTGCTGGGCAGCTTCGATTGCCTCCAGATCGCGCGCGACGGTGACCTGCTCGGCGTCGATCGCGTCGAGTTGACTGCGGTATTCCTTCACCCGGTCCGGGACCGTCTGCATGGCACTTTCGACGAGAAGGTCAGCTCGGGCCTTCGCGAGCTGATCGAGCTTCTTCTGATTCGCGACGCGATCCGGCTCGAGCCGTTGACGTGCAGCGGCCCAGTCGCGGTGCGCGGTCATGGCCGCCTGGATCTGGTTCATGGCGGCGAGTACGTCGCCGGAAGGCTGCACGTCTGCAGCGGTGAGCGTCTTCATGGTTGGTTGCTTTCGGGCGCCGGCGCGGGTGGGAACGCAGCAGCCAGGCCGGCGCCGGCGCTGCTCGTGGACGAATGCGATACGCGCGCGGCCGCGGCAGCCAGGACGAGGTTCGCGAAGCGCTCGATGCGCTGCCACGCGACCTTCTCGGGCTCGGTGCTCTCTTGCCGCCGTCCGCGGCGAAAGTCGATGGCCATGATCTCGGGGAGTTGCGCTCTCCGTGCAATGGCCTCGAGGACGTCGACCGGTAACGTGGCGAGCGCCTGCGGTAACGGCATGTCGCGCGGCACCATTGCTCGCAGCTCGTCGACCGCCACGCCGGCGATGACCCTATGCATTGGCGACCAATCCTTAAGCGCGCGGATGACGAGCCGCACCATGCGGTCGGCACGCGCCGCGCGCTCAGTTGCCGCCTCGACGTCAGAGCTCGAACGATCGCTGCTCATGAGGCCCCCGCGCCGGCACGTCGTGATACGTTGCCGCTGGATTGAGCCCAGCGCTGCGTCTTGCCGTAGAGCGAAAGCGCGAGGCGCCCGCGCCGGCCTTGGCGGTTCTTCGCGATCTTGGCCAACACCAGCAGGCCACCATCGGCCTCGTGACCCATCGGGTGCAGGAGGATGACCGTGTCGGCGTCTTCCTCGATTGCGCCTGACTCCTTCAGGTGGTCGAGCTCGGGTTCGCTGTTCGCGCCGCCGCGATTCAGCTGAGAGAGCAGCAGCACGCAGACACCGAGTTCCTTGGCAAGCGCCTTCATGCCCCGGCTGATCTGCTCGATCTGGTGATGCCGCCGATCGATCGCGCCCGTGCTGGCGCACAACTGCAGGTAGTCGACGGCGACGACGGCCAGGCCGCCAGCCTGCCGCACCTGTCGCGCTTTCGCGCGGATATCGAGCAACGTGACCGCTGGCTGGTCGTCGATGAAGACTGGCAATCGTGTGGCGGCGTCGCCAGCCCGTGCGATCTCCTGCCAGTCGCCTTCGGCGAAGCGGCCCGTGGTGAAGACGTCCAGGTGAACGCGGCTCAGGTTCGCCACTGCACGATCGACGAGCTCAGCCGCTTGCATCTCCTGCGAGATCAGCAAGCACCGATGTCCGCCAGCAGCCACGTTCAGCAGGATCTGCGTGGCCAGCGACGTCTTGCCGACGGATGGGCGCGCCGCCAGCACGATGACCTTGCCGGGCTTGAGTCCGCCGCCAAGCGCCTCGTCGAGCGACGACAGACCCGTCGGGATGCCAGGGGAGGCATCGCCCTCGGCCAGGGCCTGCCAGTGGTGCACCCGCGAGCCCACGAGCTCGCCCAAGCTGCGCGGCGCGACCGCGGCGCGCGTGCGGCGGATGCCCGCAAAGATCGATGCCGCGCGGTCGAGAAGTTCGTCGGCTGAGCTCGGCTCGCGGGCCAGGCCCTGCACTTGATCGGCGGCGGCGATGACGGCGCGCCGCACGGCCTTCTCGACCACGACGTCTGCGTAGCGGCCGACGTTTGCCGCGCTGGGCACGCACTGCGCCAGCGCGTTGAGGTGCGCCAGGCCCCCGGCACGCTCGTCGTCGCCGGCATCGCGAAGGCACTCGAAGACGGTGACGACGTCGACCGGCTCGTGACGCGAGATCATTGCCGCGATGGCGCACCAGATCACCCGATGCCTATGATCGAAGAAGTGAGCCGCCTCGACGCCACGGTCAGCGATGCGGCTGAAGGCGTCAGAGTCGAGCAACACGGCGCCAAGCAGGCTCTGCTCGGCCTCCGCGCTCCACGGGACTGCCGGCTGTTCGCGATCGGTGGCCATCAGTGCCTGCCCTCGAAGACGTCGTCTGCATCGAGAACGGGACGCTGAGCTCCGTTGACGGGACGCAGCTTCGGCCAGTCCTGGCGCACGCAGTTGCGAAATGCCGCATCGAAGTCCGAGTACTCATAGCCCTTGGCTGCGCACGCATCCCGGAAGCTTTCCACGTAGGCGCCAGCGATGACAGAGCCCGAGAGATGGAATTGTTCGGCCAGTCGGTCGACGTCGGCCGGCCTCGGACGCCAGCCCTCCGGCAGGGGACGCTTGCCGGGAGCCTTCGATCGCACCCTTGGCACCGAAGAGGTCGGCGGCTGTATATCTCCTGAAGGAGAAGGAGAAGATGAAGATGAAGAGCCGTCACCAAAGGGGGCCTTCGGTGCAGGCTTTTCCGGCAGCATTGGTGCGTCACCCTCGTCGCCACTGAAGCGAGACGATTCGCCACGAATGGTGCGGACATACTCGTCCTTCACCATGCGGCTGGAGTACCAGACCGGTCCGGCTTGCGGCGGGACCAAGGTGACAGGCGCGCCGTCCTTGCGGCCGCTGCGCGGGACGTAGACGAACGCCTCGGCCAGCTCCTCGTCGTCCCCCTTGAGCACCGCCTTGGAGACCAGCGCGCGCAGGATGCTGAGCGGCGCACCGATGGCCTGAGCGATCTCCTTCAGCGGCCAGCGCAAGATGCCGTATTCGGCCTGGTCGTGCATCAGGCACATGACGTCGATCCAGGCACCCTTCTCAGCATGCGAGCAGCGCCGCAGGTTGCTGTTGCCTGCCCAGTCGGCCGGGTAGAACTGGAAGCTCGGTCGCTTCACGCCAGCGCTCCGAGGCGTGCGACCGCCTGCTCCAACTGGACGATGTCGGCGAAGGTGGCCGTGTGCGCGTCAAGCGTCAGAATCCAGGTGCGCCGGCCCGCATCGTCGGTGATCTCATCCAGCACGGCGCCGCGAAGCGCCGCCATGGCCTGCAGTGAGGCCACGATCTTGGTCTGGCTCAAGCCCGCGGCGCCTGGCCGGCAACTGCTGGGTCTACTCGAGCCCAATGTCGCACCGGCGCCCGTGGCGTCTGCTTCGGCGCCGATCACGCTGGTTCTCCGGTTGCCTTCTGGCGCTCAATGCGGGCGCGCAGCAGGCTCTCCGGCTGCGTCTGACGGGAGGCTCGTGGCATGTTGGACACCGCGGCGCGCAGCTCGTCGACGCTCCAGCGTCGCATGCGCGGGCCGAGCGAGATGGGCGTAGGCATCCAGGGCTCAGGAATGAGATCCTGGAACGTACGCTTGCCAACGCCGATGAGTGCCGCGGCGCCTTCATCGTCGACTAGCAGGATGGGAAGCGGGCTCTCACGCCAGAGCGGCGCAGGGCAGGGCGCGTCGTCATCGCATCGTGCCGTAGCACTTGTGGACGCCGCTGAAGTCACTGGCCGCAGTGCCCTTCGATCAGTGGTCGGCTTCATCGCGTCACGCCGCCTTGCTGCGATCGGCGTGCAGGCGTGAGACCAGCGCCTTGATCTCGTCCTCGCTGGCGCCGCGAATGCGTGCCGCGTTGATCGCCTCCACCTCGCGAACAGGGAGCGCCGTGGTGCGCGAGTTGATCTTGATCGGCTTGGTGATCAGGCCACCGGCGACCTTCGCGTAGAAGGCGCTTTCGACATCACCCATGACCGCACGCGCGGCGGCGGTGCGCATCAGCGCGTTCGCGATGGGAATCGGTTGGTTGAACTTCACTGCTGCTCTCCGTTCGACTCCAGGAACCTCCTGGGTACGGTGAGCAACCTAATGGCAAAACCTGTTTCAGCCTCAGCGCTTCTTTGAAATATTCATCCGAGATTCCCGCCAGTCCGCGCCCGAGCGCTTAGGGCCCAGCGAAGTTGCGGAGTCATCTTTCGCGCGAGATCGAAGCTCCTTGCCGACACGTTCTACCTCTGCGATGAGGTTGCGCCAAGGTGGCCCATCTGGACCCAGCAGGAAGTCCTGAGACCAGGCACGCACGATGGCTGCCTGCGAGATTTCGCCTTGCGAGTCGGCGGCAACGCGAAGGTGCACCTGACGAGCGACGTGGGATGGCAGCGAACGCAGAAGGTTCGAGTCCTTGGCAGCCTTCTTCTGCAAGTGGCGGAGCTGATGGTATGCGCCCATCATGTGAGAAATGATTTTGTCGTCGCGGGTCAGCCGTTCGGCGGTTTGTGGGCTGCGCGGCGCGCTGGCCCGCAGCGTCGACTCCGCATGGCTCACCATCGCGCTCCGGATCTCCTCGCGAAGCGCAACGCGGGCGCGTCGCAACGGGTCGGCCGAGCTCGAATCCACGGGCGCCTCGCGCGTCGCGGATTCGATCTCGTCGAACGCAGTGAGCAACATCTGGTCGTTTCGATGGAGCTTGTAGAGCTCGAACACGCGCTTGGCCTCAAGGAAGTGCTCGATCGAGGCTGAAAGGCCCGAGGTCGCGCCGGCGATGACCTCGCCGACGCTCTTTCTCCTTGTGAGCGTCGTAGACAAGGTCAGGGCCCCGCGTGCTCAGTCAGCATCGACGCCGAGACCGTCGCGTAGTGCTCGGGACTCCCGCCCGACCCGCTGGCGAGGAAGTCAGAGAGCACCGCGGTGAAGCCGTCGAGCAAGCCTGGATCGCGCTGCAGGTCGAGCAGGTAGGGGAGCACCCAGCGGTGCTGCGGCACCGTCGGATCCGCGCGCTCGCACGCCTCGAGCGCCGCGCGATTGATGAGGGTCACCTCGGAACACCTTCGCAGCATGGAGATGGCGAGGTCGCGGCCGGCGGTGAAGCGCGCGACGCGGATCGGCTCATCGGCGAGCTCAGTGCGCATGGAGCGGGCCCCCCGGGTTGCCAGTCGCCGGCGCCGCAGCGGAACGGCTGGCCGCGGCGAGATCGGCGCTGCTTCGAACCGCCAGCAGGTGCTCTCCGATGGTCAGGTGCAGTGCCTCGAGGCCCATGGCATGGTGACTGTCCCAGTCAGCGCTCCCGAGGGCCTGACCGTGCTCCTTGAGCTTTTCCTTCATGGCGTGGTCGTAGGAGGCGATCATCTGCACCCCCGCGATGAAGGTCTGCGCCTTGCCGATCCAGTTGGCCAGCTGGGTCAGAGCCGTCGCGCGCCAGAGGTCGTCCTCGATGTCGATTGCCAGGGCGCGGCGGCCTGCTTCCTCCGCGGTGCGCTGCGACCCCCGCGCGGTCGACGAGGCATTGTTGTTGTCCATGGTCATGCTCCTTGAAGTTTAGCCGCGGCGCCGGCGCGCTCCCGGGGCAGCGCGAAGCCCAGGCGAACACGTGCTGCGTTCTGTTCGGCGATGATTTCCTGGGTGCGGCGCTCCATCCATTCCGCATGCACGTCGATGCCCTGCAGGGCTCGCTCCGCCACAGCGATGCTCGAAAACTGGAAGACCCCGACATCGGACCTCTGAGCGCGCAGTTCGGCGCACAACGTCCGCGCCGCCTCGTAGCCCGCTTCGCCCTCGAAGAACGCCGAGAGGCGGCTGCCCGGGATCAGCTTGCCGCCTGCCTTGCGATCTGAGCACGCGACGAAGCTGATGGGGAGGTCAACGAACCGGTCTGCCCAGCTCTGCGCAGGCCGCAGCGAGGCCTCAATGGAGAGCACATCGTCGGCCTGGCAGAAGCGCCACCAGAGGCTTTTCAGCATGGCAGCGCGGCGAAACGAATCGAAGCCGCCGTCGATGCATTCGAAGATCCATTGTTCGCCGCCCTCGCCGTGCCGGGTGACCCAGGCATGGATCCCGCGGTAAAGCTGGGCGCGTTTCAGGTCAGCCATGGTGGCCGTGGCGAGCGAAGTCGCGACAATCGGAGTAGCCAAGATGCACATCCTTTCAGGTCGGTGCGTGTGGTCAGGCCGGGCCGCACGTTGACGCGTGCGGCTTGGCCTCTTGCCGCAGTGCCGCTGCAGCACCCGGGTAGTCAGGCCGCGCGCTCGAACGGCACCACGTTCGAGACGTAGGGCTTCGACAGGAACTCGGCCCACGCTTCGAGCAGGGCGGCGCGCTCCTGGGCGAACTGCGCGCGGTTATACGCGGCGCGGATCTTGTTGCCCTCCATGTGCGAGAGGCACGCCTCGATGACGTCCGGGCGCGCGGCCGCGGTCTCATTGGCCCAGGTGCTGAACGTC
>FTBN01000242.1_pt1 | contig 25041 bp, 24 predicted proteins | sample 1639381 | NCBI WGS metagenome assembly FTBN01 (sample SAMEA3914864, study PRJEB12502) | metagenome | biome: forest; material: soil | place: USA | collected 2012-03-12 | depth 0.3 m | reverse complement strand
GAACAAGGCCGGCACCGTGGCCATGGCGCGTACGTCGAATCCGAACTCCGCCACCGCGCAGTTCTTCGTCAATGTGGTGGATAATCCGAACCTCGACTACCCGCAGCCGGATGGCAACGGATATGCCGTATTCGGCAAGGTGGTGGAAGGCATGGATACGATCGACAAGATCAAGACCACCCCGACCACGGCCTACGGCGCCATGCGCAATGTGCCGGCGGCGCCGATCGTGATCGAGTCCGCCACCGTCGTCACCAAGTAACCGTCATCGAACAGAGGTAACCCATGAGCAAGGTACAACTCCAAACGACGCAAGGCGTCATCACCATCGAACTGGACGCCGAAAAGGCCCCGAAGTCGGTGGAGAACTTCCTGTCGTACGTGCGCAAGGGCCACTATGACAACACGGTCTTCCACCGCGTGATCAAGAACTTCATGATCCAGGGCGGCGGCTTCGAGCCGGGCATGAAGCAGAAGGAAACCGATGCACCGATCGAGAACGAGGCCGGCAATGGCCTGAAGAACGATCGCTACACCGTCGCCATGGCCCGCACCAACGCGCCGCACTCGGCAACGGCCCAGTTCTTCATCAACGTGGTCGACAACGACTTCCTGAACTTCAGCTCGCCCACGCCGCAAGGCTTCGGCTACGCCGTGTTCGGCAAGGTCGTGGAAGGCACCGACGTGGTGGACGCCATCAAGGGCGTGCGCACCGGCAGCTCGGGCTTCCACCAGGACGTGCCGGTGGAAGACGTGGTGATCCAGAAGGCCACGATCGTCGAGTAAGCCGACGACATCGTACCGATCCGAATGCGGCATGCCGCTCGTGGTGACCACACGCTTCCGACACGCATGACCGCATCCGCCCCCACGCCGGCGGCCGCACCGATCCCGGTGCAGGCGCCGGCGTGGTTCATTTCCGATCTGCACCTGACCTCGGGCATGCCGCGCACGCTGGCGGCGTTCCAGCGCGTGCTGGAGCGCGCCGCGCAGCAGGCGCGTGCGCTGTTCATCCTGGGCGATTTTTTCGAGTTCTGGGTGGGCGACGAGGAAACCGATACGCCGTTTGCATCGGACATCGCAGCGGCCTTGCGCCGACTGGCCGATGCGGGTGTGCCGATCTACCTGATGCACGGCAATCGCGACTTCCTGATCGGCCAGCGCTTTGCCAAGGCCGCGGGCGCCACGCTACTGCCCGATCCGTCAGTGATCGTCTGCGCCGGCCGGCGCGTGGCGCTCAGTCACGGCGACATGCTCTGCACCGACGATGCGCGCTACATGCGCTTTCGCCGTTGGACACGCAAGCGCTGGGTACAACGGCTGTTCCTGCAACTGCCGCTGGCCACACGGCTGGGCATCGCGCGCCGGCTGCGCGCCGACAGCGAAGCAGGCCGCAGCCGCCAGGCCGAGGGCGCCGTGCCGCGCGCGTACGGCGATGCCACGCCCGGTGCGGTCGATGCCCTGCTTGCCGACAGCGCGGCGCAGACGCTGGTGCATGGCCATACGCATCGCCCCGCGCGCCATGCGCACGGCACCGGCGAGCGCTGGGTCCTGACCGATTGGGATCTCGATGGCCATCATCCACGCGCGGCCGTGCTGCAACTGGATGCCAGCGGCTTCCACGTGCTGTCGCAGGTGGAATGACGATGCGCTCCCGCTTGCGCAGCGCACCGTCCCGCACGGCCTGTCAGGCCGTCACTTCATCAGCTTGCGCAGCTCGCTCGCGTCGAAGCGGTCGTTCGGGGTGTTCTCGAGATGCTCGCCGAGGCGGTCGAGCGCGGCCAGCACGACCTCGATGCGGTCATGCTGCCTGGCCGCGTTGTCGATCAGGCTCTTGAGCGCCAGCGACACCGGATCGTCCGCGTTCGGCGTGATGCCGTAGGCCGAGAATTCCTGTTTGGCGCCCTGCTGTGTCGCCGGGGCATCGGGCATGATGATGCGCGCGGGAATGCCTACCGCGGTGGCACCGGGCGGCACCGGCTTGAGCACTACGGCGTTCGAACCCACGCGCGCACCGTCGCCCACCTCGAAGCCGCCGAGCACCTTTGCGCCGGCACTGACCACCACTCCCGCGCCCAGCGTGGGATGGCGCTTCTGGCCCTTGTAGAGCGAGGTGCCGCCAAGCGTCACGCCCTGGTAGATCGTGCAATCGTCGCCAATCTCCGCCGTCTCGCCGATCACCACGCCCATGCCGTGATCGATGAAGACGCGACGCCCCAGCCTGACGGCCGGGTGAATCTCGATACCGGTGAGGAAGCGCGACCAGTGCGAGATCCAGCGCCCGAGCCAGTGAAAGCCGCCGCGCCAGCACGCGTGGGCCACGCGATGGAACATCACGGCATGCAACCCCGGATAGCAGGTCAGCACTTCCAGGCGACTGCGCGCGGCGGGGTCCCGCCGCATGATCGCGTCGATATCTTCCTTCAGGTGAGTGAACATCTTCGTCGTGTCGTGTTGCCACGCCGTTGCGCCGTTCGTGCGTGGAGCAGAAGGTCGCCGGCGCGGTCATTGGCCGCTCTTGCGCTGGTTGCGGTAGGGGGATGGCCTGGCCCGCGCGAGCAGGGAGTGTAAGAGATTTGTGCGCCTGCCGCCGGGCCCCAAAGCCATCAGGGCTTTTCTGATCGCAGCGACTTCAACATCGTGCCGGCTGGCGGGCGTGGGCATGGGCGTGCGCCACCCGCCGGCCGCATATCGCGCCGTGGGAAGGGTCTTGCCTGCGGTACGCCGGGATGGGGGTCACGGGTCAGCTTTCCTTGTTGCCTTGTGCGCCGTCTTTCTCGCCTGTCTCGCTGCCGGTGCTGCCATGCTCGCCGCTGGCGAGCAGCATGCGCTTGGCGATGCCACGGAGGATGTTGACCTCCTCGCGCTCGAGCCCAGCCCGTGCAAACAGGCGCCGCAGGCGCGGCATCAGCTTGCGCGGGTTGCTCGGATCGAGGAACCCGATGGCCGCCAGGCCTGCCTGCAGGTGGCCGAACATCGATTCGATCTGCTCCGCCGTGGCGGGGCCACCAGCATAGCCGATATTGGGCATGCCGTCCGGCGCCCCGCCCGCCATCGCCTGGGCCTCCAGCAGCGCCAGTCGCATCTCGTAGGCGATCAGCTGCACCGCCTGGGCCAGGTTCAGCGACGCGTACGCAGGATTGGCCGGGATATGGGTCACGGCCGAGCAGCGCAGCACCGCGTCGTTGGGCAGACCGTAGCGCTCGTTGCCGAACACGAAGGCGATGACGCCGGCCCCATCGGCCGCCAGCACGGACTGTCCCTGCGCGGCGGCCGCGCGTGGCAACAGGCGCGGCGGTCCGAACTCGCGCTGCCGCGCGGTCATCGCCACGGTGAAAGCGGTGCCGGCCAGCGCGGTCTCGATGTCGCCGACGATCCGCGCCCCGGCCAGCACGTCGTCGGCACCGCTGGCCATGGCGACGGCTTCGGGATGCGCCAGCACGCCCGCTTCGCGCGGCGCCACCAGCACCAGGCTGCCGGGCAGGCTCCCGAAGCCCATGGTCTTCATCGCCCGGGCGACCGAACCGACATTGCCCGGGTGACTGGTTTCCACCAGCACCACGCGGACACGCGAAAACATGTCAGAGGGATCACTCGAAGCGGGATGTGCCGGATTCGGCCCGGTCTGGGAATTCAACGCGTCAGTCATTTGGGATGTCCAGGCCAGCACGTTTGCAGCGATCGACTCGTGCAGCCGGCCGGGTTCCTATACAATGCAGCCTTCAATTTGCGGCGCCGCGCCTGAGACACGCGACGCCGCTCGTTCTTCTACAATCCGTTGTGCTGTTCGGCTGATGCCGGGCTGTTCGCGCGCGCATCGCCACGACTGGGCGAAACGCCGTCGTGCGAGACGTGCCCGCCGGCCCCTGGAGAGATTCATGCATCCGATGCTCAATATCGCCGTCAAGGCGGCCCGCAAGGCGGGTTCCATCATCAACCGCGCGTCGATCGACGTCGACCTGGTACGCGTTTCGCGCAAACAGCACAACGATTTCGTGACCGAAGTCGATCGCGCCGCCGAAGCGACCATCATCGACATCATCCGCACTGCCTACCCCGAGCACGCCATTCTAGCGGAAGAGTCCGGCCAGTCCTGGGCCGACGACGAAGCGCAGAACGAATTCACCTGGGTCATCGATCCCCTCGACGGCACCACCAACTTCATCCACGGCTTTCCGCAATATGCGGTGTCCATCGGCCTGCTGCACAAGGGCGTGCCGTCGCAGGCCGTGGTCTACGATCCCACCCGTGACGAACTGTTCACGGCGAGCAAGGGCGCCGGCGCATTCCTGAACAACCGCCGCATCCGCGTCACGCGCCGCGACAAGCTGGCCGACTGCCTGATCGGCACGGGCTTCCCGTTCCGCGACCTGGAAGGCGTTGACGAGTACCTGGAAATGTTCGCGCTGATGACGCGCAGCTGCGCAGGCCTGCGCCGCCCCGGCGCCGCCGCGCTGGACCTGGCTTACGTGGCCTGCGGCCGCCTGGACGGCTTCTTCGAGCGCGGACTGAAGCCCTGGGACATGGCCGCCGGCATGCTGCTGATCACCGAGGCGGGCGGCCTCGTCGGCAACTACGCCGGTGAATCACGCCAGATGGAACAGGGTGAAGTACTGGCCGGCAACCCGAAGGCGTTCGCGCAAATGGTGCGCCTGCTGTCGCCATTCTCGCTGGACAACGCCAAGCCGGCACTCAAGCCCATCGGCGAGTAACGACGCATACGGCAAATCGCGGCGACAAGGGGCGCGCTCAGGGCCCCGCGTCCAGCGAACAGGCCAGCGGCAGATACGATGACTTGAAGTCGGCGTTACCGCCCTTGACCGAGCAGTTCCACGAGCCGTCCGTCAGACGACCCACCGTGATTTGCGTGCCTTTGGCCATCGGGTGCACGTCGCCATCGAGCATCACACCGATGCTGCCCGAGCCGTCGTCATTGAACACGAACGTATTGGCCGTGGCGGTCAGCGCCGACTTGACGTAACCCAGCGTGCCCACTGGATCGGGAAACGCGTGTACGCCATTGAGCAGCCGTTCCTCGACCGGGATCTTGTAGGCCGAGGCCTCCCAGAACCCTCGTGCAATCTGCGACTTCACCACAAAGTCCTGATACGCAGGGACGGCAATCGCGGCAAGAATGCCGACGATCGCCACCACGATCATCAGTTCGATCAGGGTAAAACCCCGGTGCAGCGCCTGTATTCGCAATGTGCGCCGCACCGGGATCGCCCTCCCGGCCCTCCCCTGCCCACTTCCCGTCGGTCTTGCCTTCATCGCGACCCGTCCTGGTGTCGACCTCTGCGGGCCGATATCACAGGCATATCCAAGGACCGTGCCAGCCCGCATACGCAGCGGAAGTGACATTTTCTGGTCAGAACGCCTGCCAGCCGACAGCACCGACTGACAAGATTGAAACGGCCCACCGGGCAGACTGACAATTCTCGTCGGCAGCATTCGCGCACCTCCCCCGCCTCCCCCAGTCCCTGCCACACGTGCCGCATTCGCAACGCTGATTAAGAATCCGGCACAGGACTTCCCGATCCGTCCGCTCTAAAGTCGCTCACGACACACAGATCTACTTGCGCCCCCTAATTATCCGTGTGTATATTTACACATGGATCACCCGAGGGAGTCGCTTTTGCATTCGTCGGCACTGATCCGCCTGCTGGAGCGGAATGGATGGCAACTGGCGCGGTGTCGCGGCAGCCATCTGACTTTCAAGCACCCGACCCGCATGCTCATCGTGACCGTGCCGCATCCGAGGAAGGACCTGCCGATGGGCACGGTTCGCAGCATCCTGAGGACGGCCGGCCTGTAAGCGGTGCACCACCATTCGAGAAGGAAACGACATGGAATTTCCGATTGCCATCCACAAGGATCCGGGCAGCGTCTACGGTGTGACGGTGCCCGACATCCCCGGCTGCCACTCGGCCTGCGACACTATCGAGGACGCCATCCGCAATGCGCGCGAGGCCATCATCAGCCACGTCGAGACGCTGCTCTCACTGGGCGAAGAGGTCGCCCTGGCGCCCACGCCGATCGCAACACTGGCAACGCGCGCCGAGTTTGCCGGCGCGGTCTGGGCGCTGGCCGATGTCGACATGAGCAAGCTCGATGCGCGTCCCGAGCGCATCAACATCAGCCTGCCGCGCTTCGTGCTGCACAAGATCGACGCGTTTGCGAGCCGGCGACACGAAACCCGCAGCGGCTTCCTGGCCCGCGCCGCGCTTGAAGTCATCGCCAGTGCCTCCTGAGCAACGAAGAGAACATTCCTAGCAAAAAATGAGAATCCGGTACCAGGTGGCAGAGGAAGGCCAGGCAGTAAAATGCCGCTTTGCGCCGCAGTCCGGATCGGGTCGGAGATGTCAGTAGACGACATGCCACCTGTCAGCCTGGCGGCAAACGACACACTGGCGCCCCGGATCCGGAGCGCCCGAGAGGAATGCATGTCCGCTGAAGCCCTTTCCAACCTTCCCGCGTCCACCCCCGAGGGTGAAGCCCACGAAGGCGCCAACACCGCCCTGTCAGCCGCGGCATTGGCCGCCGCCGAGGGTACCGGCGCACGCGCGCGTGGCACGAAAGCCGACAAGATGGACAAGGCCGAGAAGCACACGCCAATGATGCAGCAGTATCTCGGCATCAAGGCGGATCATCCGGACACCCTGCTCTTCTACCGGATGGGCGATTTTTACGAGCTGTTTCACGACGACGCGGAAAAGGCCGCCCGCCTGCTCGACATTACGCTCACGTCGCGCGGCCAGTCCGGCGGCGTGCCGATCCGCATGGCCGGCATCCCGTTTCATTCCGCGGACCAGTACCTGGCGCGCCTGGTCAAGGTGGGCGAATCCGTGGCGATCTGCGAGCAGATCGGCGATCCGGCCACCAGCAAGGGCCCCGTCGAGCGCAAGGTCGTGCGCATCGTCACGCCGGGCACGCTGACCGATGCCGCGCTGCTGCCCGACAAGATCGACACGTACCTGATGGCCGTGCACCAGCAGACCACGCGCCGGGGCATCAGCAAGACCGGCCTCGCCTGGCTGAACCTGGCCAGCGGCGAACTGCGCCTGATGGAATGCGACGCTGCGCAGCTGTCCCGCGAGCTGGAGCGCGTTCGTCCGGCCGAGCTGCTGTATGCCGATGGCATCGACCTGCCGGCCGCGACGTGCGCCCGTACGCGCCTGCCCGAATGGCACTTCGACCAGGACGCCGGCACGCGCCGGCTGCGCGAACAGATCGGCGTGGCCAGCCTGGAGCCGTTCGGCTGCGCGGGACTCGGTGCGGCGCTGGGCGCCGCCGGCGCGCTGCTGAACTACGCGGCCACCACACAAGGACAATCGCTGCGCCATGTACAGGGTGTGATCGTCGAGCGCGAATCCGAATTCGTCGGCCTCGATTCGGCCACGCGCCGCAACCTCGAACTGACCGAGACCTTGCGGGGCGGCGAAACGCCGACGTTGTTCTCGCTGCTCGACACATGCTCGACCACGATGGGCAGCCGCGCGCTGCGCCACTGGCTCCATCACCCGCTGCGCGATCCCGCCCTGCCCCGGGCCCGGCAGCAGGCCATCGGCGCGCTGATCGCGCAGGGGCCAGACACCGTGCGGGCCCCGCTGCGCAAGCTCTGTGACGTGGAACGGATCACGGCACGGCTGGCACTGCTATCGGCGCGGCCACGGGATCTGTCATCGCTACGCGATACGCTGCGTACGCTACCTTCCGTGCAGGCCAGCATTGCAGCGCCCGACGAGGCGATGCTGCTGGCGCAGACGACAGAAGAACTTGACGTTCCGCAGGATTGTCTGGACCTGCTTGTACGCGCCGTGGCTGAAGAGCCCTCGACAGTGATACGCGACGGTGGCGTGATTGCGCGCGGGTACGACGAAGAGCTTGACGAGCTGCGCGATATCTCCGAGAACTGCGGCCAGTTCCTGATCGATCTTGAGACCCGCGAACGCGAGCGCACCGGTATCGCGAACCTGCGCGTCGAGTACAACCGCGTGCACGGCTTCTATATCGAAGTCACCAACGGGCAGGCAGACAAGGTACCCGGCGACTATCGCCGCCGTCAGACGCTCAAGAACGCCGAGCGCTACATCACGCCCGAACTCAAGGCCTTCGAAGACAAGGCATTGTCCGCCCAGGATCGTGCACTGGCACGCGAGAAGCAGCTTTACGATGCGCTGCTCCAGTCGTTGCTGCCCCATATCGGCAGCCTGCGTCGCGTGGCTGGCGCCCTCGCCCGCCTTGACGTGCTGGCCACGCTGGCGGAACGCGCCCAGACGCTTGACTGGACGCAGCCCGAGCGTGTCTCGGAGAACGTCATCGACATCTCGCAGGGCCGCCATCCCGTGGTGGAGGGCCAGCTTGCCGCGGAGTCCGTCGCGTTCATCGCGAACGATTGCCATCTGACCGAAGCGCGCAAGCTGCTGCTGATCACCGGCCCGAACATGGGCGGTAAATCGACGTTCATGCGGCAGACCGCATTGATCGTGCTGCTGGCCTGCGTGGGGGCATGGGTACCGGCGCGCCGGGCCACGATCGGCCCCGTCGATCGCATCTTCACGCGGATTGGCGCCGCCGATGACCTGGCCGGCGGACGGTCGACCTTCATGGTCGAAATGACCGAGGCTGCGGGTATTCTGCACAACGCCACGTCATCGAGCCTGGTGCTGATGGATGAAATCGGCCGTGGCACGTCCACGTTCGACGGCCTCGCGCTGGCGTGGGCGATTGCCCGGCATCTGCTGTCGCACAATCGCAGCCACACCCTGTTTGCCACGCACTATTTCGAGCTGACACAGTTGCCGCAGGAGTTCCCGCAGGCCGCGAACGTGCACCTGTCCGCCGTCGAACACGGCGACGGCATCGTGTTCCTGCATGCCGTGCAGGACGGTCCGGCCAGCCAGAGCTATGGCTTGCAGGTCGCCCAGCTCGCGGGCGTGCCGCAACCCGTGATTCGCGCCGCGCGCAAGCATCTGGCGTGGCTGGAGCAGCAATCCGCGGACGCCACGCCAACGCCGCAGATGGACCTGTTCGCCGCCCCCGCCACGCCACCGGACGACGAGGCGGAAGTTTCAACTGTCGGCACTACGGCATGCACGGAACAGGCGGCCGCACTCGAAGCGCTGGCCGGCATCGATCCGGACAACCTGTCGCCGCGCGAAGCGCTTGAGGCACTGTACCGGCTCAAGACGCTCGCCGGGGCTGTGCAGAAGGCATGACTACCAGTGATCGCGCCCGACGCGTCGCCATCGCGGCAGCCCACCTGGCGATCTGCAGTTGGCTGGCGGCTTCGGCACCCGTCAATGCGGCGCGCCCGTCCAAGGTGACGCCACCGGCTGCGGCCGTACAGGCCACGCGGATGGCGCTGATTGCCGACGTACCCCAATGGCCGGGAGCGGAGGCCGATACGACGGCGCTGTTCGACATGATGAATGCGCAACAGGTGGCGCTGATTGTTCATGCAGGCGGCATCAAGGGCGACACCGAATCCTGCGGAGACGCGGTGCTGAGCGCGCGTTTGCGCGTCCTAGACGAATCGCCTGCGCCCCTGCTCTACGTGCCCGGCGAGACCGATTGGGCGGAGTGCCAGAAACCCACCAACGGGAAATTCGACGCCGTCGAGCGACTCAACCGCCTGCGCGAATTGTTCTTCCCGATCGACGCCACACTCGGGCGCCGCACGTTGCCCGTGGCCCGCCAGTCGGATCAGGCAACGTTCCGAAGCTTCCGCGAAAACGTGCGCATGGTGGCCGGCGACGTGATGGTGGTAGGACTCAACCTGCCCGGCGACAACAATCACTACAGGAGCGAAGGCGGCCGCAACGGCGAATTCGAGGATCGCCGCGAGGCCAACAAGCAATGGCTGAGCCGAGCCTTCTCCGTGGCGGCACAACGCGATTTACCAGGCATCCTGGTGGTGGCTCACGCCGATCCGCTATTCGGCAATGGCTGGGAAAAGCGCGGCAAGCCGTCGCTGCTCGACGGGTTCCTGCGGCGTGGCACCCGTGATGGCTATCTTGAATTCAAGCGGCAATTACGCGACCTGACCATGAAGTTCCCGGGCCAGGTGCTCCTCGTGCATGCAAGCGACAACGGCTTCAGTGTCGACAAGCCCCTGCGCGACATCTCGGGCAAGGTGGTCGGCAACCTTACGCGCGTGGCGTTGCCGATCGGCTCGCCGTCGCGCTGGGTCGAGCTGACCATCACGCCGGGCTCGCGCTCGGTGTTCCAGGTGGAACTGCAGGATGGGCCAAAAACCAACTAGCCACTGGCACGCATCGGCGACTTGCGCGCATCACAATGAAAAAAGCCGGCATATGCCGGCTTTTTCGTTTCCGCGATGACCTGTCGCGTATCGCCCAGATTGACTAGTGAAGGATCCGAAGGATCAGTGCAGCGTGCGCGGGCCGTCGGCTTCGCCGTCGTCGTCTTCGTCAACGACCTCGATACCCGAAGCGCCGTGCGCATGACCGTGCTCCACTTCGTCCGCCGTGGCTTCGCGCACTTCCGAGACCTTGAGCCAGAAGCGCAGGGCCATGCCGGCCAACGGGTGATTGCCGTCGAGCACAACCTTGTCTTCGGCAACGTCGGTCACCGTATAGATGATGGAATCCTCGTCGTCGCCATCTTCGGGCACGCCCTCGAACTGCATGCCAACTTCGAGCGGCTCGGGAAAACGGTCACGCGGCTCGACCTTGACGAGGTCGGCGTCGTAGTCGCCGAACGCCTCTTCGGGCTCCAGCTGCAACTCTGTCTCGAAGCCGGCGTCATGACCGTCCAGCGCTTCCTCGATCTTGGGGAACGTGCCATCATACCCGCCGTGCAAATAGACCATGGGCTCATCAGATTCTTCAATCAGATTGCCCTGCGTGTCCGACAGCTTGTACACCACGGACACCACCGTGTTCTTAGCGATTTTCAATTCTTGACTCCATGAGCGATTCCGCATTATACGCGCAGGCCCTGCCTGCGGGCCCCATTCATCCCGACGCGCCGCTCACGCTGCTCGGGGGCATGACGCCTGCGGCGTTCATGCGTGACGTCTGGCATCGCAAACCGTTGCTGATTCGACAGGCCGTACCGGGAATTGTGCCGCCAGTGTCGCGCGAAGCGCTTTTCGAACTGGCCGACCGGGACGACGTGGAGTCGCGCCTGGTGTCGTACTTTCGCAACCGCTGGAAGCTCGAGCATGGGCCTTTCGCGGCCGAAAACCTGCCCTCGCGCAAGACCGGCAAGTGGACACTGCTGGTGCAGGGCGTCAACCTGCACAATCAGGCCGCAGCCGACCTGATGAGCCAGTTCCGCTTCGTGCCCGATGCCCGACTCGACGACGTCATGATCAGCTACGCCACCGATGGCGGTGGCGTGGGTCCGCACTTCGACTCCTATGACGTGTTCTTGCTGCAAGTATCGGGCCGGCGCCGCTGGCGCATTTCGTCACAGACGAAACTCGACCTGATTCCCGATATGCCGCTCAAGATCCTGTCGGATTTCAGCACCGAACAGGAATGGGTGCTGGAGCCGGGCGACATGCTCTATCTACCGCCGCAGTACGCGCACGACGGCATCGCCGAGGGCGAATGCATGACCGCGTCCATCGGCTTCCGCGCCCCGGCGTATCGCGAACTGGCCGGACACTTCCTCGCCTGGCTGTCTGAAACGGTGGAAGGCAATGACGGCCTGGATGGCCGCTACGCCGATGCGGGCGAAGCAGCAACCGCGTCGCCTGGCCAGATACCCGCTGGCATGGCCCGCGCCGTAACGGAGCGCCTGCAGGCCTTGAAGTGGAATACGGGCATGGTGTCCGAGTTCCTCGGCTCCTATCTGTCCGAGCCGAAGCAATCGGTCCAGTTCGACGAGATCGACGAGATCACGCTGAAGCAATACGCGAAGCTTGCGAGGGCGCGTGGCGTGGTCCTTGCTCCGGCATCCATTGCGCTCTATGACCGCACGCATTTCTTCCTGAACGGCGAAGCATATGAACCGCCCCCGGCACTGGCCAAATGGCTACGCAGGCTGGCAGATATGCGCCAACTGACCGCCGAGGAAGTCGATGCTTGCGCGGCGTTGCCCGACCTGATGGACACATTCCACGACTGGACCCTGGAAGGCTGGCTGCAGGTTGCCCCAACCCGTGTGTAATATTGCGTAACAAAACGAACCGACAAATTTCGCCTGTACACAAGGCGGGAAAACGCGGATATAATCGCCCGCTGGCTAGTACTGCGGACCACTGCACTGTCGGCACCCGGGAGAGCCTCATATTTGCAGTACAAGAGCGATAATTACCGGTAATTATTCATCGCCTGTTTTCGTTTTATTAAAAGTTAAAGGACGAACAATGAAGAAGTCTCTCCTGATCGCATCCCTGCTGGCTGCAGTTGCTCTGGCCGCTTGCGGCAAGAAGGAAGAAGCAGCCGCTCCGGCCGCTGACACCGCCGCTTCGGCTCCCGCCGCTGCCGCTCCGGCTGCTGACGCTTCGGCCCCGGCTGCTGACGCCTCGGCTCCGGCTGCTGACGCTTCGGCTCCGGCTGCCAAGCAGTAATCAGATTCTTCTGATAAAAAAAGCCGACCTTCGGGTCGGCTTTTTTTATTGGTTCGATTATCTGGGTACCCCCGCATTAGAGGGGGAACGCAGCGTGCGATTATGGCCGAACCGGCTGCCAGCCCAGGCCTTCCTCCTGATCTGCAATCAGAATCTCTTCCGGCAGCACACCCAGCACTGCAGCCAGCGCACCCGACGCAAGCTCACGCGTATTGTTCTGTTTGCTCAGGTGAGCCACCACCACACGCGATAACCGCGCATGGGCCACCTGCGACAGGATACTCGCCGCGATATCGTTTGCCAGATGCCCAAAATCGCCGCCAATGCGGCGCTTTAGCGAATATGGGTACGCTGAATTGCGCAGCATCTCGCGATCGTGGTTGCACTCCAGCACCAGCGCATCCACCCCCGCAAGCCGCGCCGTGACATAAGGCGTTTCCATCCCTGCATCTGTCAGCACACCAAGCCTCGCGTCGCCGTCGGTCAAGACAAACTGCAACGGTTCACGCGCATCGTGGGGCACCGTATAGGGATGAATCTGCAGACCGCCGATCGAGAACGCATGATCGGCGCAACACACGCGTACGTCGGCCTGATCCGCCCCACGCATATGCGATGTGGCCAGCCACGTGCCGTGACTCGTATGGACGGGAAGCTTGTGGCGAGCGGCAAACGCGTAGGCCGAGCCCACGTGGTCGCCGTGCTCATGCGTGACGAGCACCGCGTCGAGTTGGTCCGGCGACACGCCCAGCCGCTCCAGGCGCCTCGCCGTTTCCTTGATCCCGAAGCCGCAATCGAGCAGCACCCGTGTCACCGAGGTGCCGTCATCCGCCTCGATCAGCAGCGAATTTCCCTCGCTGCCGCTACCCAAAAAAGCAAAGCGCATCATGGATGCGCTCGCAGGGGGCGATGCCCGGCGGCTGAAGCCGCCGGCATCGATTGGCTACCGCTGACGACCATCAGTGAAGCTGTTCGTCGAGCAGCGACAGAATGCGCTTGCCGATCTCGGTATTCTCCGGCTGGCCGGCGTCGTTCTGCACGGTCACCGTGGTGCCCGCACCGTTGCCCTTCAGCGATACGCGGTACTTCTTCGCAGTCTTGCCGTCGTTGGCCTTGACGAAGAGCTTCGAGAAGAAGCCACGGTCATCCACGGCCTGCTTCGGATCCACGTAGCGCACGTAGTACAGACCCTGCGCACGATCACGATCTTCCACCGTGAAGTTCACGCGGTCCAGCGAGAGGCCGACCGAGCGCCACGCGCGGTCGAACGGCTCGGGCAATTGCAGGGCCGGCGCGCCATTGACCTGCGCAAGGAACGACTTGCTGTCGGCACCGGCCGACGCGGCGCCGGTTGCCGCAGCGGCGCCGATGCCCGTGACCGCACCCGAAGGTGCCGCTGTCGGTGCTGCCGCAGTTGCCTGGGCGGGTGCCGCGGCAGCTGCCGTGGCGGCGGAATTGCCGGCCGGCGTCGGGTTCTTGGCCATCAGGTCAGCCTGCTCCTTCTGGACGCCCAGGCGCTGGGCCAGGCGCGACAGGAATTCAGCTTCCAGTTCCGGATCGGCCGGACGCGGCGTCCACACCGTCGTCGACTTGTCTACGCCAGCCAGTTGTTCCTGCGCGCCGCGGTGGCTGATGAACACTTCGAGCTGGCCATTCTGCGCGCGCTCGACGCGCGTACGGAACTTGTCGCGCTCGGAGGTCGAGTACAGGCCGTCAAAGACCTTGCCGATCGTATTGCGGATGAAATCCTGCGGAATCTTGGCGCGGTTTTCAGCCCAATCCGTTTCCATGATGCCGGTCTGCGGCGAATCCTGCGTCAGCAGGAAGCCACTCTCCTGCCAGAAGCCACGTAGCGATTCCCAGAGCTGGTCGGCACGCATGCCATTGCTGATGACGAGCCAGCGCTGGTTGCCGTCACGCTCCATGCGGATGCCCTGGGCGGATGGCAATACGTTGTCGGCCGGCGACGCTTCGCGCGTCTTGGTGGCCTGCTGGAAGTTGGACAGCGTCGACGTGCCGGCCGCATCAGGCACCGTGTAGCGACGGTCGCCCTCGAGCTTGGTCAGGTCCGGCGGAATGTCCAGCGATGCGGTCTTCTTGCCCTGGGACTTGTAGTCGATCTTGTCGGGCTGCATCGCCTCATTGATGCTGCTGCAGCCGGCAAGCAGCGTCAGCGCCAGCGCGGGCGCAACCACTGCGGCACGGCGGACTTGTGTCGCGCCGCGACGGTTAAGCTTCTGTTTCATTGACACGTAATCCTGGTTTCAAGAATCGGCAATTAGCCAAACGTTCAGCCGGCGAATCTCAGCCAAGCAGGCCGGCCGCGGCCAGCGCGCGGCGCACGGTTTCGTGCTGACCTTCTGCCAGCGGGGTCAGCGGCAGGCGGATACCGCCTTCCATCTTGCCCATCTGCTGGAGGGCCCACTTCACGGGAATCGGATTGGCCTCCACGAACATGGCGCGGTTGAGGTCGATCAGTTCCATATGCAGGCGGCGAGCCGTGACCACATCGCCCTTGAGCGCAGCGACGCACATCTCGTGCATCTTGCGCGGCGCCACGTTGGCGGTGACCGAGATGTTGCCATGGCCCCCCAACAGAATCAGCGCCACTGCGGTGGGGTCGTCGCCGCTGTAGATCCCAAAGCCCTTGGGCGCGCCCTTGATCAGTTGCGCGGCACGGTCGATGTTGCCGGTGGCCTCCTTGACGCCCACGATGCCCGGCACCTGCGCCAGGCGCAGGATCGTCTCGTTGTTCATGTCCGCCACGGTGCGGCCCGGCACATTGTAGAGCAGCACCGGCAGGTCCACGGCTTCCGCGATGGTGCGGAAATGGCGATACATGCCTTCCTGGGTCGGCTTGTTGTAGTAAGGCACGACCTGCAGCGACGCATCGGCGCCCACCTTCTTCGCGAAGGCGGTCAACTCGATCGCCTCATTGGTGGAATTGCCGCCGGTGCCGGCGATGATGGGCACGCGACCGGCCGATTGCTCGACGGCGACGCGAATCAGTTCGCAGTGCTCGTCGACATTGACCGTCGGCGACTCGCCCGTGGTACCCACGATCACGATGCCATCGGTGCCTTCCGCCGCGTGCCAGTCGATGAGGGCGCGCAGGGCCGGGAAATCCAGGCTGCCATCCTCATGCATCGGGGTGACGATGGCCACGATGCTGCCGGTAATCTGTGTCATAGCTCAGGGAATTCGGAAATTCGAACAACCGGGATTGTACCGGAACCGTCAGGGCCTCCGAACACCCCATCAATGAGGGAAAACGTTAGCGCGCGTAACGGGCACCGGCGCGATGGGGCCGACGGCGCCGGGGCGGCCCCGCGCGCGTCACTCGGGCAGGCGATAGCGTGGCGGCGGGGTGCCCTGTCCGGCACCGGTTTCCTCGCGAACTGCACAAATGCGCTGGATGAAGGCCATGCGTGGCGTTTCGCGCATGCCGTCCTCGTAACCCACTACACGCAGCGCGCCGCGCGTCACTTCCAGCAATTCGCCAGGACGCAACAGGAAATCAGGGCGCGATGGCTTGCCGACCGACTCGTTGCCGGCCGCAAAGGTCTCATAGATCAGCACGCCACCCGGCGCCAGCGCCGCCAGCAGATGCAGCCACAGCGGCCGGTGCAGGTAGTTCGTGACCACCACGGCGTCGAACCGCCCCGCATCGGCGAGCGGCCAGGCGCCCTGCTCCAGATCGGCCACGCGGCCCTCGATCCCCGGCGGCAACCCCTCGATGGCCTGCGCGTCACGATCCACACCGAGCACGTCGAAGCCCCGCCCGGCCAGCCACAGCGCATGCCGGCCGCTGCCACAGGCGAGGTCGAGTACGCGGCCACCGGGCCGGATCAGATGAGCCCAGCGGGTCAGCCAGGTGGACGGCGCGGCGAGCGGCAGATGCGTCAGGGTCATGCGCGAGGAAACGGTGGAGAAGAAGAAACCGGGTGGCTGCCGGACTACTGCAGCAGCAGTTGCACTGGCCGCAGCATGAGGTCGACGATCGACAGCAGGAAGTTCATCACCGGCTGCATCCAGATCTTGGTAATGACGCCGGCAGCCAGCAGGGCCAGCACGACGAAGATGCCGTATGGTTCGATGCGGCTCACGGCGGCCGCCACGCGTTGCGGCAGGAAGGCGGTCAGCACGCGCCCCCCGTCGAGCGGCGGGATCGGAAACAGGTTGAACGCCGCCACCACCGTATTGACCAGCACGCCGGCCAGCGCCATCTTGCCCCAGAACGGCTCCTGCACACCCGACCAGCGCAGTCCGACGAGCAGCAGCGCCCAGACGAACGCCTGCACGATGTTGCTGACGGGGCCCGCGAGCGCCACCCACATGCCATGCCAGCGCGGATTGCGCAAATGGCTGAACACCACGGGTACGGGCTTGGCAAAGCCGAACACGAACTGTCCGGCGGTCAGGAAGTACAGCAGCAGCGGCACGGCCACCGTGCCGATCGGGTCGATATGACGCACGGGGTTCAGGCTCACGCGGCCGAGCAGCCACGCCGTGTTGTCGCCAAAGAACTTCGCCACATAGCCGTGTGCGGCCTCATGCAGCGTAATGGCAAACAGGACCGGGAGCGCATAAACGGCGAAGGTCTGGATGATCGAGGAATCCATGCGGCCTATTCTATCGGGCGGCCGGCGTACAAAGGTGTCCGGCCTGTCCATGCATTGTGCGGTATGTATCAGAAAACGCGGCGAGCGCGTCGCGCCAGGGTGCCTGTGCCTAGAGGGTCGCGGCGCTCAGGCCGAACCGCTCGACATCGCCGCGACCGGCGCGAACCAGTTCCGGCTCGCCGCTGGTCAGGTCGATCACGGTGGTGGGCTGTGCCGGCGCGGGGCCACCGCAGATCACCAGGTCGAGCCGTTTTTCCAGTCGCGCGCGGATTTCGGACGGATCATTCATCGGCGCCTCGTCACCCGGCAACTGCAGCGTGGCCGAAATCAGCGGCTGCCCCAGTTCGGCCACCAGCGCCAGCGGAATCGCATGGTCGGGCACGCGCACGCCGATCGTCTTGCGCGCCGGGTGCGATAGCCGCCTTGGCACTTCCTTGGTGGCTTCGAGGATGAACACGTACGGGCCCGGCGTGGCGCCCTTGATCCAGCGGTACTGCCGGTTGTCGACCCGCGCAAAGTTGCCGAGTTCCGACAGGTCGCTGCACATCAGCGTCAGATGGTGCTTCTCGTCGATCTCGCGCAGCCGGCGCAGCGCCTCCACCGCCGACTTGTCGTCGAGCTGGCAGGCCAGCGCGTAGCTGGAATCGGTGGGCAAGGCGATCAGGCCACCCTGGCGCACGATCTGCGCGGCCTGCTTGATGAGCCGCGCCTGCGGGTTGTCGGGATGGATATCGAAGTACTGGGACATGGGCGCGGGAATTCCCCAAAAAAACGTAGCGCGAACTTACCAGTCGTGCCAGACCGGCGTGACGTCCGACGGCAGCGGCGGCAGCGTGCCGATCTCCACGCGGCCTTCGCCCGGCCCATGGAAATCGGAACCGCGCGACGCCAGCAGGCCATAGTGGCGCGCCACATCGGCGTAGCGGCGGAACTGGTCTGGCGTATGACTGCCGGTCACCACTTCCACGGCGCGGCCACCCAGCTGCGTGAATTCGTCGAACAGCGCGTCGTGTTGCGTATCGGTGTAGTTGTAGCGGCCCGGATGCGCCATCACGGCGACGCCGCCCGCCGCGCGGATCCAGCCCACGGCCTCGGTCAGCGTGGACCAGCGGTGCGGCACGAAACCGGGGCGCCCTTCGGACAGGTACTTGCCGAACACATCCCCGATGGTCTCGCAGCGACCTTCGTCCACAAGCCAGCGTGCGAAGTGCGTGCGTGAAATCAGGTCGGGATTACCGACATGGCGCAACGCGCCTTCATAGGCACCGGTGATGCCGACCTTCGCCAGTGCCTCGCCGATATCCTGCGCGCGGCGTGCGCGACCGTCCCGGGTCTTCGCCAGGCCATCGATCAGTTCCGGATGAAACGGGTCGATCTGGAGCCCGACGATATGCACGGTCTGACCCGCCCACGTGACCGAAATCTCGACGCCAGGCACATAGCGCATGCCCAGCGCCTCGGCGGCGGCACGGGCTTCGGTCTGACCACTCACCTCGTCGTGGTCGGTCAACGACCAGAACGCCACCCCCCCGGCATGCGCGCGCGCGGCCACGTCGGACGGCGAGAGCATCCCGTCGGACACGGTCGAGTGGCAATGCAGGTCGGCGTTGATGGCATGGGGGTTTTGCATGCCGGTCATTCTACTCCTGAGAGGGCCTTTTAGCCCTGCCCGCAGAGGTGGCGTGTCCGGATTGCCTGGCCACGCAAGGTATGATGGGGCCTGATTTGCCCCCGTCTCCCCTGCTTCCCACCTGCCGCCATGTCCTCCACGCCCACCCTCCCGACGCAAGACACCATCCAGACCGACGTGCTGATCGTCGGCGCGGGGCCGGTGGGCCTGTTCGCGGCGTTCCAGGCCGGCGTGCTGGGGCTCAGGTGCGAACTGGTCGATGTGCTGGACCGCGCGGGCGGCCAGTGCACCGAGCTCTATCCCGAGAAGCCGATCTACGACATTCCCGCGGTGCCGGGCTGCCTGGCGCAGGAACTGGTGGACCGACTGCTCGATCAGTGCGCCCCGTTCGCGTTCCCGATGCACTTCAGCCAGCGCGCCGACTCCGTCAGCGATACCACGGATGCCGACGGCCATCCGCGCATGCTGGTGACCACCGACGCCGGCAAGCGCTTCGACGTGGCGGCCGTGCTGATCTGCGCGGGCGCGGGCGCGTTTGCGCCGCAGCGCGTCGCGCTGCCGGAGGCCGCCGCGCTGGAGCACCGGCACGTTCACTACGCGGTACGCGATGTGGCACGTTTCGCGGGCAAGCGCGTGATCGTGGCCGGTGGCGGTGATTCGGCACTGGACTGGGCGCTGGCGCTGCGCAAGGTGGCGGCACGCGTGACGCTGCTGCATCGGCGCGAAGGTTTTCGCGCGGCCGATCACAGCGTCAACGCAATGCGCGCGGCCGTGGACGCGGGCGAGATGGATTTCGTGGTCGGCATGCTCGGCAGCCTGCGCACCGATGATGACGGCGCCCTGACCGGCGCCGGCATCAAGTCGCGCGATGGCGAACAGATGCTGGACGCCGATGAACTCGTGGCGCTGTACGGCCTGGTCTCGGAGCCCGGTCCGATCGCCCAGTGGGACATGGACATGCGTGCCGGGCGCATCCTCGTCGACACCACCACCTACGAAAGCTCGCGCCGCGGCGTCTTCGCAGCCGGCGATATCGCGTTCTACTCAAACAAGCAGAAGCTGATCCTGTCCGGCTTCCATGAAGCCGCGCTGGCGCTGCGCAAGGCCTACCACTACGCGTTTCCTCAAAAATCGCTGGTGCACGTGCATACGAGTAACAACGCGACGCTCAAGGAAAAGCTCACGCACGGCTGAGCGCCCGCGGCGCAGCAAGCCTCAGGCGAGGAATTCCTCGATCAGCCTGGCCACCACCTGCGGCTGGTCGTGGTGGAGCATGTGCCCCGCGTCATCGACGAGTACCTCCCGGAAATCGGGAAACGCGCGAAACCGCTCCCTGAATTCCTCGATGCTCTGCTTGTGGGCGATGTGCTTCAGCGTGGGCGAATCACGCGCTTCCACATGCAGCACGGGCGCCGTCACCTTGGCCCAGATCGCCATGATCTCGTCGATGCGATATAGCGCTGGATTGGTTATCTTGTGCGCGGCATCGCCCAGGATCTCCCAGCGACCGGCCTCGTTGCGGCGCGACCAGTGCGCAGCCAGGAATGCGGCGCGGTCATCGGGCAGGCGCGGATTGGTCTTCTGCAGCCGCTCGGCCACCGCGGCCTCGCTCTCGTAGGTCTTCAGCGCGGGCCGCTCGCGCAGTTCGTCGAGCCAGCGCGCCAGGCGACCAGGCGCCTGGTCCGGCCGCGTTTGCGTCAAGCCGAAGCCTTCCAGATCCACCACGCGCCGCACACGCCCGGGCCGCACCCCGGCATAGATGCACACCATATTGGCACCCATGCTGTGGCCCACCAGATCGACCTGCCCTTCCGGCTGGTAGTGATCAAGCAATGCCTCCAGATCGGCCACATAGTCGGGGAACCAGTACGACGACGTGCCGGGATAGCGCGTGGGATAGTCACTCTCGCCAAACCCGCGCCAGTCCATCGCGATCACGTGCCAGTCACGCTGAAACGCGTCGACCAGGAACTGGAACGACGCCGCCACATCCATCCAGCCATGCAGCATGAACAGCTTGGGCGCGCCCGGCTGGCCCCAATGGCGCACGTGCGTGCGCAGGCCGCGCAGCGTGATAAATTCGGAACGCGAAGTTTCCGTAATGGTCATGGTCTCCACCCTCTGTGCCCGTATTTGCGATGCGCGCAGGACATGGCCGTGCGGCAGCCAGCATAAAAATAGAACGATCGTTCGCTTGCCCGATTATAGCCATATCGGCGAATCCCACGGCAGGCCACATACTGGAGACAACCGCATGACCGCCTTGCCGGCCACGCGTCGTGACGACTATCACGCGCTGCACGAATCGTTCCGCTGGAACGTGCCTGAATGGTTCAACCTTGCCGATGTCTGCTGCGGCCGCTGGGCGCGCGACCCGGCGACGGCACAGCGTGTCGCGGTCCATACCGAGCATGAGGACGGCCGGCGCGCGTCCTACACCTATGCGCATATCCAGGCCGAAGCCAACCGCCTATCGCGCGCCTTGCGCGAGCTCGGTGTACAGCGTGGCGACCGCGTGGCCATCGTCATGCCCCAGCGCATCGAAACCGTCATCGCCGGCATGGCCGTGTACCAGCTCGGCGCCATCGCCATGCCGCTGTCGATGCTGTTCGGCCCCGAGGCCCTCTCCTACCGCATCGACCATAGCGAAACACGCGTGGCGATCGCCGACGAGACGTCGATCGACAACCTGCTGGCCGCGCGCTCCACATGTCCGACACTGCAGTCGATCATCGGCGTGGGCGAAGCCACGGGCCGCGGCGACCTGGACTGGGATGCGCTGCTGGCCGCCCAGCTGCCCAAATTCGTTGCCGAACAGACCAAGGCCGACGAAGCCGCCGTGCTGATCTACACCAGCGGCACCACGGGCCCGCCCAAGGGCGCGCTGATTCCTCACCGTGCGCTGATCGGCAACCTGACTGGCTTCGTCTGTTCGCAGAACTGGTATCCGCAGGACGACGACGTGTTCTGGAGCCCTGCCGACTGGGCCTGGACCGGTGGCCTCTGGGATGCGCTGATGCCGGCGCTGTATTTCGGCAAGCCCATCGTGGGCTACCAGGGGCGCTTCTCGGCCGAGCGCGCGTTCGAGTTGCTGGAACGCTATGGCGTGACCAACACGTTCCTGTTCCCGACCGCGCTCAAGCAGATGATGAAGGCCTGCCCGTTGCCGTCGACGCGCTACCAGCTCAAGCTGCGCGCGATCATGAGCGCGGGCGAGGCCGTGGGGGAAACGGTCTTCACGTGGTGCCGCGATGCGCTGGGCGTGATCGTCAACGAGATGTTCGGCCAGACCGAGATCAACTACATCGTCGGCAACTGCACCGCGCAGTACGACGACAACCGCCTGGGCTGGCCGGCGCGGCCGGGCTCGATGGGGCGCCCCTATCCGGGGCACCGCGTCGCGGTGATCGACGAAGACGGCAAGCCGTGCGCGGCGGATGAGGATGGCGAAGTGGCGGTCTGTGCCACCGATATCCACGGCCACCCGGATCCGGTGTTCTTCCTCGGCTACTGGAAAAACGAGGCCGCCACCGCGGGCAAGTATTCGGAGTACGACGGCTTGCGCTGGTGCCGCACCGGCGACCTCGCGCGCATCGATGCCGATGGCTACCTCTGGTATCAGGGCCGCGCCGACGACGTGTTCAAGTCGTCGGGTTACCGGATCGGACCGAGCGAGATCGAGAACTGCCTGCTCAAGCATCCGGCCGTATCGAACTGTGCGGTCGTGCCGTCGCCGGACCCGGAGCGCGGCGCGATCGTGAAGGCGTTCATCGTGCTGACGCCGTCGGTGGCCCGCTCGTTCGACAACGACGCCGCGCTGATTGCCGAGCTGCAGCAACATGTGCGCGGACAACTCGCCCCGTACGAATATCCGAAGGCGATCGAGTTCATCGACCAGTTGCCGATGACCACCACGGGAAAGATCCAGCGTCGCGTGCTGCGGCTGATGGAACAGGAGCGTGCGCAGAAGCAGTCAGACTAGCCCGCCGAGGCCTCCAGCCACGCCAGCTCGTCCTCGTCGAACCCGGCTGCACGCCGGGCGTCGAGGTTGAACGGTCCGCGCAACTTCGGCGCGCGATACTGTTCGGCCAACCTGGCGTAGGTGGCCACGGGCTCGAAGCCATGCTGCGCGCAGAGCCAGCGGTACCAGTGGTTGCCAATGGCCACGTGCCCCACTTCGTCGCGCAGGATGATGTCGATGATCGCCGCGGCGGCTTCGTCGCCGACTTCGGCCAGCTTGGCACGCACCGGCGGCGAGGCATCGAGCCCGCGTGCTTCCAGCGTACGCGGCACCAGCGCCATGCGTGCGAGCACATCGGCCGAGGTCTTTTCGGTCATCTCCCACAGGCTGTTGTGGGCGGGGAAGTCGCCATACACTGCGCCCAGCGTGGCCAGGTGGTCGGCCAGCAGCGTGAAGTGATAGGCCTCCTCGTCGGCCACGCGCAACCAGTCCCGGTAGTACTCGGCCGGCATGCCGGAAAAACGCCAGACCGCATCGAGCGCGAGATTGATCGCATTGAACTCGATATGGCACAGCGCGTGGATCATGTTCGCGCGGCCGGCCGTGGTGTGGATCGAGCGGCGGCGCTCGACGCGCTGCGGCGGCACCAGCTCCGGGCGCGCGGGGCGGCCCGGCAGCGCCACCGACGGATCCGCCACCAGCGCTTCATCGGGATCGACGACCATTTGCCCATCGGCCAGCAACGCCGCATGGACCGCGCGCGCTGCGGCGGCCTTGGCCCTGGCATCGGTCATGCATAGCACTTCCAGCGCGCGCCGGCGCGCGGAAAGTGGCGATTCAGCGATGTCGGCAGGTGCGATCACTGGCATAGGCGTAAAATTCGGGAAGCCGCCATTGTAGAGCCTCGCCGGTGCCCTGCCGGTACCCGACCCTGGCTCTTTTAATCGGCGCGGCCATCCCCAATTACGCACATTCAGGCAGGAGACCCCATGGCGCTTTACCAGCTCGGCGATATCGCCCCGACCATTCACGACGAAGCCTATGTGGCGGCGGAAGCCACGATCATCGGCAACGTGACGCTCAAGGCGCGCGCAAGCGCCTGGCCAGGCGTGGTGATCCGTGGCGACAACGAGCCGATCGTGGTGGGCGAAGACACCAATATCCAGGAAGGCTCGGTGCTGCACACCGATCCGGGCCGCCCGCTGACGCTGGGCGACCGGGTATCGGTGGGCCACCAGGCCATGCTGCATGGCTGCACCGTCGGCGAAGGCTCGCTGATCGGCATCCAGGCCGTGGTGCTCAACGGTGCCGTGATCGGCAAGGAATGCCTGGTGGGCGCTGGCGCCGTGGTCACCGAGAACAAGGTGTTTCCGGACCGCTCGCTGATCCTCGGCGCACCCGCCAAGGTGGTGCGCGAGCTGACCGATGCCGACGTGGCCAACCTGTACCGCAACGCCGAGACGTACGCGAAGCGGCAGGCCATGTACAAGACCGAACTCAAGCGTATCGACTGATACGCTGCCCTAACCGCAAGAAAGACAGACAGAACCGTGACCGCTTCCTCGAATCCCGATACGCTCCAGAAATTCCTGTTCGACGCGGCCCCCGTGCGTGGCGAACTGGTCCGCATGGAGGCCACCTGGCAAGAGGTGCTGAACCGCCACGCCTATCCGGCACCGGTGCGGCGCCTGCTGGGCGAGATGATGGCGGCCGCGGCGCTGCTGTCGGCCAACCTCAAGTTCAACGGCGCGCTGGTGATGCAGCTTCATGGCGACGGCCCGGTGCGCATGCTGGTGGTCGAATGCCTGTCCGACCTGTCGCTGCGCGCGACGGCCAAGATCGCCGAAGACGCCGAGATATCCGACGATGCGATGCTGAGCCAGCTCGTGAATGTCCATGGCAAGGGCCGCTTCGCGATCACGCTCGATCCGCAGGACAAGCTGCCGGGCCAGCAGCCCTACCAGGGCATCGTGCCGCTTGTCGACGAGCACGGTCCGCTGGCTACGATGACGGAGGTGCTCGAGCACTACATGCGCGCATCGGAGCAGCTCGACACGCGCCTGTGGCTGGGGTCGAACGATCAGGTGGCGGCGGGCATGCTGCTGCAGAAGCTGCCGTCGTACGGCGGCACGATCGAGGCGCAGGTCGGCGAGACCGGGGCCCCGCTGGACGAGGAAGGCCAGCCCCAGGACCTCGATACGTGGGACCGCGCCTGCCAGCTCGGCGCCACGCTCAAGGAAGACGAGTTGCTGTCCGAGTCGCCCGAGACGCTGCTGCGCCGCCT
>FTBN01000027.1_pt1 | contig 34726 bp, 27 predicted proteins | sample 1639381 | NCBI WGS metagenome assembly FTBN01 (sample SAMEA3914864, study PRJEB12502) | metagenome | biome: forest; material: soil | place: USA | collected 2012-03-12 | depth 0.3 m | reverse complement strand
CGCAAGGCCACGCGCGCCGCCGGGCAGCTCGCCGGCCTGAAGGTCGACCGCCTGCTCAACGAACCCACCGCCGCGGCGCTGGCCTACGGCATCCACCAGCGCGACGAGGAATCCCGCTTCCTCGTGTTCGACCTCGGCGGCGGCACCTTCGACGTCTCCATCCTGCAGATGTACGACGGCGTGATGGAGGTGCGCGCGTCGGCCGGCGACAACTTCCTGGGCGGCGAGGACTTCGCGCAGGCGCTCGTGGAGCTGTTCCTGCGCCGCCTGGCGCTGCCCGAGGCGCTGCGCCAGGACGCCGGCTTCATGCAGCGCCTGGCCGCGCAGGCCGAAGCCGCCAAGCGCGCGCTGAGCACGCAGCCGGTGGCGCGCATGCGCGTGCGCGACGGCGACAAGGAGCACGCGCTCGACGTCGACGAGACCACGCTGGAGGAGGCCGGCCGCTCGCTGCTCGCGCGCCTGCGTGCCCCGGTCGAACGCGCGCTGCGCGACGCCAACCTGCGCAGCAGCGAGCTCGACAACGTGGGGCTGGCCGGCGGCGCCACGCGCATGCCGCTGGTGCGCAAGCTGGCCACCACCATGTTCGGCCGCTTCCCCGCCATCGACATCAATCCCGACGAGGTGGTCGCGCTGGGCGTGGCCGTGCAGTGCGGCCTGAAGGCGCGCGACGCGGCGCTCAGCGAAGTGGTGATGACCGACGTCGCGCCCTACTCGCTGGGCGTGGCAATCGCCGTGCGCCTCGACCAGAACGAGACGTCCTCGGGTCACTTCGACCCGATCATCGAGCGCAACAGCACCGTGCCCATCAGCCGGGTCAAGACGTACTACCCGATGAACGACGCCTCGCGCAGTGTCGAGCTCAACATCTACCAGGGCGAGGCGCGCCTGGTGCGCGACAACATCCACCTGGGCAAGCTGCAGGTGCCGCTGCCCACCGGCACCGAGGACGAGCGCGCCGTCGACGTGCGCTTCACGTACGACGTCAACGGCTTGCTGCAGGTGGAGGCCACCGTCAAGAAGACGGCCCAGAGCTATGCCGTCGTCATCGAGGGCAACCCGGGCGTGCTCACCGACCAGGAGATCGAGACGCGCCTGAAGGAGCTCGCCGAGCTCAAGGTGCACCCGCGCGACAAGACCGTCAACCGCACGCTGCTCGCGCGCGCGGAGCGCCTGTTCGAGCAGAGCCGCGCCGAGGAGCGCAGCTGGATCGGCCAGCAGATCACCGCGTTCGAGCGCGTGCTCGCCACGCAGGACGGCCGCCGCATCGAGCCCGCGCAGCGCCAGTTCCGCCACCTGCTCGACCAGCTCGAGCGCGACAGCTTCCTCGACGGCGGCCCGCGCGCCTGAGTGCCGGGATCGCGCGCATGGCCCTCGTCCCACCGTTCCTGCAGGCGCTCGAGCTCGACACCGACGCCGACGAGCGCGCGATCCGGCGCGCCTACGCCCGGCGCCTGAAGCGCATCGACCCGCAGGCCGATCCCGAGGCCTTCCAGGCGCTGCGCGAGAACTTCGAGGCGGCGCTGAAGTGGGTGGAACAGCCGCAGGGCCTGCGGGTGATGCATCTGCTGGCCACGCCCGAGCCGTCGCCGGCGCCCGCTCCACGCGCCGCGCGGCCGCCCGTCGCGGCAGCGCCCTCGGCGGGCGTGGACGTGCGCATGGATGTGCCCGAGACGCCGGGCGGCGGGTTCTCGTGGACGATGGACGATGCGAAGGGGGCGGTGCCGGACGCGGCGTCGGAGGATCGTGCCGGGGCGTCGCCCGCGCCTGCGCCCGTGCCGGCGCGCGCGTTCGCGTCCGCCCCCGCGCGCGGGGCCGATCAGGCCGGAGGCCGCACGCCTGGGGTGTCGCCCGCGGCCGCCCCGGCGACCGCGCGCACGCCGCTGCCTGCGCCGCGTCCGATCCCGGCCACCGCCGAACGCCCCGCCGCCGTGCCGGCGTCGTCGCCCGAACCGGCGCCACGCGCCGCGGCGAGGCCGCTGTCGGTCGCGCCGCAGGACGCCCCCGCCGACCGCGTCTTCAGCGAGTTCGCCGACCGCTTCACCCGCACCGCCAGCGACGAGGCCGACGCCACCCGCCTGCTGCGCGAGGCGCTGGCCGACCCGCGCCTGGTCAACCTGGAGGCGCGCACGCGCTTCGAGGGCCACGTCGCGCGCCTGCTCGCGGGCGGCTGGCGGCCGGGCCACGAGCACCTGTTCAAGCCGGCGTGCGACGTCTTCGAGTGGGAGATCGACCGCCGCCGCCTCGAGGTCTTCGACGCGGACGGCAAGGTGCTCGACGCCGCGGTGCGCGAGCGCCTCATCTTCTTCGCGCAGCCCGCGGTCGTCTTCGAGGCCCAGAAGGCGCTGATCCGGCGCCTGCGCAAGGACCGGCCCTCCGCGCGCGAGATCGCCCCCGAGATCAAGCTGCTCGCGCTGATGACGCAGCGCTTCCCGCACTGGCTGCGCGTGATGACGCGCGCCGAGATCGTCCAGCACTGGATCGACAGCTGGAACGCGCTGACGGACGACGACCGCGCCGCCGCGAGCAGCCCGCCGGCCAGCGCACCGGCGCCCGCGCGCGCGCCTGTCGGCGCCATCCCGCGCCCGCCCACGCGCGCGCCCGAGCGCCCGTCGCCTACGCGGATGCCGCCACCCCTGCCGCCGGTGCAGCCCTACGCCGCGCCCCCGCGCAGCAGCTTCGGCGGCTTCAACGCCGGCTCGGTCGGCACGCGCTGGATGATCGGCGCGTGCGTCCTCGGCGTGCTGCGCTTCTTCGGCAGCCTGGGCCACCCGTCCCCTCCGGCACCGCCGGATCCGGCACCCTACGTCGAGTCCCTCGGGACCCGGGCCGCGCCGCCGCAACCCGCACCCACCGCCGCCGACCGCATCCGCGCGCTCGCCAACCAGGGCCAGCAGGCCATGCCGGAGTATTCGTCGCCCTCGCCCGACGGCACCGACCCGATCGAGGCCGCGCGCCAGCAGATGCGCGCCGACGCCCTCGCCCGCCAGCAGGCCCAGACCGACCCGGGCGAGCGGGTGATGCTGCCGTCCAAGCATCCCAAGAAGGCACGGTGGGCGAGTGCGCAGGAAGGGCCGGTCGATACGTTGCCGGATGTGGAGACGTTGCCGGGGCAGTGAGCGGGTTCCGGAAAGCAAAAGCCCCAAGCAACTGGGACTGCTTGGGGCTTGGCTACCTGGCGGAGAGGGTGACTGCCAGCTGAGAATTTCCAAGACCATCCAGACGTTCTCACGAGTTCGCGAATCTTCTTGTGAATCAACGGGTTGCCAGCGCTGAGGCTTCCCATCGGTTCAGATGATTCCAACCGGTTCCCACACTCGTTTGTGGGTACATTTGAGGGTACAGGCGTTCGGATGCGAAGCACAAAACGAATCACAGCGGCGAGCCTCCCTCGCCTCTTCAAGACACCCGGCTACCACTGCGATGGCGGCGGTCTCTACCTGCAAGTCACCTCCAGCGGTGCCCGCTCGTGGATTTTCCGGTTCATGCTCAACCGGCGCGCTCGCGAAATGGGCCTCGGCTCTGCAGTCCTGGTCGACCTGCCTTCAGCGCGCGCGCGGGTGCACGAGCTTCGGCAACTGTTGACGCAAGGCGTCGACCCCATCGAGCACCGCGATCAGCTCAGGCTGGCAGCACTTCAGCCGCCCACCAAGCAACCGACCTTCGAGGAGTGTGCGGCCGACTACCTGAAGAAGCGCGCCGGCAAGTGGACGAACGAGAAGCACAAGTCGCAGTGGGAAAGCACGCTGAAGACCTACGCGTACCCCGCGTTTGGTCGGCAAGAAGTCGGCACGGTGACCGAAGGCGAGATCATCAAGGCGATCAAGCCGATCTGGCTCTCGAAGCACGAGACCGCCACCCGCGTGCTGTCCCGCATCCGCCTCGTTCTGACCTGGGCGGCCGCGTCCAAGCGCCGGCCGCCGCTGCCAAACGGACTTTGGGAGGCGGTGGCGGCGGCGATGCCAGACTGGAAAGGCAAGCCCAAGCATCACGCGGCTTGTCCCTACGATGACGCCGGCAAGCTTCTCGTCAAGGTCAGGGACAGCAGCGCAAGCAGCACAGTCAAGCTGGCCTTCGTATTCACCGTATTGACTGCTGCCCGCTCTGGCGAGACGCGTGGAGCGGTATGGTCAGAAGTCGACCTCAAGAAGGCCGTCTGGACGATTCCTGCGGAACGCATGAAGGCAGGCGCGGAGCACCGCGTTCCGCTCTGTTCGGCTGCGATCTCCATCTTGGAGGCGGCCAAGGAGCAAGCCGGCGGAAAGGCGAGCGGCCTGATTTTCAAAGCGCCCAAGGGCGGCCAGTTCAGCGACATGGTGTTCACCCAGCTTCTGCGCCGACTCGACCAGCCATACACGATGCACGGCTTTCGTTCGACCTTTCGCGATTGGTCGGCTGACAAGACGCACTACCCTCGGGAAGTTTGCGAAGCTGCGCTCGCTCACACCGTAGAGAATAAGGTGGAAGCGGCCTATCGCCGCAGCGATCTGTTCGCCAAGCGGCAGGAACTCATGGATGACTGGGCGACCTTTCTGGAGACGAGCGCAGTTTGGTCATCACCCTGACAAGAAAAGCGGAAGCTATGAGCAATGAATGGAAGCAACTGGCGACGGTCATCGCAGAGGATCTGAACGAGCAGCATTCCGCGCTCGCACGAAGGCTCGCTCCTTACTTTCCGAAGTGCGAGGGTCTGGATTCCGTCCAGTTCTGGCGGGACGGCGAGACGAACGAGGTCAGTCCTTTCGTCCTGCTAACGCTCGGTCAGGTGCGCCAGCTCTGGAAGCGTGCCAGCGGAGCGAAGCGCCTCGTCGGCTTTGCCCACCCGATCAACGATGAACAAGCAAGCATAGCCCAGCCGTCGAAGCCAACTGATCTGCGTCGAAAGCTGGCAAAGCGGTTGACGCAAGATGTCCCGGAACTGCGAGGGGCAACAAACATGGTATTCGCGCGGACCCGGACGCGCACTGCGACGGAGTGCAAGTGGATCGCAGACCTGACGCGCGGCGACGAAGTCATTACCGTCGGCTCGTTGATTCCAGCGCGCGACTTGGTCAAGGGTCGCCGAAGAGTCGGCGTTGTAGGCCATCAGGATGGACGGATACTGATCGGCTACTCGGGCGCGGAGCTAGAAACAGCAGTGGCCAGCCTCGTGAGCTTGGGGCTGTACAACGACGAGGTCAAGGCGGCGATTGCGCGCGCGCAGAATACGCTCCCGAATTGAATCCTTGGGCAGATCGAGGTCGACGATGGATCGCGGCTGAACGTTCACACCATCGAAGTGCGCGCGTTGGTGCCGTGGCCGCCATCGCTGCCCAGTTCATCGAGGCGCCCAATTGATACCGGGCTTGACACTCCGGTTCTCCGCTTTCTGCCTAGTTGATGTTCGTGGATCGGGGCGGTTCTGTGCGAGCAATTTGACTCCAGCCTCGGTCGAACGTGAACGTCCGCACGTGGGCGATGGGGTTCGGAATCCGTAGCACCCGCGCCTTGGCTGGGTCGGTCGCGTGCTCGACCACGTAGAGCCAGAAAGCGTCGCCCTTCGAGCGTGCGAACTCGAACTGCGTGTGCGAGAGTCCCACCGGGCGATCTTCCAGACTGCCCGTCATTGACTTGACCTCGACCCATCGAACTCGTTGGCCATTGGCATTTGCCTCGAAGAGGTCGAAACCGGGGTTGCCGTCAGGAGCTCGCTGAAGTCCGGATTCCAAAGAAATGATCAGCGTGATGGCCCGATCCTCGATCTTCATCCGCGTTTCCTGATCGAGGCCGTCCGGATCGGGCTCTTCGTCGTCGGGATGTGCGCCGAGATAGGAGATGAACGGTCTGCTGCCTGCCGAGCCGGGTGTCCGTTTGCCTTGCCCGCTGGCGCCGGTTCCACCGTGTTTGCCGCCACTACCAGTGTGGCCGCCGGTGCCACCATGAGCCCCGCCGTCGCCACGTGGCGTCCCGGTGGCAGCCCCGCCTTTCCCACCGCGTTCCGTGCCACCCGTTGGGCTGTCGCCGCGAGACGGGTCCGGCGTACCAGGCGGAATGTCCGGCATGTCGTCGCCGTACAGGTCATGCGCGTCGTCATAGACATCATTGCCAGCCGGTTTGGCAGTGTCCGTATCCGCTCCGGTTGGGGATTCGCCCGTCGCACCTTTTCCCTCTGACGGTGGCTGGTCAGTGATGCCCAGACGGGAAGTCAGCTCTGCCACGCTGGTGATCCCGAGCTTCCGGAGTAGATCAAGAGCGGCGGGATCGATGCCGGCCTCTTTCGCAAGCTGGTCGATGATCGGAGGTTTGAAGGGGATCTTGGTCAGCAGGAAGGGGTTGAGCTTCCAACCGAGGGTGTCGAAGACCACGAGACTTGGCGCCACGAGCTCGCCATTGGCGTCGGGGACCCATGCCGCCGCGTTGAGGTTGCGCAGGAAAGCCGATGGGAAGCTCGTGGAGTATCTGCCGTTGTGCGTCCATGTGTAGGAACCATCAAAGATGCCGTTCCCACGACGTTCCTGGAGGTCGCCCAAACTCTCCCAAATTAGGCGGGCGCGTTCGATGCGCAGCTCCGGCGGGAGATTCGGAAGATGATCAAGCAGCTCTTGGAAGCCTTGCAACGTCCAGTCTTCTACCGTGTCGCTGTAGCCCGACGTCTCGGCGTGACCAGCGCGAACGCGAAGGGCCTTCAGACGGTCGCTCCAGTGATATTCAACAGGAGCCTTTTCCGGGCGCGGGTATCGCAACGCACCACACGCTTCCAGCAACACACGCATCTCCTCGCCACGTAGGCAGTCGTATCCGTCGTCGACGATGAGGACTTCCGGAACACCCGCGAAGAGCTGCTTCAGACGCTCGGTGGCGAGGTAGATGCCACTTGGTTTGGCAACGTATCCCTTGCCGTCTCCGGTGTCTACAACCATCACGAACGACGTCTCGCGCAGCGCAGCAAGGAGCTTTTCACGTTGCGAATTCGAGTCGGTGTTGAATGCCTTACAGATGCGCTCGATGTCGGTGGCGTATTCATCGTCGCCAACCTCAACGGCATCTTGCTGATATTTCGGCAGCAGGTTCCAGACCACATCATCAACTGGATCTGGTTCGGTGATGCCGAGCGAAATGAGGAAGCCGCGAGCTTCGACCGTCGAACACACCGCAGGACGGATAGTAGGGAAGCTGGTCTTGATAGCGCTCGGCAGAAACGCTCTAGCAGTCCCGTTCTCGCGCGACACTACATGGGTTCCGTTGTCGAGGCGAATCAACGGAACTCTGTCGAGGCTGCGGCGCAAGGCAGCTTCTTGGCCGCTTAGAAACTCGTAGAGCCGACGCACCCAATCGTCGTCCTGCGCTTCAAGAAACGCCTTGGTGAGCCGAGGCACCAGCGTGGCGGGCGTTACCTCTGTCACGCCAAGCTCCTGCATCAGGTAAGTGCGAATCTCCGGCTGTCTGTCCGGGGTGATGTCACCCGTCAGCCACGCGGATGCCCGGGAGTCGAACATCAGTTCGATCTGTTCGGGGCTGAACAGTTCGCGCAGTTCCTGTGTGCGCGCAAGTTTCGATTGCGAAGCGGCGACAAAGCCCGCATCGAAGCGCGGCAACAACGGCTCGTCCAAGAGCGCCTGCCGGACGGTTCCGAAGATGGGAGCGAACATCGCGCCATCGGGAAACTTCCCGTGGTCAAGCGGCAAGCAACGCAACGCCGATGTGTCCCACATTTCGTTGTCGCGCATCCAGCACATTGCCTCCACCAGGAGGCTGGACGTTTCCTTGACCAGATGCTGGTTCCACGGCTCGCTGCGCGGAATGTTGTCGCGGCTGGGCGTTGTGCGATACGGCCCTTGCACGAGGAAGCCAAGATTGGTCGGCACAACGGTCGGGAAGAACACCGCGAGCGGCGAATCGGCCACTGGTTGTACCGACCAGCGGCCCGGCGCGTCCTTGAGGGCCACCAGCGAGAAAGCGATCTCCACACGACCGACCTTTTCCTTCGCATCGGTGAATATTTCGCGGTGGAAGACCAGCCAATTTTGGTCAACCTCAGCCTGTCCGGTTTCTTGGCCGATCACCGTGATGAGGCGGACGTTGTCGCCGAACTCTTTAGTGACGTTGCGCAGATAGAGGCCTGACGCACCTCCGTCCACGTTCCAATTGATCTCCTCAATGTGCCGAAGGAAGAGTAACGCGCCTGCGCCTAAGTGTCGGAAGCCTGACGTGATTTCCTGCTGCGCGGTGTCGTCGCCGGCCTTCAGGGGCAGGACGATCTGTGTTTCACCCGCCTTGCGATCCGTGCGGTCCGCCCGTTGCGGCTGCACATAGTCTTTGATGGCGAAGTCCTCGTCACCGGAATGAATTTCAGGGCGGTCGGTGAACGTGTAGACCGACTTGAAGCCGATGCCGAACCGCCCAATCGAGAACTTGTCCTTCGTGCTTTCGGCAATGCCGCACACGCCGCGCACGTCCGCCTCGTCGAACGGCCTGCCGAAGTGAGAGAGCGAAAGGTGCGACGAGGTCAGCTCGAATGTGACCTTGCGTGGCCCGCTCGGATCAGTCCGGCGTCCGAGCGCGTCCTCCGCGTTCTGAAGCAGCTCGAAGATGAAGTGCGTCCTGTCGTCGTAACGGTCGGCGAGCAGCATCGGCCCGATCCGACCGATATCGGTGCCGTAGCGCTGCCGGTTCTCTTCACTGATTGCCTCGTAGTTGGATGCCACCCGCTACTCCCTCGTTGGTCAGGCAAGTTTATTGATGCCAAGTTTGTCCAAGGCTGCTCGGCACCGGCGGCTTTTCATGTCGTCACGCAGCAAGCAGCCGGGTTGAGTTGGGCATCTGCTCATGACGCCCACCTTCACAATGCTCACAGGAGTACGCGGAAATGCCGTTTGTCGGCGTCGGAAGACTTAAGGATCCGGTACTCCATTCCGCTGGCCACAGCGATCTGATTCGCGAACTCCTTCTTCGCCTGCACCACCGAGTCCTCGATCTGGTAGTCGGCCTTCACTTCGACGATCACGAACTTCAGACTGCCGTCCGCCTCCTCGCGCTGGAAGATGAAGTCGGGGTAGTAGCTACGCACCGTCCGCGAATCGGGGTCGATGTACTGGATGAAGAAGTCAGATTGCCCATGGGTCAACATGCCGGTGAAGTAAATTTTCTTCACGCGCTGCTCGCGCAGTAGATCCCAGAACAGCCAGTTTTCTGAGCCGGAGTCGAAGCAGTAGGTATCGAGGTGAAAGCTCTTGGCGCGCTCATCGTCCTTGATTTGCGCGTCGTGCATCCGGACGATCTTGTCCTTCGCAGCCGACACCTCGTAATAGCCGCTCAAGGGCAGCTTGATCAGGTCAACCTCGTGCTCCTCGGTTTGCTGAGACTCATCGAGGTCATAGAGCTGGCGGAAGAGGCGCGGAATGATCTCGTCGTACAGCAGCTCGTTGAACTCGTTGGTGACGGCGACGAGTTCATCGGAGCCTTCTTTCGTCGCGTCCAGCAGCTCTTCGATCCCCAGCGGACTTCGGTTCAAATAGCGGGATATCTCGGCCACCAGCGACAGCTGTGAGAAGGTTCGCTTTTCCCGGCGCGAGGTCAGATCAAATGTGCGGCTGCCGGAAGCACGGGCCGCATCGGCGGCGGTGAGGCCGTCCTGCTGCGTTTCGATCAGCCGGTACTTCTCAACCAGCTCGCCCCACATTTGCGTATCTGCCCGCTCAGGCATCAACGCTTGCCCAGGCACCAACTGCTTCTCTCGCATCTGGTACTGCTTGCGTACGCGCACCAGCTTGATCTTGACAGGCGGCTGCACCACGCGCACCTCTACGCGCTCCTTGTCCTTTCCGGTTTGCTGAAGCTCATCCGCACTGATGCGGAAGTTTTGCTGTAGCTCATCGTTCAAGGTGTCGAGGTTAGCGACCGAGAGGAAGACGTGGCCCGTGTGCTGGGCCTGCCCGATGGCGCGCAGGCAGCGCATCGTGGCCTGCAGTACGAACACTTTGGACTTCGGCTCGCGGAACAGGCCCACGCCGAACAGCGAGCGGCAGTTCCAGCCTTCCCGGCCCTTGTTGACCAGCAAGATGAACTGTTTTTGCGATGCTGCGGTATCGAGGCGGTTGAACTCGCGGATGTCATCGTTGGTGGTGAGTTTGTCGTCGCCCACGTTGACCAGGATGCGCGAGGTAGGGATGCCGTGCTTGAGCAGGGCGCGCTCAACCGCTGGCCGTAGTTCGCCCGTCAACTCGTCGATGGTGGCCGCGAAGAAGGCCAGCTTTGGCAGCAAGCCTTCCGGGCGGAGAGCACCCGCATCCTTCAGGAAGTTCTCGATGGCGATGTCGACAAACTCGTCGGTGCGCGTGTTGGCGTAGCCGTGCAGCGCTACATTCTTGAGAAAGCCTTTGTCGATGGCCTCTTTAAGGCCGTAGGCGTAGACCACCTCGGGCAACACTTCGCGCCCCACGTAGGGCGTGCCGGTGTAGTTGTAGCAGGCCACCACTCGTGTGCCCGCTGCGCTCAGGCTGGCGGCCAAAATGTCGATGGTGGCGCGCAGGCTGTTGTCCGTTTCTTTCGCACCGACACCCATGTCCTTGGCCAGCCCCTTGCCGAATGCGTGGTGTGCCTCGTCCACGTAGATGCCCAACTGCTCAAGGCGGCGCAGCTTCTCGAAGCGCTGGTTGGTAGTCAACTCGCCCTCTTCTTCCGGCTGATCGAAGTTATAGAGGTCGGAGGCATCGGCATAGACACCTGTGGCCGAGAGTGTTTCGCCGGTCGCGCCGAACAGCTTGTCAACGGAAGTTTTTTCCTTGTGCTGGCGTTTGAGGATGATCTTTTGCGCGTTGGAAACGATGATGTTGAAGCGCGAGCGATCCAGCGTGTCCAGCGAAGTACCCGCTTCTTCAAGGTAGTGAAAGCGCAGGTGCGTCGCCAGGAAATTGACGTACTCCGGCGGCACCACGCAGGTGAGGTCAAACGATTCGATCTCCTTCAGCGATTGAAGCACCGTTTTGTCCGGCGCGAAAACCAGTGCGTTGTGGCAGTAGCGCACGTCCTTCTCGAATTTGTTTCCGAGCAGGAATTCGTAGAAGATGCAGGTCGCCATCAGGATGGTTTTGCCTGTACCCATCGTCAGCGCGAAGATGTAGTTCGGGTAGGCGCGCCAATTTTTGCGCATCGCCGCGAACACTGCCTTGTACTGATCCTGTGTGATCTTGTCGAACAGGCCGACCTGGCCCGCACTGCCGGACACCACCCCGCCCTCGGCACGGTCGGCGAAACGGCCTTGCTTCTCAAACCACTGCTGGAAGATTTCCTCGACCTTGGCGTTGCCGAGGAACTCTTTGAGGAAGACGTAAGTTTCCAGCGCCTCGAACTGCGGCTGGCGCAGGAAGGCCTTTGGGTTGCGATCCGGGTTGTTGAAGTCGAGGAACTTGCGCGTCAGCTCTTTGTAGTGCTGACGGATCGTGCCCCGGTTAGCCTGATAGAACTGCCAGAGAAATTGGAAGAATGCGAAGTCGAGCGACGCACTCACCACCTTGACGCGTTTAGTCGCCATTGGCCACGCTCCCTTCCCAAGACTCAGACAGCAGGTCGGTGATCTTCACGCGGATGGTGCCTGCATCCTTTGGCACCTCGTACGCCCCCTTGACCATCTCGTTCTTGCCAGGGATGTCCACCACTGCGGGTTGCAGCACCGCGCCGTCGTAGTTCCAGTCGATCAACACTGATTCGGCCAGCTCCTTCCAGTCCTCCACCGCTTCCTTCTGCAGCGAAAGTTTCTGCAGCAGGTTCATCGGATAGAACTTCTCGATAGCTAGTTTGCCGTTCGTGATGGACACCTTAGCCTGCGAGTCGCGCTTGAACTCCAGATCGGCCTTGTCGCGCAAAATGTCCACCACCTCTACGTCGATCTTGAAGGGCTTGGCGGCCAATTCCAGCTCTGCCCGCAAGGTCGGCTCATGGCCCATGCAGACGAGGGTGATCTTCTCGACCGGACGGTTCGGGCTTTCATTCTTCTTGCGATCCCATGCTTTGTAGTCAAAGCCCGCGATTAGCTCGTTTAGGTCGGCGCGCGTTGCGATGCGATTGACGGGCATGATTTTGACCATGCGCCCGTCCTTCTCGCCGTCGAACACAGTGTTGAATTGAAGCTCCTGGATTTCCAATGCGTCGATCAGCAGCTCCTTTGCTTGTACAGGATTGCGGAACACGTCGTAGTGGTTGACATTGAAAACATCGAAGCCGGTGAAATACCTCGTGTCTTGATCGAGTTGCTTCTGGCGCAACTGATCCGCAGCACCGATCAGTCGCTTGGTGGTCGTCTGGATAGCACCGAGATTGATATCCGCACCGATGAAGCGGCGCCCGAGTTTCAAGGCAACTGCTTGCGTCGTGCCAGAACCCATAAAACAGTCAAAAACAAGAGAGTTTGTGTTCGAGGACGATTTGACTATGCGCTCAAGTAATTCTTCAGGTTTCTGAGTTGGATAGTCTTCGGATTCCAATGAGTTACTGGACAAAGCAACAAAGTCTGTCCAGATCGACTGCAACTCAACGCCGGGCATGTCATCAATGTATTGAATGGCATTTGGGCGACCTTCGCCGTCTTTTGCCCAGCGGATTCGCCCTTTAGCTTCAAGTTCATCGAGCGCCTTCAAGGGGCTCTTCTTGGCTTCATCGGTTAGAAGGTGCTCAAGGAATGATGGCACAGCCCAGTGCCTGCCCTTGCCAATTGAACTGGGGTTTAGACCCTTCCAAGTTGCGCCTGATTCTCCGCTACGCAAGCCTGGCGCAGTAATAGGACTTTCGCGATACAACTTTCCAGTTTCATCCGGCTTAAAATTGGACTCAAGATACTCCTTGCTGTAAGAGGTGTATTGCTGGTTCCACACGTACTTGGGCGTCTTTGTGTAGAAAAGGACTGAATCGTGAATGTGGTTATATGCCCCACTCCCAGAGCGGGCAGTTGTTCTGCGCCAAACTATTTCGTTTTGAAAATTTGACGAACCAAAAATCTCATCAAGCGTCAATTTCAAAGCATGAGAGCGCCGATAATCGCAATGGACGTAAATCGAGCCATTATCAGCAAGAAGCTCACGGAGAATCGCAAATCGTTCGTACATGAACTGCAGATACTCATCATTAGTCCATATGTCGCCATATTGCTTCTCCTCAAAAGAATTTTGGTCATTCTCGACCATCTGCCCTTTGAGTTTGATTTTCTTCTTGTAATCAGCCTTCGAGTCAAATGGCGGGTCAATGTAGATCAAATCAACCTTACCCCGAAACTCCTTCAGCAGATGACTCATCACCTGCAGGTTGTCACCCCAGAAAATCTTGTTTCGCCAGCCATCCACTTCCTCACCGTGGATTTCCTTCAACTGAGCCGGGTAATACTGCGTTGAGTTGAACGGGCGCTTGCCGCGCCAGTTGAGCATTGGATAGCCCCTAATCGGCTCGAACTCGTACTTTTCGACGTTGGTGGTACCGCTATCGGGCGCGGCCAGTTGCAGACTTTTCTGCGCGGACGTCGTCACATTTGTCATGTTTCGGTCTTTCTGAATTTCCAGTTCTTGTTGTCGCAATAGGCGCGCATGTCGCAGTTCTGGCACAGCTTGGCTGGACGTGAGCTAATGCCGTAGTCCTGCCGCTCGATGCGTGCCACGATGTCGTCGAAGCGCGCGATGGTCTTGCCAATGGCCCGGTCGTCCTTGTTGAAAGAGACGTAGGGGTTCCCACCGTCTTCGCCGGTGTAGTAGAGGTGCATGCGACTCACCTTCTGGCCGGTGCGTTCCTCGACCAAATGGGCGTACACCTCCAGCTGGCTCTGGTACTGGCGCAGCCGATCCCGATCTTTCACCATGTCGGGCTTCTTCTCGGACTTGAAGTCGATGATCTCGACCGTGTCGTACTCGCCGCGAATCAAGTCGACACTCCCCTTGAGGATGTATTGATCCTTGACAAGTGAAATCTCGACCTCAGCCTCTTTGATGCGATCCCAATTGCCGTTTTCGCGCTCAAAGTAGCGAAGCACGTGCAGCAGCGCCGCCTGCTGCGAACTTGGCGCAAGGTAAACGCGCTCCTTCTTCGACAGCAGGGCGTAATTGGCCGCGAACCAACTCTTGATGCCATCAACGGTGATGCTGCCTTCTTCGCCTCGCAGCACCGTCTTGTGGATGTCCTCGATGGTTTGATGCACCAAGGTACCGAAGAGCATCGGGCTTTCGCGGATGGCGGCGAACTCCAGCTCTTTGAAAAAGCGGTATTGCTCGGCGCAGTTCTCGAACACGGTGATATCCGAGGTGAATGAGTATTCGCGCTTGAGGTTGATCTGCTTGACGGCCTCGAAGGAAAGCGCCGACAGATCGACGTCGCGCCAGCTAGGTAGCTCATAGAACAGACGCTCGAAATACTTCGACGGCGACTTGCCGCGGCCTTGCTTCTCCTGCGCCGCCAGCACCAGTAGGTTCTGCGCACGCGAGAAGGCGGTGTAGAACAGACGCCAGAAGTCGAAATTTTTGATGTGATCGAGCGGCTCGAAGCGCTCCTTCGAGAGGTAGCCACCATCCTCCAGCAACACGTCCAGAGCGCTGTATTGCTTGCGCGGCACCGCCTCCAGGGATCCGCACACCACAACCGGGAACTCAAGCCCCTTTGACTGGTGGATCGTCAGGAACGAAACGCAGCCCTTGGGCGCGTACTCGGCTTCGTCCTCGTACTCGCCGATGCCGCCGTCCTGCAGGAAGCGCAGGAACTGGTTGAACAAGTCGCGGATATTTTTTTCCAACCACTCCGGGTTCAACACGCTGACGAAGTGCAGGTACTCGAACTTGGTGAGCAGCTTGGAGAAGGTGCCGAGGTTGCGCGCCGCGCGTCCCTTGTCCACGCCTTGCACGGCCTCGTCCGTGAGGAAGCGTGAGAACAATGGGAACTGGAGCAGTTGGTAAAACAGACCGGAGAAGGCGTAGTCGGTGTTCTGGGTCAGTACGGCGTGGCGCTTGGCCAGCGGACGAGCCCAATCCAGCAGCGCTCTGTTTTCTGGCTTGCGAAGCTCGTCAGTGAAGGGCTTGAAGCAGAGTTGGTCGTAGTAGTCCCAAATGTCCAAATGCACGCCATCAGCCCACGCCCGCACTTTGGGGAACTGCGGGAACAGGAAGATCAGCGCGCCGATCATCAGGCGGATTTCCTCGCGCTCGAAGAACATGTTCGAGCGTGGCGAGAACACGGGCACGCCTTCGGCTTCGAGGAAGCGTGCGAGCGCCACCACCTTGTCGTTCTTGACTGAGCGGAACAGGAATGCCACCTGATTCCAGTCGTTCAACTGGCCTGATGCCTTCAGGCGATTAAGGAAGGCCAGCACTTCGTCGTGCCAGTTGGTGTCGACGGCAGCCAGTCGCACCGCCGTGGGCACGTCGGGGAAGTCGTCCTCGCGCGGCACGATCTGCTTGCCGAAGCGGAACACGCGCGTGCCGTCGTCCCAGACTTGCTCTTTCATCCATTCGTTGTAGAAGCGAATGATGTCCGGGTGCGAGCGGTAGTTGATCGTCAGCTTGACCTGCTTGCACTGCACCTCATCGAACAGCGACGGGAACTCCAGAATGTTCCGGATGGTGGCCCCCCGAAACCGGTACAAGCCCTGGTCGTCGTCACCGACGACGCACAAATTCTTCTTCTCTCCCGCTAACAGCAGAAGGATGCGCTCTTGGATGGTGTTGGTGTCTTGATACTCGTCCACCATCAGGTAGGAAAGGCTCTCTCGCACCTGCGTCAGCACTTCCGGGTGCTTCTCCAGCAGTTGCAAGGCCTCGTACTGGATACCGGAGAAGTCAAGCGAGTTGTTCTCGTGAAGCAGTTCCTGATACTTGGCGAAGCACGCGGCGAGCGCGCGGATTTCCAGTTCAGAGGCGGCAGCCAGCGTGGTGAGATCGAGCGCCTCCTCACTGACCTTGTTGAGCCACTTGAGCAGATTTTCTGACTGCGCCCAACGGCCCGTCTGGTCGTCGCCCATGACGAGCTCGGCGTCCGGCAGTTCACGGAAGTCCTTGATGCGCTGGTACAGGAAGTATTGTTGGTCGAACTGGTCGAACAGCGTGAAGCTCCGCTTGAGCCGGGTGAACTCGCGGAAGTCCTCCAGCAGCCGCAGACAGATGGAGTGGAAGGTGCCGAGGTACATCTCGTTCAAGTTGAACTTGATGCCCAGATCGTTCAGCCGGTTGGAGATGCGCGTGGTCAGCTCGCGCGCAGCCTTGTCGGTGAAGGTGACGACAAACAGCGACTCCGGCGCGACGCCCTTCTGCGTGATGAGATAGACGATGCGCTCGACCAGAGTGAAGGTCTTGCCGGAACCCGGACCCGCGATGATCAGCACCGGGCCTTCACTCGCAAGAATGGCGTCCAGCTGTTCAGGGTTTGCCTTAGAGTGGAGCGCAGAAAGGTCTTGCTTCATTCTGAGTGCACCCGAGAAACGCTTGGAAGGCGGACTTCTTGTCCCTCTGCTTCCTGCGCCACGTCGCGCAAGTTCGGCGTGATCGCACGAGCGCGCGCGCAAGCTCGACCGGCGACCCTGAGAAGTTGTGTATGGCTTTTTCGACTGCGCGTCAGGTGCATGGTGTCCTCCCTCAGCACCACCAAGGTCGGTCGGACTCTGATGTGGCGGCGCCTCTTCGGGCACGATGGTAGCGCCAAGCCGTTGCGACCTAAGCTCTTTCGAGCGCACGACGACTCGCGGAAAGCCAAAACTGAGACGCGGACGGCCATTTCCGCGACCTCCACCCGTGGCGTTGGTGCCGAACATCGCAGACCAAACTGTGGATGCAAGCATGAACGTCGAAGTCGTCAAACATCAACGGTTTACGACACCCATCCGCCGCGCGCATCAAGAGTTTCCGTCACTGAAGCGACGAGCGCGTCGTTTCCGGCATCTCCAAAGTCTCCGAAAACGGTGTAAAATCAAGCACTTACGGAAACTTCGGTGACCACTTTCCGAGACCTTCGGAACGCCGGATCGACCGGCTCGACTTGGTTTCCGTGAGCACCATGCAGGCGCGAGGCTCTCTCGCTTCAGGCGCCTGACCCACTCCCCCGACTCCTGACTCGCCGACGCATCGGCATGGGCACGCCACGCGCGTGACGCCACCGAGGCGCGCCGCCGCATGGGCGCTCCGACTTCGCCGAGCGGTCAGACCCGGGACATACCACCACCAACGGAGTCCTTCATGAACGCTGCCAGCCCAGCGTCGGCGGAGCTATTCCTGCCGACAACGTCCACCGTCACCCGCACCCGCCGTGCGCCGCTCAAGTCGTCGTCCGCCGAGACGTACGGCAAGGCGCTCCGCCACTTCACGACCGCCTTCAAGGGCTCGGTGCCGGCCACCGTCGAGACGATCCACCGCTACGTCGCAGCCATGCGCAAGAGCGCGCCCGCCACGACCTACCTGCGACTGCAGGCCATTCGGTACGAGCACGTTCGGCAAGGTTTGCCCAGCCCCACCGACGATCCGTCCGTGCGCGCGGTCATGCGTAACCTGCAACTCGGCATCGCGCCGGGCAAGAGGACCGAGGTCGCAAAGCGGACTGAGCCGAAGCATGCCCGTGCCGTCACGCGCAAGCTGCTCGAACGCATGCTCGACGCGATGGGCACCAACTCGTTGGATCGGCGCGACCGCTGCGTCCTGACGCTGTCGTTCGGCGCCGCGCTCTCGCGCTCCGCATTGGTGGCGCTGAATCGCGACGACGTGCGCTTCACGAATGACGTCATGGCGCTGACGATCCGTGATCTAGCCGACACGACCAAGACGCGCACCGTGACCGTGCCAATCACTGGCCACGAATTATGCGCGGCGACGGCGACGCGCGACTGGCTGCGCCACGCCGCGCTCGATCTCGAGCCCCAGGACGGACCGCTGCTGCGCAGGTTCTCGCGCGCTGGCGATCCGACATCGGATCGGCTGTCGGCCGCATGGATCAACGTCGTTCTCAAGCAGCGCCTGAAGGCCGTCGGGGTCGATCCAGCGCCTTACAGCGGCTTGTCGCTGCGCCGCGGGCGTCTAGCCGAGATCAACAAGGGGGTACTTTGATGAGCCACACTTTCGATCTCGGAGCCGTCGTCGCTACGCCCGGTGCGCTTGCGCTGCTCTCCCGCACAACTATCGACCCACTGTCGCTCGTACGGCGTCACGCTCGAGGTGACTGGGGTGACCTTGACGAAGAAGATCGTCGCCTGAACGAGTCGGCGGTGATCGACGGCAGCCGCATCTTCAGCTCATACCTGATCGTGACGACAGGCGAGAAGGTATGGGTCATCACGGACGCCGCCGACGACTTCGGTATCCGTCGAGTGACGACCCTCCTCCGCCCGGAGGACTACTGATGGCCGGCGATCAACACCACTTCGTCGCGGGCATACGTGCGATCAGGGACGTCGAGGCGCCGTTGGGCGACGGACGCTTTCAGCCGTTGCACATGGCCCAGGATGATCGAAACTGGTGCGGGCCGTTCGCCTTGAGCCAGGTCGCGCTGCTTCTTCAAGGCTGGTCACGACAGGCTGTCACGAACCGGCAAACGGCACGCGACCCTTGGCGCTCGTTCTGGCACCAAGTCGAAGCCGAGTTCAACCACGGCACCGACGAAGCGGACATGACGATCCTGGCAGGACTCCTGTCATTGCGATTGGAAGTCACGAAGACCGGCAGCGCACGTCGAATAGGCGCCGTGGCGTCCGAGGCGGTCAAGAGCGGGCACGTTCCACTCGTGCGCTCCACGACTGCACGCTGGAGTCACTGGTCGATGGTTTCGGGAATAGCCGTCGACGCGACCGGTGTGGCGACGGCTTTGCTGCTGCTCGACACAAGCCTCGACGCGCCGCATGTTGCTCCGTACAACGCACGCCAACAGTTGCAGCCGTCCAGGCCTGCCGATGCGGAGTTTCGATATGAATGCAATGCGTTGGATGGATCGCGCTGGCGCGCTCGCTTCGACAGCATCGTGGTCGTGCGCCGGGATGAACCTCGGGAGGTGCAATCATGAGCCGGCGCACCGATCCGACGCTCTTCCTTCAGGTCGTCGATCTTGAGGGAATCGCACTCGAGACGCCATGCTTCGCAGCGCTGAACGTGACAAGAGGCGTCATGACGGATCTGTGCCGACTGGCACGGCTGAGCGAGGCGCACGGCATCGCATGGCTCGCGACCCGTCGGTTTGATTCGCCCGTGTACTGGCATGTTTCCGAAGAAGCCATGACCGAGCAGACATCCACTGTCCATATGGCGGGCACCAGCGTCTACATCGAGCTGTCGGCACGGCGCCGTGTGACCGGGGGATACGGGCAGATGGAGGTCATCGGACAGACGCCCGTGTTCGACTTGGCCGAGCTGATTCACATGCGCAAGCAGCGGATCGCGCTCGACTTCCGCGAGCACGGCGGGCAGAGCGAAGGAGACGAGCCTTTCGCCTGGGAAGTTGTCCGGCGCCTGCGTTCGGTGGGCATCTGGCCGAGTGACCCCTGCGGGGAGCAGGCATGACGGCTACCGCAGCGACGGCGCGAACCGTCGAGAAGTCATAGTGGTCAGCCGCGTCGAGACTTGCGCGCCGGCGTGTAAGGACGCTGTGAGCGCGGCGCGCGTATCAGTGTGACGTCGAATCCACGAAGGTCAGCGAGACCCGGATCGAGCATTTCGTGGCCGGGAATCTTGAGGAAGTTCGAGATGCGCTCGACGTTGTCCAGCGTGGCATTTCGTACGCCGCGCTCCACGGAGGAAACCAGCGTGCGGTCCAGTCCGGCCGCAAGTGCGAAGTTTTCCTGCGAGTAGCCGGCATGGATGCGGGCATAGCGAACGTTCTTCGCGAAGATCGCACGCAATGACGGCGTCTTTGCTGGTCGTGGCATGCTGCGCATCGTCGGCAAAATGAGCGCCTGAAACCACGGCATAAATAGGTCAATTTATTATGGAGGTTCAAACGCATCCCAAACACGACATCCGACATCACATCGGCGCGAGAAGCGCCGCAACGAAATCAAAGAGGAAATCCATGAAGCTCATCGTCCGGTGGCTGCTGCCCACCTGCACACCCAAGATCGTGATTGCGTCGAGCGCCGCACTGTGCGTCCTGACCGGATGTAGCCAGAGGCCGCCCGGTTGCGCAGACCAGGCGACACGATCAACGGCTCGCGACGTGATAGTCGATGAGGCTCGCCGGCAATTGACAGCGGACGGCGACCAGGACGGCGTCGTGAAGAAGGTGCTCGACTCCGCCAGCGTGGAGCTGTCCGCCATCACCTCAGAAGGCTACGTCGCCGACGCGCACAAGCAGATGTGCCGCGCGCACATCAAGGTATTGCCTGCAGGCGCGGATGGCCTTGATGGCGACGTCGCGTACAGCACACAGCGCACCGAGGATGACAAGTCTCATTTCGTCCTTTCGATGGAGAACGTCGATCAGCTCGCACCGGCGCTAGTGACGGCAGCGCGAAACCAGCTCAACGCGCGCAGGCGGGTGGGGTCGTGGAGTGGACAGCTTGACTGCGGTGAAGTCGGGGGAAGTCGAGATGGCCCACGCGGGCCGTTCAAGGTTCCGGTCGTCATGGACGTGACGTCGTCCGGCGACGGCGCCCCGCTGCAGGCGAGTCTGGAGAGATCGGTTCCGCAAGGGCAAGACCTCGCTGTTGGACTCGGCACGGAACATCTCCGCGGCGCTGTCGCCGACATCTTCGAGTTGACGGGCGCGGGCTCCAACGTCTCCATGGGTCAACAGTGGACGACCCGCATGAAGGTCACCTTCGAGGACGGTCGGGCGGTAGGTCGCGGTGACATCTACGAGGCAGATCAAGCGGTGCGCTACTGCCAATTCAATCTTGCGAAGCGCGCGAGCGGCGGGCCCGCAAGCACGGTCGGCTCCGGCGAAATCCCGAAGGACTCGTCGCTTGCGGGGACGTATGTCGGCGAAGGCGACGGCACGGTCACCGCGGAGATCGGAGTGCCAGCGTCGAACGGAACGTACCAAGCTTCGATATCGACTCAAGCGTCGGCAGCAGGTGGTGGTGGATGCGCCGGAAGCGCCAGCGGTACGGGTCACGTTGACGGCAGCGTTCTTCGGATCACCGCTACCGACTCCAACCTCGGAGCGACCTGTGCCATCAGCCTAACCCCTGACGGCAAGGGCGGGCTTCACAGCGAGGAAGGCGCCGGCTGCTCTGCCTTCCACGGCGCGACTTGCGGATTCACAGCCGGGCTGGCTCGCAAATAGCCGGCATTGGCGTGGGGGTTTGTTGCCAGAATCTGTGGGGGCCAGACCCCCTACCCTCTCCAAAGCAAACCGCGCGAAAAAGCCGTTTCCGCCACTTTCCGGCCAAATTCTGGTGCGCTGACCGCTGCGGCCGGCATCGTATGCGCCGAACAAACGATGGCTCCGCCGTCCCGTCTAGACCCCTCGCCGTTGGCTCAAAAGGGGTCGCCGCAGGGCGGTCGACAGTGGTCGCCGCAATCCTGTCCACCCGATCCAGAAAGAGCGTTCATGGTCAGACACGCCACTCCTTTGGTGGTCGCGCCGACTCTGCCGTCGGTTGATCGACTTGAAGTGCTCATCGTCAGGGCGCGGCTGCACCATGGGCCAGTCGGTCTCGCCCCTTCGGATGAGTCGCTGTTGACGGTACTCCTGTCATTCGATCCAACCGAAGCCGAGCGCCGCGCAGCTCGGGTGGCCGCTGCCTCCTTCATCGCGGCCGACTGTTCATTCGAGTGCGCGCCCCTCGCAGTGGATACATTTTCGTGGCTGACGCAGATGTTGAACGACCTACCGCCATCAGGGCTTTGCGTCGTCATCGCGCTGCCGGCCCATGAGTTGGACATCGAGCGGCAGCTCTGTGCGCTCGTCGCCAAGGTGCGCACCAGCCACCACCACGCGCCGTTGGTTGTCGGGGTGGCAACCGCTCCCGCAGACTGGGCGGACTGCGGCCTCGATGGCCTCGTAGTCGCCGCATCCGAGCAGCGAATCGCCGACGCGCTGCGCGTCTTCTCGATGCTGGCGGCAGTGATGGCACCGGGCCTCATGGTCTGCCTAGATGCAGAAGATTTTCTGTGCGCACTCGGCACAGCCACAAAGCCGTCGCGGCTCGCTGAAGGGTTCTACCTGGAGGACAGCGCCGGCCTCATACCGGCTTCTCGCGATGACCGTCACTTCTTGAGCAACGCTGTCGGGGTCGCGGTCATGCCGTCGAGGTGCATGCCGATGAAGACACTGGCTCTGCTCGTGAAGCGAGTGCGCTCCAGACTGCGGCCGAATGCAGCAATCAACCTGGTAGCCCCCTGGGGCTTGACCTCGGACGCGCTTGGATCAGCCCGCGGTGTCGCTGTGCTGATGCTGTGCCGCCCCGACGCTGGCTGATCCGAGTCATCGGGGTTGCCCGACGCATTCCCTCTGGCGCTACAAGCGCTTACCTTTTCCGTCTCTCGTACGGGCACCGATAGCACCCGCGTGGGATGCCCACCGGAGCTTGGTCGTGATACCTTGGGATGTATTCCAAGGGAATCACTACATGGCAAAAGAACAAGGCCCTAGCACTACCGAAGAGATTTATGCCGCGCCGATCCAAAACGGCAAGGCGCTCCGTGCCGCGCTGGGTCGGTCGCTCGCCTCAAGCTCCGTGAATCCGGTCGCAGCAGGCAATCAAGCGATCCTTGCCTCCAAGAAGAGGCAGATCCTGTACAAGAACGGCTATACGCTCCCGGGCACCGCCGCAGCGCTGCTGGCCGCGGAGGCGGTCAGCGGCATCGAGCACTCTGCCAAGTTGGGCGGCAACATCCGCAAAGCCGAACTCAAGAAGAACGGCAAGTACAAGCGGCCTGCTGAGACCGACGCCCATCACGTCGTGGCGGCGGAGGCCTCCGATGCTGATGTCGCCAGAGACATTATCTTCGCGGTCGGCATCGGCATCAACGACCGCGATAATGGCGTCATCCTGCCCAGGTACATGACGACCAGGATCAAAGGCATGCTGCGCGCGTCGCCCCACCAGCACATTCACACCGACGTCTACTACGCGAACGTCGTGACGGCGTTGCACGAGGCGCAGGACATGTCGGACGAGCAGCAGATTCGGGCCATCTTGCGGTTGATTGCTGGCCGTCTCCGCAGAGGGCAGTTCGTTTACTGAGGAATGCCATGAAGATTTGGAGCTGGTACGGCGCGGGGGACGGCTTCGCGGCAATGCTTCCGGTGCACAAGGAAGACATTTTCAACGGCACCTTCGCCGCCGATGGAACCCCCAAGACCTGGGCCACGCGGCCGCAGGTCAAGCCGGCCATCGAGCGCGACCCGAAGAAGCAGAAGCCCGTCGGCGACCTCAGCCCGCTGATCGGCGCGAGTGTCGTCATGAACGAGAAGGCGCATGCGGCCTTGAAGGATTTCCTTGAGCAGTTCGGGGAATTCCTCGAACTCGACCTGGTCGACGAGACTGGGCTCGCGGGTGGCGACCAGCCACTGTTCTTTTACAACGTCACCAACGTCATTGCTGCTGTTGATGCCGCGAAGTCGAAGAAGGACGAAGGCGGCATCGCAGTTCCGAAGTTCGCGCCTGATTCCGTGCCCAAAAGCGCGCAGCTCTTCAAGGATCCTCTGCTGTTGAAGCGAAACATCTTCTTGAACGATGCCGCTCACGCCGAGCTGACGGGCCTGATCGGGAAGGCGGGTTTGAAGGGCTCGAGTTTTCGCGTGGCATGAAAGCAATTTAGCGAGCGTCCTGACCTACAGAGCGGCCGAACGCATCGACTTAGACGTGCAGGCGACTCGCGAGGCTCAGTTCGAGTCGGATCGACGCGCGGCGAGGACATTCGAGCCAACGCGTATAGCAATACTGAAGTCAGTTCCTTGCAAGGTGGCCAGCGGCTTCGTCTGCTTCGCAATTGCGGAGCCCGTGCAGCGATGCGCGACGCGCTGCGAGTGTTCTCAGCGCTGGCGGCCACCAACATCGGTCGCGGGATGCAGTCTTGACCGTCGGCGACCATCGCCGCGCTAGGCTACGCGTGGAATACAGCGCGCCTCGCGAACGTGGTTTGCATGGCAGAGAACAGCAATCTATGGCCCGCCTCCGTCGTCGACACACTTCGTTCATTGCTCGGCACTGTTACCCCTGCTTTCGCGCGCCTCTCGCCGCCGACGTTGGCGCCGTGTCTCAGCGAGATCCTGCTTTACCCATTCGTACGCAACAGATGTCGTAGTCACTTGGTAGACGTTGTAGATGAACGACTTCAGCAGCAGTACGAGATAGGTTGTCCAGCTGCCAATGCCCACCAGCAGCAAAGCGCTCAGCCAAGGTCGAGCCTTTGTAAGAAAGCTCGCCAAACACGGATATGTCCCAGCGTTTGCGACGGCCACCGAAGCCAAGCCGCCAGGCTGCATGAAGAGCTCGCACATGAGGCACGCGAAGACGTAGCAGACGTAGTGAACGAACGCGACTATGAAAGCTGAAAGGTTGTATTTGAGCTGGCTCTCACCTGTGCGGCCACGCTCGCGCTTAGCCATCTCCAGGAACATATCTATTCGGGTAACGGTTACGAAGACCGTGAACCCAGCCACCAGGAATCCCAGTATGGATGTGGCGAAGGATAGACCTGTCGCCTCAAACTTCCGAAATGCCGCCATGACCACGTCGGGGCGATCCCATACCAGAGCGCAGTAGCGCCCCAGCAGCGCCGCCACGGACGCTGTCAACACCCAATTGAACGCCCGCTTGCGAAAGCTGAACGAGGCCAGCCAGAGCGAAAAGAGCGTCTTTTCTCGCGTCAGGTCGCTCGCGCTAGGCGTGGTCATCTCGAGTGTTCCGAACCTTTGTGGCGAGCGCCGCTAACTTGCCCTTGTTGCGCTCCGCCGTCTCACTCTCGGGGGTCTTTACCAAACCTTCCCGCCGCTGCGAGCTGAACAGCATGAACATGCGAAGCGCCGTCATCGCAAGATCCGTTGGCTTCGCGTCGAGGTAGGAAACGACCTTAAACTGCTCGTTCGACCCTCTCAAGACTTGGCCGAGGGCGTCCTTGCCCTCCAGCTTGATCTCGGTATTCGCCTCTGCCGCTGCAGCCTGCAGCTGACCGAGAACCTTCGCTTTGACGAGGCCCTCCGGGTTTCTATGTGTCAACGTAGAAGTCTTCGAGCCAACATCGTCGGACTTGGTCCGAATCTGCTTCAAGAACTCGTCGTTGTCGATCTCGGAGTTTGGCTTCACAAGCCGCAAGGTTGCCGCTTGAAGAAGCTGAAACCTCTCCAGAAATTTGCGCAAATTCTCCTCGTTAGACAAGGGGACAAGCTCCAAGTCAACGGGGCCAAGAAGCTCGTTTAGTCTGACCTTGGTAATGCGCGTGGTCTTGCCATCTTCTCCGCGCTCCAAGAATTTTTCAGCCTCTTCCTCAGTCAAGTCAGAAATCCTGGAGCGAGACGCGACGCTGTCGATGTATACGCGTCGCGCAGCGGCAAGGAAATTCGCTGCGGTTGATCGGAAGCTTTCCATGCCCGGAGCGTTTGACGTCTCCAGCAGAAAGATCAGTTTGTGCGACGCGAGCAGCAGAACGAATATTGAGGAAGGTGCCGTCTCCAAGACACTACGATCAGGAACCATCTCATTGGCTGACCGATCCCAGCGTTGCTCGCTCTTGACAACCATGTCTTTGACGAACCTTCCGCAGATCGCAAGCTCGGGCTCCGAGCCGGGAGCGGCCAGATTGAGCAGCTCGGTTCCGTCAAAGAAGTAGCGCCCGTCTTTGAACGTGCGCACGGAACCTTGAGGCCTGAACGCCGGCAACACGATTTCGTGCAGATAGTCCAGAAGCTCATCGGTGCCGAAGTGGCAAACGAAGTTCGCGTAGTGAACTGGATATTGCTTGTTAGCCAATGCGCCTCCTCTATACGCGCGGATTACTCACCAAGGCTGGAAGCCTTGGATCGCCGCGGCGGTGGGCCGCCGTCGGTCGACTCCATGGGGGCGTCCCTCAACGCTCTCCACGGGCCAATGCTATACCGCCCAAGGCGGCGGCACCATCGACACGTCATCCAGAGCGCCTCGCGCGTCTCGTAGGCGACAATCGTCACATGGCCTCCCGACGTTTGTTCGCGAATTTCCATGCCACAAGTAGCCGAGACTTGGTCTTGCGGCGCATGGAAACCATTGGCTGGCGGTACGCGACGCGTGACGTCGATGCCGTTCACGAGCTCTGGGCGCGCGCTGTGTCTGCCGCCATAGCCAACAGACCGATCACCTACTCCCGATGGGTCAGCGGCGTGGAGCTCGTGATCTCGACCATCAATGGTGGAGACGGCTTTCATATCGACACTGCCGCCTGGCGGTCATTGGACAGCGACCTTGCCGGCGATTTCGCGAGCTTCATGAGCGCGCGCTCTTACTACGAGTGCGGCGGGCTCATCAGCGCCTTCATCGTCGGCAAGGAACGCAACCAGCCTTCGCCGGCGTTCTTCGACTGGGCAACGGCAGTCGGCGTCACCCGCTCGCTTCCCGATTCTGACACGCGGCTCGCTTTCTGGATCAAGCAGATGGATGTCGTCCATCGGCACTACGCATCGCTGGCAAACGATTCAGGCCAACGCAGTCAGCCTGAACGTAAAGCACAACGGTAAGTAGGTAGGAACGGGATCAACTTGCCGGCAGGTACGGATCGCCGAGCCATCCCAGCAAGTCTATGTCGATCTTCGCAGCCTGCACGCGGTTCTTCCAATCGAAGACATCGCGAACGTCGACTGTCCTGCGCCCCCCGAACACTGCGCTGGCCGGCGTGCGGATATCGATGCCCAGCGCCTCGGCGATGATCTTGCGGTGGCTCGCAATGGTCTTCACGTTCGTCCCGATGTCGTCGAGCGGCTCACCCTTTGCCCACAACAGGTACGTCTTGAACGCCGTGCCGAGCCGCTGGCGCGCGCGCACTCGCGCGGGAGTCGGTTCGGCCAGCGGTGGTAGATCCAGCTTGCGTAGGTACTTCTCGTAGATGCCATCCGCCGTAGTCGGCGCCCAGCCTGAACCGCGCGCGAAGCGCCGGTTGTCGCGGAAGTAGTGATCCCCCAACCGCATTTCCAGTCGAGGTCCCGCAGCGGCCGCGATGCGCTGGAGATCGCGCTCCAAGCCCGTCCAGGGGCTGTAGGGATGGCCCTTGGCACGCTCCCTTGCGAGGCGCTCGCGGTAGAAGGGTATGCCGTGCTTGAGGAACTCTCGGAGCTTGTCGTAGAAAACGTATTCGACCGTACGCGAACGAGCACCGATGACGAAGCCGTCGCCGCGGAACATCGGCATGGGACGATGCGACTCGTTCAGACGGCGGAACGTAGCGAGCAGGAAGTCATGAATGTCCCTGTCTTTGATCCAGAACTGGTGAGCAATGTGCACCTCGCGGATGTTGTACTGGCCGGCGGCCAGCCCCTCCATGATCTCCGGCGTCACGCGAACGCCCATCTTGCGAAGCACGTGCGGAGCGGTCAGCAGAACAGCTTCACGGAGATCGTCACTACCCAGACAGTTCCACTGACCGAGAACCTTCGGAGGGCAGACGATCAGGCGGAAGCTATCAATAAGGATGAGCGCTTGCTGGCTCTTCGCCCAGTTCTCGTCCTTCAGGTTGACGTGCATGCGGTTCACCGGACGTTTTCGGCTTTCATGACCGGGCAGGCGAGCCCACTCATTCGGGCCTAGTGGGATGGAGTCGATTTCGATGTCGTACCTGTCGATCATTGAGACCTCGTGGGTAAAGGTGGGTTGCGCGGTGGTCTGCGCATTCGGCGCCATTTACCGGATTCGCGGCGCAGGCAGGTCAACTGGCGCTGAGCCGCGCATTGACCGTGGGTAAAAAGTGGTTGCGATGGACCTACGAAGGGGTAGGTAAAAAGGGTGGGTAGATACACTTCACACGTGTTCGACAGACGCCGCTCGACCCTCGACATCGGCGCAGGACGAAGCCACGAGCTATCGGTTTGTCAGAGCTGACGTTCCGACAACGGATCGCGTCGACGACGCCGTGTCGGAACTGACGCTCTGACAGCTCACTCTTCGGAATCGAACATCACGGCCGCCCGGATCGCGTACAGGCCCATGCGCTGCTCGCTGCGCGGCATGCGAACAAGCAGCGTCCTGCCCTTATTTCCCGTGATCAGCAAACCGGCGTCGCGCAGCGCCTGCACGCAGGCATCGACGCCGTGCTTGCGCGCGGCCTCCTTTTCGAAGACGTCTCGGAATAGCAGATAGCGCTCGCCGTACTTGTCGGTGACCTGGCGGAAGCCCAGGCAACCGGCCGTCACACTTCCGTCCTGCCACTGGTCGAGCGGAACGAAGCGATGGTGATTACGCTTGAAGAAGTCGCTGAGATCACGCAGCGGCGCCTTGGAGGGGCCCTGGGCAAGCTCGCGCCAGCGCGACAACCATTTTCCAAATACGTAGGCGATACCTGCGGTCGCCTCGCCTTGCTTCAGCGGCAGGACGCGGCTGGCCACGGCCAACTCTCCAGCAATCGCCCAATTCGTGAAGGCTGTCAGTACGCGACGCTCGACGCCTGTCATGTGCAGCACGTCCACGCCGGCGACTTCAGACGTGACACGAGGCCGCATTTCCTGCGCCTTGCGGCGCATACCATCGAGATCACCCAAGACGGCTTCGAGAAAGGCGGGCAGCAGGACACCGTGGTTCTCCTGCATTGCGGTACTGACTCGCTCGGCGAACTCGGCACCATCGGAAGCATCTGCGATGTCGCTATAGACACCGTGGGCCTCGTCCACCCAGATCGTCGGCATACGAACGTCGTGTCCCGCGCGAAGATTTGCGCCTGCTACGGTGGCCTGCTGATTGAGCGTTGCCTCACCTGTCGCGAAGATCGCGCAGCGAAGAGGTTCGCTGTGCTGAAGCTGGCCCGTTATCGTTGCGCGGGCCTTCGACTGACCGCCATTGACACGGTAGATCACCGCGAGGGTCTGGCGAATGTCACCGGCACCGAGTTCGTCAACGGAAAGCGGTAGATCGGCGTGCAAGGAGGCAAGGGCCTCGATGCCGTTCGCCGTTCCTGACCACTGGTGCGGATCGAGTGGGGCGTTGTACGTCGAGGTGACGAAGCGCGCGAGGGTGGTCTTACCCGTGCTCGATGCTCCGGCTAGCAGCAGTCCTGTGAGCGGGAAGCCGAGCAGGCTGCCAAGAGGCACGGCGAGCGCGAAGCATGCGGCCAGCAGCAGCAGCGGGTTCCGACGGAGCATCGGCTTAAAGTCGGCCTTCCAGCCCGCGAGGTCGCCGTGCGCAGAGTAGCGGGAGGCAGCCGAAGGCAGCGCCAAGAACTCGCTGGCCGGAGCGCCGATGATTCGCTGGCCGACGACCGCAACCGCCTTGAGATCACGGCCGAACGCAACGTGATGAATACCCTCGCGGCCGAGGACGATCCGCGACCGCAAGCCGCCCAGGGCAACGATGTAGCTCGCAAGCAGTTTCAGTTCTCGCAGGTTGGAGGGAGGCACCAGGCCGATGTCCTCCAAGTAGGTGGCGAGTTGCTTCGGTTCGCGAAGTGCCTGGAACGGCGCGATGCAGAGGCGGCGCGTGTCAGCTTTGCCCGCCGACAGTACGATCCCGAGCACCCGTCCGTCCGTAGCTCGCGCGGTGCCACTGACCTGGAAGGGGTCGCACAACTTGGAGGTCGTTCCACCCGTCTCGACGGCGAGTTGCCCCTTCAGCCTGCGCAGGCCATGCTGTTCCTTCAGGAACTGGAGGATCTTCTGTTCCTGCTCGGTGGTCATGCGGCGCTCCATTCGCTCGTCAGCATCAGCACGGTCGCGATGCCCTCGCCATCGGTGACAACGGTGAGGTAGCTCGCCTCCACGAAGGGCACACGCGCGCTGAGGCGAAGGTGCGTGACGATGGGGCGGCTGCGACCGAGAACGGCTTCGAGGCGGGTCAAATGCTGTTCCGGCGTCATCGCCAGCGACGGCAATAGGCAGACGTGAGCCTCGAAGGCAGTAGCCGGAGCCTGACGGTGATTGACGAACGCGGAGAACGCGCTGTCGGTCACGAGGCACGTACCGAGCGGAAAGTTGGGAAACGACTTCTTCTTGGACATGGGTTTCCTTCAAGCGGCCTTCACAGGCACACCGGCGGCTCGCGAGATCGCGATATAGGTCCGGTGGTGGGGAGAAGTGCCGCCGTTGTGGCGACTAGCGGCAGTGAGCCGCCTGGTTGCTTAAGCTTGAGCGCGCGACGCGCACCAGGCTTCGACGTCGTCGGCGGACCATCCCACCGTGTTGGGTCCGAGGCGATGCGGACGGGGGAAGAGGCCGAGCTTCATGTAGCGGTACATCGTCGAGGTCGGCAGCCCAGTGCGCGCTTCGACGCGTGCGCGGCGAAGATAGGTCTTCGGCGGGCGAGCGCCGTCGCTGGCGGTAGGCATCGGCGGCGCATCGACCCAGACGCTCATGCGAGCATTTACCGGCGCCTCCGGCTGGACTCCCGCGGGGCGGCGATAAGAGGTCCGGCGACACGGCGTCGTGGCGACGTCAGGTGGGATGAAGATGGTATTCATGGCGGTTCTTGAAACGTGATGAGAAAGGCTCCGGAGTGGTTCTCATCGTGCCGATTCAAGCCGCCAAATTCTGGAAGATGCATACCGCTCGAACGTTCCGCTTACCAGGGATCCAGTCCGGTCGGCGGAAGTTCGCCGCCGTCGCTAACTTCCGGCGCGGTTGTCATCGCCCGCAAACGACTTGGGGGCCGGACTTCCCTCGCGGTTCGCTAGATGCCGATAGCCGTGCTCAGACATCTCGCGAGCTTGGGCAATCTGCTTGCGATGTTTTTCAAGGGCCTCGGCATCGGACATGGGTGACCGCGGAGGCTCGTTCAAGAGGCGGAGCGCATGTCCTGGATCACGACACCGTTTGTCCTTTCCATCCAGCAGGTCGAGCAATCGTAGGGAACGCAGAAAGTACAGCGGTTTGGCGCTCGCCCGCTTCGGCTCCGGCAGCTGGCTCTGCGCGAGGTACTCACGCTGTTTCTTCGCCAGCAGGCGCCCTGCTTCCCTCAGCTGTGCTGCCAACGCTTCGGCGTCGTCCGTTGTCGCGGAAAGATCGAAGCGCAACAGCACCTGCCCCCGCCGGACTCGAACCCTCGGCTGGCGGGCCTCATCGGCCGCCCGCCAGGACCAGCTCGCTACCGAGCTGGATGCGAACTTGGGCCGGCGACGGCCAACGCCATAGCCTTCCTTGTAGGACTTGAACCGCGCGAGATGGAATTCGCTCGCCACTTCGGCCTGATGCGCTTCGTCTTCCCCTGCGGCCTTGCACGCCCTGATGAACTTGGCGTTTCGGCGAAGGAATTCCCAGGCCCACTGCTCGAAGGTCCACTCGCGGAAATTCTTGTACTCGTCCAGGTTCGTGCCGGTCGGACGCTTGACCGTCTTGATGTTCTTGGTCGCCATGCATCAAGCGTAATCGACCGGCACGGCGATAGTCAGCGTGGCGGGGTATGCACCCGCTCGACGCACCTGACGGACGCTGGCGCGACTGCAGGTCGCGGAAACTTTGCTTGCCAGCCGTACCCACGAATTCCAACCCGTTCCAACTAGAATCGAGCTTGATCGCAATTGTGGGTACGTTTGTGGGTACGGCAGAAAGCACCGCGCGCCAGAAAGCAAAAAACCCCAAGTAAATCAATCACTTGGGGTTCTGCTTCTGGCGGAGAGGGTGGGATTCGAACCCACGGTACCTTGCGGTACGCCTGATTTCGAGTCAGGTACAATCGACCACTCTGCCACCTCTCCAGGATTCGGCGTCCGCGTGGTCTTCAGCGGAGTCCGCTAGTCTAGCACTGTTTGGGCGAGATCGGCAAGTTTCGTGGCGCGGGATGCGCACGCGACTCAAAGGCCGAAGTTCAGGAACGTCACCCGCAGCTTGCCGTTGACCACCCGCACGTCGCGCACCGCGAGCCGGGCCAGGGCGGCGCGCGGGCTGCCCTTGAGCGTGTAGACCGGGTGGCCCTGCAGTGCGCGGCGCAGCGCGTCGGGGCCGCGCACCTGCACCACCTGCACGAACTCGGGCGGAAAGCCGGTGAGCGCGAACTTGTCCACGCGCACGTCGTCCAGGAAGAAATCGCCCTCGTAGCGCACGTAGCGCAGTTCGCCCGAGAACGCCACCTTGCCGGCCATCTCGCGGTGGCCCAGCGACACCAGCACGTCGGCCGACAGCCCGATGCGCGGCGAGCCGTCGGTGAGCGTCACCATGGGGTTGCTCAGCGACACGCAGGCCACCATCAGCGCGCAGTTCTTCTGCGGGAAGCGGGCGTCCAGGCGTTGCTGGAGCTGCGCCTGGTCGATGTCCACCCAGGTGCGGGGCATGAACGTGGCGGCGGCCCACCAGCCGGCGCCGCACAGCGCGACCACGCCCCCCAGGACGACGGCGACGCGGCGCCCGCTCATGGCGACGGCGCCTCGGCGCGGCGGTTGTGGTCGGCGCCGAACTTCACGCCGAGCAGGTTGCACGCGAAGCTCGTCACGGTGACCAGCAACATCATCTGGTCGCCAGCGCCGCCGTCGATGACCAGGCCGAACAGCGTCGCCGTGGCGGCCATGACCAGGCCGGGCTTCCATTCGTCGCGGCGCGCGACGCGCGCGCACACGTAGCCGCCGGCCACCGACAGCGCCAGGCCCAGCAGCAGGCCGGCCATGTACAGCCCGCTGTCGGGCGGCATCGCCTTGAGCGCCTCGACCATCTCGCGGTCGGACAGGCCCTGGGCCTGCAACTGCGCGGCGTACATCACCGAGATGACCACGCCCACCAGGAGCGAGCCGCCGATGTCCACGGCCAGGCCCGCGATGACCGCGGCCAGCGGCGAGCGCGGCGCCCGGGGCGGGCGTCGCTCGGGGCTGGCTTCGGACTCCGGCGGCTCGTACGGGTTGGTCGACATCGCGCGTTCAGTCGGGCAGGTCGTCCCAGTGTGCCGCACGGCGGCGGCGTTCCAGCCGCCAGTTGGTAACTTCCAGTCTCACGCCGTCGGGGTCCTCGAAGAAGGTGGCGCAGTAGTCGTCGGAATACTCCGGATACAGGCGCGCGTCGGTGGCCGCGATGCCGTGGGCCTGGAGGTCGCGCGCCACGCGGTGCACGTCGTCCACCGACTCCACGCGCAGGCAGAAGTGGTGCAGGCCTGGCGAGTACGGCTCGTGCGCGCGCGCCACGCGCGCGGGCCGGAGCACGAAGCCGAACAGGCGGTTGTAGTACTGGATGTGCGGGTCGCCGGCCAGCGTGAACGTGTTCTTGCGAAAGCCCAGGGTGTCGCGCAGCACGCGGTCGTAGAACGGTTCCGAGCGCGGCAGGTCGGAGACGGTGATGTAGATGTGGTCGATGCCGGTGACTTCGGTGCTCAAGACGCTGCGCCTCTCGAAAGATGGAATCGGCTCCATCGTAGCGCGAGAAGCGCGACTGTCGCGCGGCTAGTCGGACGGCAGCTCGTCGCCGCGCATCAGCGCCAGCAGTTCGCGCGCCATCGGCACCGCGGCCGGGCCGGCGCCGTCGCTCTCCAGCACGCTGTCGGCCAGCTCGCGCTTGGTCTGGTGCAGCGTGAGGATCTTCTCTTCCAGCGTGCCGTTGTTGACGAGCCGGTACACCGTCACCGGGCGCTGCTGGCCGATGCGGTGCGCGCGGCCGCTGGCCTGGTCCTCGGCGGCCGGGTTCCACCACGGGTCGGCGATGACCACGTAGTCGGCCACGGTGAGGTTCAGGCCGAAGCCGCCGGCCTTCAGGCTGATCAGGAACAGGTGGCCCTCGCCGTCCTGGAACGCCTCGACGCGGCGCGTGCGCTCGGCCGCGGGCGTGCTGCCGTCGAGGTACTGGTAGGCGATGCCGGCTTCGTCGAGCGGCTCGCGCAGCAGGCCCAGGAAGTCCACGAACTGGCTGAACACCAGCGCCTTGTGGCCGTTGGCGACGAGCTCGGTGGCGAGCTCGGCGAACGCCGTCACCTTGGCGCCCGGACGCTTGAGCGTGGGCGTGACCAGGCGCGGGTCGCAGGCCGCGCGGCGCAGGCGGGTGAGGCCGGCCAGGATGTTCAGATGTGCCTGGCCCGCGCCGTCGCCCGACAGGCTCTTCTCGGCCGCGACCAGCGCCTCGCGCCGCAGCGCCTCGTAGTGCGCCTTCTCGGCCTCGTCGCCCTGCACCTGCAGCACGAGCTCGGTCCGCGGCGGCAGGTCGGCGAGCACCTGCGCCTTGATGCGGCGCAGGATGAATGGCGCGATCAGGCGCTTGAGCATGCGCTGCGCGTTGCGGTCGCCCTGCCGCTCGATGAGGTTGGCGAAGCGCTCGGTAAAGCGCGGCAGCGTGCCCAGCAGGCCCGGGTTGCACGCGCGCATCACCGACCACAGCTCGCCCAGCCGGTTCTCGATGGGCGTGCCCGACATCGCCAGGCGGAACGTGGCCTGCAGCGCGAACACCGCCTGGCTGCGCTTGGCCGCGGCGTTCTTGATGGCCTGCGCCTCGTCGAGCACCAGCGTCGCCCACAGCCGTGGCGCGAAGTGCTCGCCGTCGATCTGCAGCATCGGGTACGAGACCAGCAGCACGTCGTGCCTGCCCATCTGCGCGATCAGGCCGACGCGGTCGCCGCCGGTGCCGCCGTCGGCGTACACGTGCACGTTCAGCGACGGCGCGAAGCGCAGCGCCTCCGCCTTCCAGTTGCCGATCAGCGACGTCGGCACCACCACCAGCGCCGGCCCGTTGGCGGCGCGCGCGAGCAGCACTGCCAGCGCCTGCAGCGTCTTGCCCAGGCCCATGTCGTCGGCCAGGCAGG
>FTBN01000259.1_pt1 | contig 121984 bp, 118 predicted proteins | sample 1639381 | NCBI WGS metagenome assembly FTBN01 (sample SAMEA3914864, study PRJEB12502) | metagenome | biome: forest; material: soil | place: USA | collected 2012-03-12 | depth 0.3 m | reverse complement strand
TCAAAAAGAACCTTGTGATGCTGGGGTGCCGCCGCGGTCGCGTCCAACTCCGGCCGCCACCAGCGGTCTGCGAAGTTTGACTGCGCAATTGCGACGGCCGCCGCAACCAAGCCTACGACCGCGACAGCGGCAAGTCTCACGCAGCTGCGCTCAAGGCGCAGAGTTCGTCTGACTGGTTTCATCCTCGCTTCTCCTCATGATGGCAAGCCGCGCTCTGCCGTGGCCCAAGTCGGGCTCGAGTCTGGCGGCAAGCATGCCGCGCCACCATCGGAGTAGCACCAACCAGCTTCGAGCGAAAGACAGCTCACAGCGGCGGATTCAACCGGTCAGCGCAACATTCGCTGCACTCGTCGCTCGACCGGGTGGTCAAGTCGCCGGACACGCTACTCTGAACGACACCTTCGGACAAGGTACTCTCAGAGCCGGATTGCGTGCATAGATCGCGTCGAAATATGCAGGCCAGCGCTCACCCTAGGCAGCGAAATTCCTCAGCATGGCGATGAACGCGGTCGGGTCGTCAATCGGCTTCCTGACGAACTCCACCGATTCAGGCAGCTCGCCACGTTGGGCGAGTTGTTTAGGCGTCATGCTGGACACGGCAATCAGGGCATGCGGCCGCACGCCTTCTGCATTGGATATTTGCTTGAGCATCTCGATGCCGTCCATCTTTGGCATCTGAAGGTCAGTGATGACGATGCGCGGATTCGTCTGGCCAATGGCCATCAATCCAACGAATCCGTTCTCCGCAACCGTCACCGCGGCGCCCGGCAGCGCCGCCACCACGAGGGCCGAAAGCAGATCTCGGTCGTCAGGGTTGTCGTCGACGACAACGATGCGCACGGGTTCCTCGAGCGGCGTCGCGGCATCCATGGCCGCGCCCGAATGCTTGAGGATCATCTCGTCCGCGCTCTCTGCGTCGATCCGACGATGGCCGCCCAGGGTCTTCCAGGCACGCAAAAGTCCGGCATCAACCCAGCGCTGAACCGTCGGAATGGACACCCCCAGCTGCTTGGCGACGAAGACTGTCGAATAGGAGCGGCGGTTGCCGGGAACTTCTGACTCAGCCACCGTGCTGCTTCCCTTGCACGGACGCGGTCAGATCGACCTCTCCGGCTGCGTAGCTCTGCAGTGCGGCAGCGACTGCGGCGTGCTCGGACACGTAGTCCCTGAGCAGTGCGGCCAACTCTTGCGCGTCAATTCGGTCATCCAAGCCAACCTGCAGTGCAAGGGCTGCATCCGACAGGCGCCTGGCGCCCAGCGTACCTGCCGTCGAGGTCAGGTCGTGGGCCAATTTGCGCGCGAGCTCGTGGTCGCCTGCGGCAATCGCCGCCTCCGTCTTTTCGGCATCGGCGAGTCGACTGGCGAGGAAGCGCTGCGCAATGCGGTCATACAACTCAACCTGGCCGAGGCACCGCCTCAGACCGTCTTGGAAGGAAATGCAGCTGGCGACGCCTTCGATCTGCGCCACGGTCCAAGATCGCGCCGTTGAACGCTGAAGCACCCCGACAAGTTCACGAACGTCCAGCGGCTTGCAAACGAAATCGTCCATGCCTGCCTCAAGGCACTTCATCCGTTCCTCGCGCGGGGCCCGTGCGGCCGTCATCGCCACGATGGGCACTGAGGCTCGATTCGGGATGCCTCGGATCTCCTCCGTCGTCTGGAATCCGTTCATTCCAGGCATCTGCAGATCCATCAGGATGAGGTCATAGGCCTTCGCCTGCACGGCAGCCACCGCTTCCGCTCCCGAAGCCACGCCGCAGACGCCTGCTCCAGCGTCTGTGAGCAGTCCGGCGGCGATTAACTGGCTGATCTCGTTGTCGTCCACCACGAGCACGCTCATGCCTGCCAAACCAACGGGCCGCTCCGCGCCGGCGTCTGCCGAATGAGGGTCACACAGCGACGAGTCCATCTTGCCTCCTGGCTGCATTGTGCTGCGCGCGGCCTCAGTCAGCGCCAAATGTTTTCATTTAGTTCTTTAAGTGTGATTTATTTACTATGTTCATTTTGTTCATTTTGGAGACACTGCGGCCGCTGTTGGACATCAGCAGCGATAGAGGAGACAGCAATGACAAACTTGACCGACACCAAGCCGCGAGCGACCGATTCGGGTGTACAGCACGAGGTGCTCACCTTCAGCCTCGGCGATGAGCACTACGCCGTCGACATCCAGCAGGTCCAGGAAATCAGGCGCTACGAATCTCCGGTGAGGCTGGCCAATGCGTCACCGGCGCTGCGCGGCGTTTTGAACTTGCGCGGCAACATCATTCCAGTCATCGACCTGCGCCTGCACCTTGCCACGCCCGCCGACGTCACCACGGCCACGGTAACGATCGTCCTGAATATCGCGGGCCAGGTCTACGGCGCGGTCGTTGATGCCGTCGCCGATGTCGTAGCCCTTCCGGCGTCCGCCATCAAGCCGCCGCCACGGCTGGCGACCCAGGGCGCGGACTTCGTTGAAGGCGTCGCGACGCTGCCTGCAAATGGCGGCACCGCCGAGCGAACCGTGCAGCTGCTCGCCCTGCACCGGCTGTTCGAAAGATTCATCGTCCCTACGGCGGCTGTTGCCGTCCGCCCCTGACAGCTCTTGGAGATTGATATGAGCTTTCTCAGCAACCTGACAGTGCGCGGCAAACTGACAGCCGCATTTGCCTCTGTGCTGGCCCTGATGTCCCTGTTAGCCGCCCTGGCTTGGGTACAGATGTCCAACATCTACGGGCAAACAGAAAAGATCGTCACCTACCGCGTGGCCGGCGTACGTGACAGCGGTCGAATGGCTGCAGCCGCCACCCGTGTCCGGACACGGGAGTACAAGGTAGCAGTCACCAAGCCGGATGAGATGGCAACGGCCCTGCAGCGCTATCAGGACTCAGTGCAGGTTTTTGAGAAGGCAAGCAAGGACTACGCGGACTTCTTGATCGACGCTGACGAAAAGGCGTTGTACGAAACCGCGACCAAAGCATGGGATGCCTACCAGGTTGAGGCGCAAAAGGCGCTGGCTTTGGCACGAGACGGCCAGCGAGACGAAGCCATCGCGGCCGTGTCGCAAGCGTCGAAGATGTTCGACGCGGCTACCGACGCCATCACTGCGCTGGTCAAGTTCAATGATCAAGGCGCTAGCGCAGACGCCGCTGCGGCGAAGGCGAACTTCAGTCAAAGCGCGCTTTACCTCGCGGCCACGCTCGCAGTGGCGGTTGCGGTGGCTGTCGGGCTTGGTCTCGTCATTTCCAACGCCATCACCCGCCCGCTCAATGAAGCCGTTCGGGTAGCCCAGGCAGTGGCGGCCGGCGATCTGTCGACCCGCATCACCGTCCAGGGCCGCGATGAGATCGCTCAGTTGTCCCGCTCACTGGGAGAAATGGTGGAGAAGCTGCGCGCCATCGTGATCGACGTTCGAAACGGCGTGGAGTCCGTCTCGACCGCGTCGACCCAGATTTCTGCCGGCAACACGGACCTGAGCCAGCGCACCGAAGAACAGGCTGCCAACTTGCAACAGACGGCTGCGTCTATGGAGGAACTGACGTCCACGGTGCGCCAGAACGGCGACAACGCCAGGGCGGCCGCGCAACTGTCCCAAAACGCGCGTGAAGTGGCAGCTCGCGGCGGTGTAGTTGTCGGCAGCGTCGTGACAACGATGGAAGCCATTACTGAGAGTTCCAGGCGCATCTCAGACATCATTGGCGTGATCGACGGTATCGCGTTCCAGACCAATATTCTGGCCTTGAACGCGGCGGTTGAAGCCGCGCGAGCGGGCGAGCAAGGCCGCGGCTTCGCCGTCGTGGCTGGCGAGGTCCGCACTCTCGCCCAACGAAGTGCTCAGGCCGCCAAGGAAATCAAGACCCTGATCGGACAAAGCGTGGAGAAGGTGGACGCCGGCTCCAAGCTCGTCAACGACGCTGGCACCACGATGCAGGAGATCGTTGCGCAGGTCCAGCGCGTCAACGACCTCGTGGGCGAGATCAGTTCTGCTAGCCACGAACAGACTCAGGGCATCGAGCAGGTGGGCCACGCCGTCTCCCAGCTTGATCAAGTCACGCAGCAAAACGCCGCCCTCGTCGAGGAGTCTGCGGCTGCCGCAGAGAGCATGAAGCACCAGGCACTGAACCTCTCTGAGGCAGTTGCCGTCTTCAACGTCGGGGAGGCATTCACGTCAGTGTCTCGTACTGCTCCGACGCCCAAGACTTCCGCGAAGGGCCCGGCACCTAGAGCCTCGGCGACCGCAAAAAAGGTGATTGCTGTGAAGCCTCGCTCTGGTGCGGCAGCGGTTTCAACGCCGGCTCTGGAACCCGCAGGGGACTGGGCCTCTTTTTGAGATCCCGCGCAAGGTGTTATACCGGTACGCGCGTGTCATCCCGCTTGGTCGTGTCCCAAAGCCAGTGTGAAGGTGGTGCCCTCTTCGGACGACGAGGACACTGTCATCGAGCCCCCGTGGGCCTCGGCAATCGCCTTGACGATGAACAGGCCCAGGCCGACGCTGCGAGTGGACTGATCTGGCGTGCCGCCACGGATCAGGGGCTCAAAGATCTTCTCAAGCATGGCCGGCGGTATGGGTGTTCCGGCGTTGTGGACGCTGAGCGAGCAGCCGCCCGCCTCGTCGCCCCGTGAAGTCACCTGGATGGCGCCACCCTTTTCTCCGTAGGTCACCGCATTGGCCACGAGGTTGCCCAGCAGCTGGGCGATGCGGTCAGGATCCGCACAGCAGGTGCCGGGACCGTGCGCGTCGTGGCTCAACGGATTGGCCGGGAAGGACAGCTTCAGCTCCTCGACGAACTGACCGACCAGCTCGTGGAAGTTGGCCGGCTTGCGCGCCACGGTCAGGCCGTGGCCGACGCGCACCAGCGTGAAGTCGAGCAGCTCGTCGATGAGGCGCTTGGCACGCAGCGAGGATCGGTTGACGTTGTCCAGCAGCTTGGCATGCCTGGCGCCGAGCGTTGCGTCCCGGCCAATCGCTGCGATCCCCATCGTGATCGCCGCCAGCGGGTTGCGCAGGTCGTGGCTGACGATGCCCACCATCTGTTCCGCGAACAAGGCGCGGTCTTCGGCTTCGCGCAACTGCTTCAAGGCCAGCGCTTCTGAGCGCTTGCGCTCCAGCACCAACTGGCGTTCGTACTTGTTGCGCTCTTCCGCCACCGTGACGGAGATGATGTCGTAGGCGGCCTCGCCGGCGCTCTTGCGCACGGCGTTCAGCATGACCGTCACCAACTGGCCGTCACTGCGCCGCAGGTCGAACTTGACCTCGGAGATGGAGCCCTGCATGTGCAGGATCGGCATCCAATGCGTCTGGTGGAAGATGCGACCGCCGACGGTGAAGAGGTCCTGCAGCTTCCTGCTCCCCACCAATTCCTCAGTTGTGTAGCCCGACCAATTGCACAGCGTGCCGTTGGTCCGCCAGATGGTGCCGCGGGCGTCCGTGACCAAGAGCCCTACCGGCACCGCGTCGAGCAACTGTTCCAGCGGCGGGCACGCGGCAGGCGGCATCGCCATGGCTAAAGGCGCAGCGAGGCCAGGAAGCGATCCATTGCCGCCTGGCTGGCGCTGGGAGCGCTGAGGTGAGGACAATGGCCAACGTTGTCCACGATCTCCAGCGTGGCGCGCGGCAACACGCGGTGCATGTACTGGCCGACGGCCACCGGCGCGATGATGTCTTCGTTGGACTGGATGATGAGGGTCGGCTCTTGCAACTTGGCCAGGTCGGTCCGGTTGTCAGACAGGAAGGTCACCCGGGCAAACTGCTTGGCGATCTCGGGGTCTGTGCGGCAGAAGCTCTCGGCAAGCTCCAGCCCAAGCTCAGGCCGCTCAGGCACACCCATGATGGCCGGCGCCATGTTGCTGGCCCAGCCAAGATAGTTGGACTCCAGCATGTCGAGCAGCCCGTCGATGTCCTGGCGCGAGAAGCCACCGACGTAGTCGCCGTCGTTGATGTAACAGGGCGACGGGCCGATCATGACGTGTGCCGCGATGGCACCGGGCTCCTTTAGCGCGGCCAGCATGCCGATCATGCCGCTGACCGAATGACCGACGAAGACGACCGGCCCGGACGCGAACTCCTTGACCACCTGCAACAGGTCCTCGGCGTAGCCGCCAAGAGAGTTGTACTTTTCCCGGTCGTACGCAGCCAGGTCCGAGCCGCCGCTGCCGACGTGGTCGAACGTGACCACCTTGAAGCGCTCCGCGTATTGCGGAGCGAGCAGGCGCCACATGTTCTGGTCACAGCCGAAGCCATGGGCGAAGACGACGGTTGCCGGGCCGAGGCCACGTACCTGAACTTTGTTGCGCTGAGCGATGCTCACGGACGGGCCTTTTCGGAACTTGCCGCACTGTACGCCCCGGGGCTCGGTAGGCGTGCATGCGGCGGTTCCCCAAACGTTTCTTTCAGTTCCAGAGATCGTCGTGATCGTTGAGGTATCACATGAGCTCTAGGCAGCCTGCTGCACAGGGAGTTCAAGCGTGAACGTCGTGCCCTGGCCAGGGACGCTGCACACGCGCAGGTCGCCTCCCATCAAGAGCGAAAGGCGCTTTGAGATGGCCAACCCCAGCCCAGTTCCCGGGATTCCAGTGCGCTCCGCACCCAGACGGCTGAAGGGCTGAAACAGCTTTGAAAGCTGCGCGTCGTCGAGGCCGGGCCCGGTGTCCGCCACTGCGATACGGACACTGCCTGCGTGGAGGGTCGCCGACAAGGTGACGGAGCCGCCGTGACGGTTGTACTTCACCGCGTTGGACAGCAGGTTGATGACGATCTCTTTGAGCCGTGTGGGATCGACAGTCAAGCTGGGGCCGCCGATCGGGTCGACGCTGTTGTGTAGCTCGACCTGAGCATGGCGAGCCGCCTCGCTCACCATTTCGATACAGGCTCTGAGGATCGGTCCGAGGAGGCGATGCTCAGGGTGAAGGTCAACGGCGCCAGCTTCGATGCGGGAAAGGTCCAAGGTCTCGTTCACAAGGTCTAGCAGCAACTCACCCGCGCGCAGGATTTGTCCCACGCGATCTTTCGCCGGGAGATCAGATCCGCCAGCGCCCTCGATCTGCAGCAGCTGAGCAAAACCCAAAATGGCGTTCAGTGGTGTACGGATTTCATGGCTCATCCGCGCGATGAACTGGCTCTTCGCTTGATTCGCTTCTTCCGCGGCCGCACGCGCTCGCTGGCGCTCGTTCACTTGCTCGCGCAGCTCGGTGGCTTTTCGACGCAGTTCAAGCTGAGCGGTGACCTGGCGCCCAAGCACCGTCAGCATGTGCTTCTCACGGTCAGACAACTTTCGCGGGACGGTATCGATGACGTTCAGCGTTCCAAGGGCGCGGCCGTCGGGCGTCACCAGGGTCGTCCCAGCATAAAAGCGGATATGCGGCTCACCGGTTACGAGCGGGTTGTCAGCGAACCTGCCGTCCGCGAAGGCGTCCTGTATTTCGAATACGCCGGATTGCAAGATCGCGTGCGTACAAAAAGATATTTCCCGTGGCGTGTGCTCCACATCAAGGCCGTGCCGCGACTTGAACCACTGTCGGGTCTCATCGACCAGCGAGACCAGTGAAATGGGCACGTGGAACAACTCCGCGGCCAGGTCAGTGATCTCGTCGAAGGCGCCTTCGGGCGGTGTGTCCAGTACCGCGCACGCGTGCAGGACCTCCAGCCGTTGGAGCTCGTTCGCTGGCAGGTTGGCGTTCATCGAGATGGACCTTGGCTGTGTGCGCCGTGGAGGCCGCGTGTCAGAAATACGCCATGTGAAGTCAAGGCCTCAGGCCCGAACCACGTGGCACGCTCATGGCGAACGGGAAGCTGCAGATGCCTGCGCTCGAGCGGTTTCGCGCATCCAGATTTGCTTGATCTCGCCCTGGCTTTCCATGTCTCGAAGGACGGCTTCAATCCTGGCGGCCAAGCCAACATGTCGAACGTTGAGTGAGTGAAACAAGTCTGTGGCAACTACGGGCTCGGCAACCCGACAAAGGTCGGTCACGCCCCTGTTGAGGAGCAGTGCATCGCCCTCTGAGCGTTCTACTACCGCGAAGTCGGCCACATCTCGCTGCACATGCCTCAAGGCGTCCCAGGTGCTTTTGGCGCCAATCAAAGCGGAGGCAGGCAGAAGGGTCTCCACGCTGCGGGCGCCGCGCATGTAAGCCACTCGCTTGGTCGAGAGGTACTCAATGGACACCTGTGCAGGACATTGCCCGCGCCGGTACGCGGTGAACACGGCGCGGGCCACGGGCACCTTGATAACCACCAAACGGCTCCACTCCTTCAGGGAAACGGGTGCCCGCATCAAGTCACCGTCGATCTCCCCTGCATCGGCCATCTGCACGCCGCGTCTTAGCGGAAGAGTCTCGGTCTGAAGCGAAATGTCGAGCTTCGCATACGCACGCTCCAGCACTGCGAGCGCGGCACAGGCCAGGACACCGTTATCGAGCATTCCGATTTCCAAAGTCTCACCGGCAAGCGCCGGTGGGCAAACGACCCACAGGCCGACTCCTGCGCACACCGCCCGCCGCGTAAGCACGCCATGCCTTGGATCACGCAGAGACGGAAAATTCTGAGCCATGCTGACACCCAGGAGTGCTACGACGCCGGCATCGGCAGTGTGCGCCTTTGCCGCTCGAGGCGGTGGTGAACACGGAACGCTAGACCCGAAGAGGGCTGAGCACCTGTAGGACGGTGCCGAATATCCGTTGTCCGCCCGCAGGTGAGCATCCCGTGCAAAACGTCCTGGGCAAGGGGGCATTTCCTGGAGGCCTGACAAGGCACGTCAAGAACTCCCTACAGCCCCGGTAGGTAGCGCTACCTAGAGTCAAGGGACCGTCTACTGACCTGGAATTCCTATGCTGAACCAAATGCGCCTGAGGTCCAAGCTGATGCTTGGCTTTGCCTTTTTAGCTGCAGTGGTTCTAGTCGTCTCAGCGCTGGCCTTGAATTCCCTGGTTCGGGCAAATGCGCGCTTTACCGGCTACCTGGAAGGCGTTGGCAACCGGGAGAACCTCGCCACCGACGTGCGCGGCGCAGCGTCGAGACGGGCGATCGCCGCACGCAATCTGGTGCTGGTGACAACGCCGGCTGACCGCGAAGTCGAGAAGGCCGCCGTCACCCGGGCGCACGAGGAAGTGCAAATGGCGATTGCCAAGCTCAACGAGGCGGTGTCCAAGGGCTCGGACGTCGGCGAGCGTGACAAGGCATTGGTTGGTGAAATCGAACGCGTCGAGGCACAGTACGGCCCCGTGGCTCTGGCCATCGTGGGCATGGCGCTGGACGACAAGCGCGACGACGCCGTGGCGAAGATGAACGCAGAATGCCGGCCTCTGCTTGCAGCCCTGCTGAAGGCAGTCAACGAGTTCATCGTCTATGAGGGTGAGCAGACCGCTGCCAATACCCGAGATGCCGAGAGCGCCTTCAATGTCGACCGGACCCTAATGCTGGTTGCGTGCATCGCCGCGATCGGCGCCGCAATCGGGCTGGGCTGGGCTCTGAGCAACGCCGTCACCCGTCCCTTGGAGCGCGCCGTGCGCCTGGCGGAGGCCGTGGCCTCGGGTGATCTGAGCTCCGACATCGTCGTTGACCGTCAAGATGAGACTGGTCAGCTGCTCGCCGCGCTCAAGCGAATGAACGACGGTCTGGTCGACATGGTCGGCCGCGTGCGCCAGTCCGCTGACAGCATTGCCACGGCGTCTCAGGAGATCGCCAGCGGCAACCAGGATCTCTCCAGCCGGACCGAGCACCAAGCCAGCTCCCTTCAACAGACCTCGGCGTCGATGCAGCAGATGACCTCCATCGTGCAACAGACCGCGGAAAGCTCTCAGCAGGCCAGTCAGTTGGCCAGCGCCGCGACGGAAGTCGCCGGCCGCGGTGGTGACGTGGTGCAACGCGTCGTCGCAACCATGGGTGACATCAGCGATGCCAGCCGCAAGATTGCCGACATCATCGGCACTATCGACGGGATCGCCTTCCAGACCAACATCCTGGCGCTGAATGCGGCCGTTGAGGCCGCACGTGCCGGTGAGCAGGGCCGTGGGTTTGCCGTCGTGGCCGGCGAAGTGCGAGCCCTGGCCAAGCGCAGCGCCGATGCAGCACGCGAAATCAAGACCCTCATCGGCGCCAGCGTCGAGAAGGTCGCCGCGGGCAGCGAACTCGTCGGCGAGGCCGGCACGACCATGAGCGACATCGTGGGCCAGGTGCGCCGCATGACCGACCTGATGGCCGAGATCAATGCATCCGCGACTGAACAGAGTAGCGGCATCGTCCAGGTCAACCAAGCGGTCGCGTCTATCGACCAGGGCACCCAGCAGAATGCCGCCCTGGTGGAGCAGAGTGCCGCAGCCGCCGAAAGCCTGCAGCAGCAAGCAGCGGGCCTTTTGGAAGTCATTGGCCAGTTCAAAACGGCGTGTGCATGACGCGTCTGGCATAGCTCGCTGTCAGCAGTCGGTCAAGATTTAGGGATGGCGTCGGCCAATAAACCCCGACCTCTGGGTTGAGTTCGTCGGGGGGCGCGTCCGCTGTTCGCGCGTATCTGCTCGGGGCGCTGGACGTCTCCTGATGAATGGAGCGTCGTCCATGGCCAGAAGCGCCCGCTTCGCGTGCAGCTGTCTCCCGGGGTTCGCCAAAGCGACTTCAGCAATCCAGCTCACGCGGTTGCTGACATCCTCCCAAGCTCAGACTCGCCGTGGCTGATGATTCGACAGGTCCGACTTAGTCCAACGTCGTGAGGGCGCGGTGGCAGAGCACTGTTCGCTCTATCGCAATGTCCAGCTCTGACTTCTTCCGTCGCCAAACGCGCAGGGTTCGCTGTGCCTCATCCACTGTGAACGGCATTTCTGCACCGGTTCTGGGGCGAGCGTCGGTCCAAGCCAGCTTCTCGGCCATCGCACAACGCTGCAAATCCGTCATTGCTTCGGACAACTTGATGCGGCTGATGGGCATGTGAACCTAAAAATGGCGTTGCCTGACCAGTATCCGGTGCAGATCCAAGGGGGGGCAGCCGTGTGAGCTTACCGCGTCCGCGGGCAATCTCATGCTCGCGCCCTGCGAGGTCACCCAGCTATCTCGCCTGCGCCGGAAATCCGTGATTGAGTGAGGCGGTCTACGCGAGCCCCATCTCCTGTATCGCCCGCATCAGCGCAGAGAACTCCACCGGCTTGCGGAAATGCATAAGAAAGCCGGCGTCTATCGACTTGCGCTGATCGGCCTCGCGAGCGAACGCCGTCAACGCGATGGCGGGGATATTGCCTCCCTGGCTGGCTGGCAATGCCCGGACGCGCTCTATCAGTTCGAAGCCCGTCATTTCTGGCATGCCGAGGTCAGAAATCAAGAGATTCGCACGGGAGCCCGGCAGCAACGCAAGAGCTTCGGCGCCGCTGGCGGCGGCCACCACCTGTGCACCTTGAAGCTCCAGAGCCCGAACGACCATGTCGCGCACTGCGTCGTCGTCGTCCACCACCAGGATGCGCGCTCCGGCCAGCGAGGTCCGGTCAACCGCGCCAGCGTCGGAAGCGGCGCCGGCCAGCCTTCGCTCGTTGACCAACGGAAGCGATACAAAGAATCGAGCTCCGCGGTCCGGCCCCTCGCTTTGGGCACGCACCTCGCCTCCATGCAGTTCGACCAGATTTCGCACGATCGACAAGCCCAGGCCCAGCCCACCATGCTTGCGCGCCATCGAACCGTCGGCCTGGCGAAACCGCTCAAAAACGAACGGCAGGAATTCGGGCGAGATGCCGATGCCTGTGTCCTCGACCGCGATCTCGACGTCCCCGGCCGTGCAACGCAGCGCCACATGGACGTGGCCTCCCCGCGGCGTGAACTTGATCGCGTTTGAGACCAGATTGGTCACTACCTGCTGCAACCTAGCCGCGTCGCCCATCACCGCCGCGCCCTCATTCATCTTGACGTCCGTCGTGAGTTTTACGCCTGCACGGTCCGCCGCCGGGACGAGCAACTCGACCGCTGCCAGCGTGAAGCTGGCAGCGGACACCGGCGCCACGTTCAACGTCAGCTTGCCAGTTGTGATGCGGCTCATGTCGAGCAGATCCTCAATCAGCTGCACCTGCGCTTTCGCGCTGCGTTCGATGACGTCGATGCCCTTTCGCAGATCCGCATCCTGCTCGACGACCTTGCGGCGCAAGATGTGTACCCAACCCGTGATGGCGCTGAGCGGCGTACGTAGCTCATGGGAAAGCGTCGCCAGGAACTCATCCTTCACCAGACCCGCTTGTTCAGCCGCGAGGCGGGCCGTGCGTTCGCTTTCCAGCAACTGAGTTCGCTCGCGCATCGCTTCGCGCGAAGCGGTATAGAGCCTCGCGTTGTCGATGGCGATGGCGGCCTGGCTGGCGATGCCTTCAGCGATCCGCTCGCTGCGCTCGGTGAAGATTCCGACATTGGCATGACCGAAGAACAAGCCGCCCAGCACTTCGCCAGAGCGACCGATCACGGGCACCGCGAGATAGCTGCGTACGGGGAGATGGCCTGCAGGCATGCCACGGTGCGGCCCCCATTGACCGTAGCGCGGGTCGGCCATCACATCGTCGAGCCGGATCGTCGGTTCACCGCGAAATGTCGGGCCAAACAGTGGGGTGGGGCGAGGATGCCCAAAGTTCTCGAATTGCTTGCGGTCTGCGCCGGACAGCGTGTACAGCAGGTATGCCTCACCGTCGTCGTGGATCCCGTTGTAGAAAAAGGCGCCGAACTGTGCGCCCGTCAGAGCGGTCGCTGCATCTGTCACGCGCTGCAGCAAGATGCTGATGTCCAGCTCCGCCGCGAGTGCAGCGCCGGTACGGTTGAGGGTCTCCAGCGTTCGAGCCTCTTCCTGCAACGCTGCTTCGGCGCGGCTTCGTTCCAGCGCCTCCCAGCAACGGGAAACGACGGTTTTGACGAGCGAAATTTCCTCGTCGCTCCAGTGGCGAGGCACCCGCTGATGAACCGCCATGGCGGCCACGAAACGACCGTTCTTGTGCAGCGGCACACAGATGACGGACTGGATGCTGGTGCGAACATAGGCGGTGCGATCGGTGCCCGCCGTCACGGCGTCCCGATCGACGTCGTGATTGACGTAAGCTTCGTCGGCACGCATAAGGCGCAGCACCTCCTGGCCGAATTCGGCGAAGCGGTAGGTCCCTACGATGCTGGGCACCCCTTCGTTGAAATCGCCGATCAGGTCGAAGGTGTCTTGATCCTCACGCACGGTGGCATACGCGCAGCGGTTGACGCCGAGGTGCCGCCCAAGCATCTCCGCGGTGACGTGCATCACCTCGGCCGGATCGGTGAGTTCGCGGGTGGCCTGAGCCAGTGCATCGAGGAACGCCAGGCGGCGCGAGGTCAGCACCTTCTCCGTGGTTTCCGCAAAGGTCACCAGAACGCCGCGAGCCTGGCCGAGCTCGTCACGCACGGCGCTGTACGAGAAGTTGAAGTAGACGTCCTCGGGATAACCAAAGCGGTCGATGGTCAGTCGGAAGTCGTCAAAGCCTACGGGTTCGCCTTGCAACACGCGTTGCCACATCGGGCCGATCCTTGGCCAGATCTCCGCCCAGGTGTCGGGCGCCCTGCCGCCTAGCGCTGGATCCGCCTTGTCACCCAGGATGGGGCGATAGGCATCATTGAAAATCTGAACGAACTCGTCGCCCCATGCCAGGTACATCGGCAACTGGCACTCGAGCATCGTCGCCACCGTAATACGTAGCGAAATGGGCCAGCGGTCGATCGAGCCGAGCGCCGTGGTCTCCCACGGAAAGGATCTGACTCGGGCGGCCATGTCGCCACCGATGTAGTCCAGCGCGGCAGGCGCGGAAGACGAGTCCATAGCGCTCCAAGGATTTCGGCTCGGCCTCCGGAAGAGGACGCAAGAGAAAACGATTTTAAAACTGCCAACGGCTGTTAAGCGTGTGAACTATCTAGGTCGCGATGCGAACAGGCGTTGCATGCGACGCCGCAGGCCACCTGGGTAACGACTCGGCTGCAGCTGAGGGTGCCGGTGCTCCCGTCCGCCGGAGCCGGCGTCGCCTGTCGCGCTGCCCGCTTTCCGAACTGCGTTGCGAGATAAGGGTGGGGTCGACCTGCTGGGACATCCCTCGGCGATGGCACCGGCATCTCAATTGCCTTTGCCAGGACGGCGCAGCGGGGGGCATCAATGTTGATACGAGTCATGTATGTCAGCACCATTGCTTCCAGCCTGGGCGTGGACGCGATGACTCGCTTAGTAGCCGCCGCCCAGCGCCGAAATCGACAACTCGACCTGACCGGTGCCTTGTTGAAGTGCGACGGCCATTTCGCGCAAGTCCTTGAAGGGCGCGATGAGGAAGTCGACAAGATGATGGCCAAGATCGCGGCGGACCCGCGCCACTCGAACCTGCATGTCACCCACTGCGGATCCATCTCGCGCAGGCATTTTCCCGACTGGGACATGGCTTTCATCATCAGTCCCGACTGCGGCTCTGACGTGCTGGGCTATCTCGACAAGTCCGTGACGCCCGAACAGTTCATGGAAGCCATGGTCCGCTACGTCGAGGACAAAAAGCAGGCGCCGTTTTGATGACCTGCACGACACGCCGCAGCGTTCCTAAGCCTCATGCCTTTCACCGATGAGAGTCACTGGATGCGGACACGTCGCCTGAGGCGACGGCGGACGCGCACCGGGTGACCATCGACCATTGCCTGGACTGTCAGTGCTTGACGGGATCGGCCTACCGGAGATCTGGTGTCGATCAGCGTTGTCATGGGTCTTGGACACCCGGGTCTGCCGGACAGCGATGGAGAGTCCGGCTGACTCACCCTGGCCGACGGAGCGCGGATCATCTCAGCGGCTTCGTCTCCTGACGGTAGGTTCCCACCAGTTCACCTTTGGCGATGACATGCCCCTTAGCCGCAGCAAGCACGTCGTCGCGGCTGGCGCCCAATGGCAACTGCAATTGCGTGTCCAACGCCAGCACCTGGAAGTGATAGTGGTGCGGAGGATCACCCACCGGCGGGCGGGGACCGAAGTAGCCGGACGAGCCGCGACTGGTAGGACCCTGCATGAGGCCGGCAGGCTCGGTCAGGCGTTCCTGCTCCTGCAGGCCCTCGGGTAGCGACGTGATGTTGCTGGGGATGTTCCAGGCAACCCAGTGCACGAACGGGGTGATGGGCTTGGCATCCGGATCTTCGGCAAGCAGCACAAAGCTCTTTGCATTGGGAACCGCACTCCAGCTCAGCGGTGGCGAGACGCCATCGGCGTACTCGCTGTGTCGTGGCGGGATGGCGGAGCCTTGCGCGAACGAGGCGGAGGTCACCTGAATCGCGGTGGCGCTTGACGCGGCGGTCTCGGGCCTGTCCTTGGCCAGCGGCACGCCAATGCCTCGTGAGGCTTGGCGCTTCATCTCGTCTGCGGGCGTCTGCATCGCTGCGGCTGGCTTTTCCGTGCCTCGGTAGGCGATGCGGTAAATCATGCCGTTTGCGTCGTCGGCCATCAGGAGGGCACCGTCCTTGGCCCAGGCCAGGCCCACGGGCCGTGCGATGTGGGTACGGCCGTTTTCAGTCAGGAAACCGGTCACGAACGGCTCGAAGCGCTGTGGCTTGCCATTGGCGAAGCGCACGCGTGCGATCTCATAGCCTGCTGCGACCTTGCGATTCCAAGAGCCTCGGAAAGTCACGAAGGCATCGCCAGCGAATTCCGCTGGGAACGCGCCGCCGCCTTTGTCGAACACCATCTGCATCGGCGCCGCGTGGGCCTTGTAGCCCAGCGCCATCGGCACGCTCACAGCCTTCCACTGCTCCTTCGTGATTTCACCGGGCGGCGTGCTCTGGGGGTTGAGCCCACCATCGCCCCAGACATGAGGCCAGCCGTAGCGCTTGCCTTGCTCGATCTTGTTCAGCTCCTCGGGCTGGATCTCATCGCCGAGGAAGTCGATGCCATGGTCCATGCCCCACAGCTCGCCTGTCGCCGGGTGCCAGTCGAACCCAATGGTGTTGCGCAGGCCGCTCGCGACGATGACGCGGCTCTTGCCGTCAGGCGAGGCGCGCAACAGCGTGGCGTTCTCGGGATTGCTTTCGTTGCACGCGTTGCAGGTGGATCCGGCACTGATGTAGAGCATGCCGTCCGGGCCAAACGCCAAGGTGCGGTTGGGATGCTGGCCGGAGTCAGGCAGGTCGCCAATGATGAGCTTGGCCTCGCCCAGAGTGCCGTCTGCCTGGATCGGCGCGACGAACACTTCCTTCACCGTCGCCACATACAGATTGCCGTCATGGATGGCCAGCCCGTGGGCGCCGGCGCGGTCCAGCACCTTCACCGGAGCACTGTCGGCCACGCCATCGCCATTGCTGTCCTGCAGCATCACCACGTCGCCGGTGTCGCGCCGGCTCACGTAGACGCGGCCGTCGGGTGCGACCGCAATGATCCGGGCGTTCCTAAGATCACGAGCGAATACCGACACCTTGAAGCCGGCAGGTGCCTTCAATGCCGCGACTCGAGCGTCGGTGACAACCACCTTGTCCGGCTTGAACACATGCGTCTTGATAGGCACGTCGGTGCCGTCGCCCTGCTGCGCTCCTGCAGCCGAAGCAAAGCTCGCAATGATCCACGGCAATGACAATCGAGCAGCGCGTGCCACTCGGGAGACTAGAACCTGGGTGTGCGCCATTTGCGTCCTTCGTCGTTAGCCGGCGAAGGAGGCAAGCGGCGGGCCTACTTCGACTGGCCCTCAGTGAAAGGCGCGATGCCCTCGATGGCGTGGTGGGCCGCCTCGGTGGCGTATGTCAGCGCCTCTTCTGGGGTCGCCCAGGCGTTGTCAGTCGCAGGCCTGTAGCTGTCGTCGGTACCGCTTCGGTCGGCAGCCGTCGGGTCAAGGATGGTGAACCGGCCGATAAAGAGGTTGCCCCTGGAAAAGGCCTCGACCTTGAAACGTATGCCGTTGTGGACGTCGATGATGGCCTGTGTCATGGCATGCCTTTCAGTTGGTTCTGTAGTTCCGGCGGGTTCCCTTTTGGCCCCTGCGCTTCGCCGGAGGGTTGTCGCCACCGGTCCCTGCGGTGCCATCTGCTGCGATCCCCGCTTCTGCTGGGTGGCGGCTTTCAATCTTTGACCTTACTTCGCTGCCGGCACCCACTCAGCATTGTTCAACTAGCTCTCTTCGACCGGATGCACTTCGACGGCCAACGCCTCGCTCAGAGCCACCCCATTGCGTGGCAGCCTGATATGGACGTCATTGCCACGGCCATGAGCGCCCACGAATCGCAACGCCACCACTCCAGCCGACGACGACGCCTTGGGCGGCATACGATGAACGTGATATTCGCCAGGCAGGATCGGAACGCGCTGCCCAGCCACCGAGAAGCCAGTCAGCTGTCTGCCTTCGGGCACCTTGACGCGATAGCACTCGGTGCTCATTTGCTTCCTGGCGTTGGCTGCCACGGTGAGCCCGCGGCCGCCTTCGCGACGCGGCGCAGTGTTTCGCGCGCGAGCAGATACGCCCGGATCTGGGATGGCGTCATGGACGGGCGCGAACGTGGCGCGCGTCCCAGCACAGTGTTGCAGGCGGTGAACTTGGCCATGATTCAGTTCCTTGTCCGAATCGGTTCAGGCGTTCAAATAGTAAAGGTTGAGGTCCTAACACGGCCACCCGCGCCAGGCGGGCGGCCGTGACGGCGTGCGGCAACGCGGGTCAGATTACGCCACGCGCACTTCTATGCGGCGGTGTGAAGCCAGCTCGCGCCGAGGCAGCTCGATGCGGAGCACACCGGCCTCATAGGTGGCCTTGGCACGCTCGACGTCCACCGGAGTCGGCAATCGGATGTCCCGCCGGAAGGTGCCGTAGGCGCATTGCACCAACGCATAGCTGCTGCTCGCGTGTTCGCGGTCGCAGCGCTTGCGGCCGAGCACGCTGAGCACCTCCGGCGATGTCATCTCGATCTGGAAGTCCTCTTGCGCCATGCCGGGTGCCTCGATGCGTACGACCAGCTTGTCATGCGCGCCGTAGACATCCACCGCCATGAAGGACCAGCGGGCCGGCGGGAGCCAGCGATCGGACTTGCCGGCCATGTCCGGCTTGCCGCTGCCGGCATTGGCAGGCTGCGCGTCGTCAGCGTCGCTCCAGAAGCGCGTCAGCGCATTGCCGGCTCGCGAGCCCAACTCGCGCCAGCCCTCCGTCAGCGATTCCCAGGCTTGGCCGGCGCCATGCTTCAACTGCTCAGCAAGATGGTTCATGGTTTCGGCCCTCCGGTCACCCTGCATTGACGGCGATTCGCCGCGGCTGCGCGTGCGCCTGCTTCGGGATGCGCAGGGTTAGCACGCCGTCCTTGAGGTTGGCATCGATCTTGGACGTGTCCAGCTCGCGGCTGAGCGTGAAGCTGCGGCGGTAGCGCGGCACACGCAGTTCGGCATAGATGGCCTCCAGGCCGTTCGGCGTCTGCGGCTGGACGCGCCCCTCGATCAGAAGGGAATCGCCTTCCACGTGCAGCTCCAACTCGTCGCGCGGCACGCCCGGCATGTCGGCAAGCAGCGTGATGCCGGTTTCGTCTTCGAAGACGTCCACAGCCGGCGTTGCCGCCCGCTCAGTGGCGGCTGTGTCCAGGGCCGTCTGGGGCTTGTCGCTTTGAGTGATCTCCTTGCTCATGATGTTGACTCCTTCGAGGCAGCGATTACTGGATGGCGATGCGCTTGGGTTGCGCGGCTTCGCGACGGGCGATGCTCACCTGCAGCACGCCGTCGCGGTAGCTCGCCTTGACCTGGTCCGGATCGACGTCGTCTGGCAGGGAGACGGTCCGGTCGAAGCGACCCGTGGCGCGCTCGCGCGCATAGAACCGCTGGCGCTCGTTGCCGGACGCGGGCTGTGCACGCTCTCCAGCTAGGCGCAGCACGCCGCGATCGAGGGTGACCTCGATCTTGCTGGCGTCAAGGCCGGGTGCGAAGGCGTAGACCTCCACACTTTGCGCCGTGCGACCGACGTTGATCTGCGGCATGGTGCCGGTAGCGACCGATCGGATGCTGGTGGGCAGCCCCGAGATGCCGAAAACCTCGTCGAGCTCGCGGTGCAAGCGGTCAAATTGTCCGAACAGGCTGTTCGGATGGGTCAGCAATGAGTTGAACATGGCGTGATCTCCGTTCAGTGGTGTTCACCGGCCGGGGCAGCCAGCCGGTCGGAGCGGATTTAGGAACTAGCGCGGACGTTTCAAGGGGCGCTTGCCTCCCTAAATCTAGGGGCAGCGAAGCGATCGAAGCCGGCCACCTGCCTGCACCAGAGCTAAGTGAATAGCTCGTCGCCCACGCCGGCGACGTCCATCAACCGCCGGGCGTCGATCGCCCCGCAGGTTGCGTCAGAAACAGTGGTGAGCACGACAGCCGACGTCGAGCCGATGCAAAAGGCGAGAGCGACGCCCCAGCGAGATCAAACGTCAGCTGCAGGACGCGACTTTTGGCATCACAAAATAAGCCATCTCTTTGACCTCAGGCGGACAACACGCCAGGTCAACGCTCCTGCACCGCGTCACTCAGCTCCAATGGCGTAAAACCCCAACCTAATGCTGCCTGAGCAATCTTCAGCATTTGCTCGGGCTCCGCGTCGAGCAAAAGTTGCCCGGTCATGCAAGCGACGATGGCCGCCCCATGTTCAGCAGCCAGCAATGTGGCCTCCGCCTCGGTCAAGGCTTGAGTTGATCTTCTGGGAAAGAAAACATAGCGCACCATCAGTCGCTCCGGTCTCTCTGCCCCCGACGACGCTTGGCGTCAGACCACTTCGTCACCTATTCGGCGATTCGCAGGGCGACCGAGCGCGGTCGCCATGCAGAAGTTATACATGCCGCGGGCTAAGTCTTCGAGGACATGCGGGTTACGCCGCGCTACGCAAGCCCGGCTCGATCGGGCGCTTGCCGACAAAGAGCGCCGGCCGTCGAGTCACATGCCGCTCATGGACCAACGATCGCACCCTGTCTGGACTAGGCTCCCCGTGGCGCTCGCGTTACCGAAACAGCCCACGGTTGCAATTGAAGGCCAGATTCGGAACCCCCGAATTTCGTCGACGACTACGCAAGATTCAGGCGAATCGCCGTTCGTATCGCGAAGTCGGGTTCCAGTCCCGCTGCGAAGAAAAAGGTCCCGGCGTCGGGCTCAGCACCGGTTCGCTGTCCATGGGCGCTTGAACTTCCTCGTCCTCGTCCCCATCGATCGGGCCACCGAATGCTCGCGCGCCGTCGAGCATCAGTCCAAAGACGATCGCGATGAGTAGGACGAGCGAGACGACTTGATTTCTATCCATGGCGGAAACCGGCTGAAGAAAAGGCCTGATGCGCGTGCATCAGGCCTTTGTCGTTCCGCCGTTGGTATGCCGTCTGGCAGGGACTTCGACTCGCGACGACTCGAATTTAGACAAGGTCGCATCCGACAGCTAGTAACCGGCACCTTTTCGAAAAGTAGGAACCACCCTACAGGCTCCGTGGCTGGTGGTGGCGGGTCGTAAGTGCGGTGTGGTCCGACACGAGCAACGCCCCAGATGAAGGACGCTCTGCACCCGCGGCTTTGCGGTCCCGTCGCCGCCAACGGCACGACGCTTGCCGGTGAACTTGGTGGTCAGGAGATGCCCCATGAACAACCCACTCTCTCACGTCGGTCAGACGCCTCATCCCGAAGTCCCGAAGGACGTCGATGCGCACTGCGCGCAGGCCCAGAGTCAGCAGAAGGGTGGCCAAGGCCAGACACAGCAGCAGGGCAACGGCGGCGAGGCTGGTCAAGCGGATGGTCAGCAGCCCGCGTCCTTGTCGTCGGAGCCTCCGGCCACTCGCCTGCCTCAGCACCCGGAGCAACAACAAGACAACCTGGCCCATCGTCCCGCCGAGCCGCAACGAATCCGTCAGCAGGGCGAAACCAAGGCGGAAGACACGCCCCTGCCGTCGCCGACGGATGCCGATTGATCCCCTGCCGAGTGGTCTTCAGCCACTTGGCTTCTTTGCCCCCTAGCCAGTAGGAAATCACATGCCAACCGCAACGAAAACCTCAGCCAAGTCCACCAAGGGCACCGCGTCCAAATCCCCCGCCAGCCGCGCGACCGGTGGCGATGCTTCCCCCGACGCGATCGATCTGCTGATCGCCGACCACCGCGAGGTGAAGGCCCTTTTCAAGGAGTACGACAAGCTGGTGAAGGCCGAGGCCGATTCCGGCGAAAAGCAGGTTGTCGCCGCCCAGATCTGCGTGATGCTGACCGCTCATGCCACTGCGGAAGAAGAACTCTTCTATCCCCGCGCGCGCGAGGTTCTGGGTGACGACGAAGACCTCGTGGACGAGGCCGACGTTGAGCATGCCAGCGCCAAGGAACTGATCGCCCAGATCGAGGCCGGCTCGCCGGACGATCCGCTGTATGACGCCAAGGTCAAGGTGCTCGGCGAGTACATCGACCACCACGTCAAGGAAGAGGAGGACGAGATGTTCCCCAAGATCCGCAAATCGGATCTGGATCTGGACGCCATCGGGGAAGAGATCGCCGCACGCAAGGCCGAGTTGACCGGCCAGGCTGCCGACCCACATTGATCCGAGAACCAAAGGCCCGGTTGCACGGGCCTGTCTCAACCCACATAGTGTCGGAGCAAGAGCATGTCGGACGACAAGGCGAAGACGGGCGGCCAGGACCGCAAGCGCATCAACGTCAACGAGGACTACGAGCTTCGCGATTGGGCCGCGAGGTTCGGCGTCACCACCGAGCAATTGAAGCAAGCCGTTGGGACGGTGGGCGACCGCGCTGCTGAGGTCGAGCAGCATCTGAAGGGCAGGCGGGGCTGACCAGATGGCCACCGCGCCACGGACCGCTGCGCGATCGGCCGCGCCCGCGGCAAAGGCCGGATAACGCACACAGGGCAAGAACTTCCGCGAGACCAGCCCGTGGACTTTGCTCAGAGCCCTGAAGCCGTCGCTCGCCAGCTGATTGGCTGGACGCTGCTGGTCGACGGCGTTGGCGGCGTGATCGTCGAGACCGAGGCGTACGACGCCGACGACGAGGCATCGCACAGCTTCAGGGGGCCGACCCAGCGCAATGCGCAGATGTTCGGTCCGCCTGGTCGCGCTTACGTCTATCTCAGCTACGGCATGCACTGGTGTCTCAATGTGGTCTGCGGCGACGTCGGCCATGGCGCAGCAGTCCTCATCCGTGCTCTCGAGCCAACGCGCGGCATCGAGGCAATGCGTGAGCGACGCGGTTTCTTTCCCGTAGAGCTTCTGGCCGCAGGCCCAGGTCGCGTCGGACAGGCGCTCGGGGTGGACCAGTCGTTCAACGGCCTGTCGATCGGCGAGCCGCCCTTCCAGCTGATCGCTCCAGAAGGGCACTTCGACCTCGCCGTGGGAGCCCGCATCGGTATTACCAAAGCCGCCGATATTCCTTGGCGCTTCGGTGTTGCGGGATCGCCTTACCTCAGTCGGCGGTTCAACTGAAACTTCTGCGCTGCAAGGGCGCGCACTTGTGCCGTGGCGTTGGCAACGCTGGCGGGCTCGGGCCTTCGGGTTTGCTCATCGCCGAAGTTGTACTTCACAGGGAGCGGCCTAGACGCTCACCGCGAATCTGCCAGCTCGATTCAAACCGGCGCATGCCCGCTGGATTTCTGCCAGCCTCGTACCTCGAGATCAACGCTGCAGCTTGCAGCCGCGGGGCCAGGGAGGGCGACAACAGGACACGGTCGATCCGCAGACCCGCGGCTCTGATCGCCACTCGGCGGCTAGGTCATGTGGCGCTTCGAGCGGCACTGACCAAGTCAGCCACAACAAGAATCAACTCAGCCACGTCGAACGGCTTGGCGAGATGGGCCTGATAGCCGGCCAGCAGCGAGCGCTTGCGGTCCTCGGCACGTGCGAACGCAGTGAGCGCGAGGGCAGGAATACGCCGGTTGCCCAACTCTGCGGCGCGCACCGCCCGCATGAACTGGTAGCCATCCATTTGCGGCATACCGACGTCGCTGACGATGACGGTCGGCTTTGTACTCTCCAGCGCAGTCAAGGCTTGGTCAGCGCTCGCAAAGGCCGTCACCTTGACGCCCTGTGTTTCGAACACCCGGATCATCAGCTCCCGTGCGTCGGGTTCGTCATCAATGACGAACGCATGCCCCCCATCCAGTTTCGGCAGCGGCAAGGCTTCAGGCTGCACCGGCGCTGTGGGGTGGCTGCGGCTGGATTCCTCGTCGGCCAATTGCACGATGGACAAGGGCAACGTCACGAAGAAAGTCGTTCCCAGGTTCTCCCCTTGGCTGGCAGCGCGGATCGACCCGCCGTGCAGCTCGACCAGCTGCTTGCAGATGGCCAAGCCCAACCCAAGTCCGCCGAAGTTTCGGGTCGTCGACGTTTCGCGCTGGCTGAAGCGCTCGAAGACATGCGGAAGGAAGCCCGGTGGGATGCCGATGCCCGTGTCGCTGACGCTGAGTTCAATATGCGAGTTCACTCGCTGCAACAGCACCTGGACCTGGCCACCCTTGGGGGTGAACTTGATGGCGTTGGTGAGCAGGTTCCAGACCACCTGCTGAAGCCGCGCAGGGTCGGCGGTTACCAATGACTGGATCGGCTCAAGCAGGGCCTTCAGACGCAGACCCTTGGCTTCCGCGGAGGGCCGGGCTGAGTCAATGGCTGCCTGGACGATCGGCGCCACTTGGACCTGTTGGATCTCCAGCCGGGTCTTGCCGCTGACGATACGGCTCAGATCCAGCAAATCGTCGATGAGCTGCGCCTGGGCTCGAGCATTGCGATCGATCACCTCGTGTGCCCGCCGTACTTGCTCAGTCGGCACGACGGCGCCCTTTTGCAGCAAGATCTGGCTCCAACCGAGGATGGCACTCAATGGCGTGCGCAGCTCGTGCGAGAGCGTGGCAAGGAACTCGTCCTTCATCCTCACCGCGTTCTGAGCCGCCATCCGAGCACTGCGCTCTGCATCTAGTATTTCGTCGCGCTGCTTGCTCTTCAGCTCAGCCGCTTCTACCCGCTTTTTCTCCGTCAAGTCCCGGGTGAGCTTCGCAAAACCGAGCAGGCGTCCGGTGTCGTCCCGAAGTGCCGTGATGGTGACGTTGGCCCAGAACTGACTGCCGTCCTTGCGCACACGCCAGCCTTCGTCGATGAAGCTGCCCTTGGCGGTCGCTTCCAGCAATTCATGCTCCGGCCAGCCGGACGCGCGCACCTCGTCCGGATAGAACTTGGAGAAGTGCTGGCCAATGATTTCGTCAGCGCAATAGCCTTTGATGCGTTCGGCCCCTACGTTCCAGGTGGCAATGTTGCCGTTAGGGTCGAGCATGAAAATGGCGTAGTCGGCGACGCCTTCTACAAGGAGACGAAAGCGCTCCTCGCTGCGCCGCAGCTCCTCTTCATGCGCCCGGCGCTGCGTAAGATCCCGGGTCACCTTAGAGAACCCGACAAGTTTGCCGTCGGCCTCGCGCATTGCGGTGATGACGACGTTGGCCCAAAACCGCGAACCGTCCTTGCGTAGCCGCCAGCCCTCATCTTCAAAGGAGCCCGTGGCGGACGCTACCTCCAACTCGTGCTCGGGCAACTTCCTGGCCAAGGCCTCGGGCGGGTAGAACGTAGAGAAATGCCGCCCGATGATTTCCTCAGGCTGGTAGCCCTTGAGGCGCTCAGCGCCGGCGTTCCACGTCAGGATGTACCCATCGGGGTCGAGCATGAAAATCGCGTAGTCCCGGACGCCAGCCACCAAGAGACGGAATCGCTCTTCGCTCTGGCGGAGATGTTTCGCAGCACCGGTGGTCTCTTGTTCAGTCATGGGGTCGGGCTGCGTGCCTTCGCCGCTACTGATCTGGTAATGCATTTCGGGGAACTCTGAGCGGCAGAACACAACCGCTCGCAAGGATGCGAGGCCGGGGACGCAGCCTCGCCGGAGCTCAACGCACGAATAGTGCGATGAGGATGATGACTGGGATGGGCACGCCCAGCATCCAAAGAAGCAGTGATCGCATGTGGATCTCCTCGAAGGTCAGAACTGATCGCGGTGACGGCCGCCGATGGTGGCCAGGAAGCTAGCGACAAAGGCGCCGATGAGCAGTGAGATGAACATCCACAGCGCGGCGTACGCGCCTGCCTTTCGCGCCTTGTCGGTTGCATCCTTGGCCTGTTCCTTCGCGGTGGCGGCCTTCGCCTGGAGTCGCGCGAAGGTTTCATGCACTCGCTTCTCGGCATCCTGCTGACTCAAACCGGTACGCTGGGCGACGAGCTGGCCCAGGTAGCGCGCGTCTTCCGGCGGCAAGGCGTTGGCGCTCGCGGCGTTGGCGAAGATCCGCACCACCTCGGCCGTGGGTGCCGGTCCCGTCGCGCTCTGGCTGGTCGGGGCGGCCGCCGTCGAAGCGCCATTGCGTGCTGGGGCGCCCTGAGTTGGCGACGATGCGCCTGTGTCGGGCGCGGTCGCAGCGACCGTGGCTGGAGCGCCGTCCACCTTTCTGAACAAGGAATCGACGAAGTAGTCGGGACTGACGCTGGCAGCGCTGGCCGCCGCCGCCGCGGCCGGTGCAGCTGCGGCTGTTGCCGTGGCAGCCGTGCCTGCGACCGCAGCACCGGCCTTGACGCCGCCGCTGACGATCGAGCCCACGGCCGCCGTCAGCATGCTCGCTGTGGCGAGGGTGGCAACCGACCAAGCCAGAAAGCCGTTCGCGGTATCGCGGAAGTAGACCTCGTCGGTGTGCACGCGGCTCCAGCGATGCCGCAGCCGGCCGGCCAGATATCCGCCGGTACCGGAGGCGGCTAGTTGCGTGAACGTGAGCCACAGGATCGTCGTGACGCCGAAGGTTTCAGCGGAGACGCCCTCGGCGGACCAGGGGGAGACCGATGACAAGCCCAGGCCGACGCCCAGGATGAGCAGGATCAGCGACAAGGACGCGGCGCCGGCAGCGCCAGCGAATACCGACCCCCAGCACACGCCGTGGGCATAGGCGCCGTCTACATCGACGAATGCCGCGTCACCTGGGTAGGGGCGCGCGGGCGGAACTGCACTGGGTGGCATGGTCGTAGCGGTCATGGAGTCTCCAGAGTGGCAGCGCATCGTCTGTGCGCGGCGCTTGATGGTTTGACGGATCTCCCCGCGTGGCCTTGTAGGACGCGGGCACCAACCTGGGGCAATCGGCGCGCCCGAGTCAACTCACGCGCCTGCCGGCCCCTCGTCCTTGTCCTGGCGCTGCGGTCCGTCGTCGCCCTCGTACTTCAGGACAGAGAGCTTTCCGTCGCCTTCGAGGAACGCGGCCTTGACCTTGCGCACATCGTCCACGCCCGCCTGGCGCAGTTGCGCCTCAACGTCGTCGGGCCTGAGGAACTCCTTGCGCAGGTTTCTCATGAGCATTTGGCCGTCCTTGACCAGTTGCAGCGGGTCAGGCTCGGTCAGCTTGTGGACGGTCTCCCAGCGGAACGCGGCCCAGTCGAGGGCGTAGTTCCAGAACACCAGCGTCCCGATAAGGATGAATCCCTCGGTAACGGTCTTGTATTCGCCCGACATGCCGTTCTGCGAGGCGTCGGCAATGATGACGACCAGCAGGATGTCGGCCACACCCAGCGAGCCGGGGTCGCGTCTGAGCACGAAGCGGAAGATCATCAGCAGGAACCAGTACGTCAGCGTGCCTCGGACGATGAGCTCTAACGGCGACACGTGAATCGCAAACAGCTCGGCAAAGTCCACGTCATGTCCTCGTCGAGGTGGTTACGGAGGGGCGGATGTCGGCCTTCAGCACGCGGGCCATTTGCTGTAGCGCCTGGTCTCGCGCCTCGCCAGACTCCGCTGCGACGCAGTCCACAGGCACCCAGAGTGAATAGCCGCGCAGGTAGGCGTCCATGGCCGTGAAGAAGACGCAGTTGTCGGCGGCGATGCCGGTGACGATGAGGTGTTTGCAATGCAGCTGTTCCAGCAGCAGGTGCAGCGGCGTCGCGTAGAAGGCCGAATGACGCGGCTTGAGAACCGCGAAATCCTTGCGCTTGGGCTTCATCAGCTCTGCGATCTGGCCAGCCGCGCCGCGCATGCGCTGGCACCGTTCGAAGAGGGCATGGAAGTCCGAAGTCCACTCGCCGTAGTTGTCGTTGGCGTAGACCGTACGAACCCCTTGGACCGTCAAGCGCCGGCGCAGTCGTGCCGTCTGGCGCGCCGCCTGCAGAGCAGAGGGGGTGAGTTCGGCGGCGCCCTCGAAGGTCAATGGATTGATGAAGTCCACCAGCAGCAGGACTGTCTTGCTGGGCGCCAAGTTGTCGGTTTTGATCTTGCTCATCGGCTCCTCGCTCTCAACCAGATCAATGGCAAGCGCCGCTCCCGTGCTGCGATGCGCTGCGCAGACCGGCCTGGCCGTTACGCATTGGTCCCGTAAGTGCGGTCTTGTCCGACATGCGGCGAAGGCTCGATGCCTAACCTTGTGATCGCGGTGCATCGATGCACCGTGCCCCTACTTCCTCACCCCCCAATTTGGAGATTCACATGCCCAACAGCAATCGCAATCAAGGTTCCGGCAGCAACCAGCAAGGTGGCAACCAAGGCAGTGGCAACCAGGCCGGATCTGGCTCGGGCAGCCGCAGCCCCGGCCAGCAGGAGCAAAGCTCGCCGAAGGGCGGCAAGCAAGGTGGAAACCAGCACGGCGGCTCCCAAGGCTCTACCCGTGGCGGTACGCACGAACAGCACGTGGAAGCCGGCAAGCAGAGCCACAAAAACAGCTGATCTGTGAATGCCTGAGCACAAGTCGCGCAACGAAGCGCGATTCGTCAAGCGCCATGCCGCTTCCGACAGAGCGGCATGGCGTTTGCCCTTTGTGTATCGATCGATTCACCTGCGGAGAGCACCATGCCCAGAGGCGACAAGTCTTCCTACACGGACAAGCAAAAGCGACAGGCCGAGCACATCGAGAGCGGCTACGAACATCGAGGCGTGCCTAAGGCCGAGGCGGAGAGCCGCGCCTGGGCCACGGTCAACAAGGAGACCGGGGGCGGTAAGAAGTCCGGCTCAGGGCGCGGCAAAGCTGAGAACCACGAGCCCTCCCGCAAGGGAGGTCGCACAGGCGGTGCCGCCTCTGCCAGCCGTACGGCGGCAGAACGGTCGGCATCAGCCAAAAAGGCGGCCGAGACGCGCAAGCGCAATGCCGCAGCTCGCAGCCACGCCCACCACTGAGGAAGCCCCATGCTAGCGCTGACCTATCACGGCTCCAAGGATGTGCGCGTCTTGAGGGTGCCCGACCCGGTTCTTTATGCCGATGACGACATCATCTTGCGCGTCACGGCCACGGCGATCTGCGGCTCGGACCTGCACATCTACCGCGGCAAGATCCCGGACATGAAGGACGGGGACATCCTCGGCCATGAGTTCATGGGCATCGTCGAGGACGCGGGCCGCGGCGTCACGAAGCTGCGCAAGGGCGACCGTGTCGTCGTGCCCTTCACCATTTCGTGCGGCGACTGCATGTTCTGCAACCGCAAGCTGTTTGCCGCCTGCGAGACGACCAACCCCGGGCGCGGCGCGATCCTGAACAAGAAGGACCTGCGCCCCGGCGCGGGCCTGTTTGGCTACAGCCACCTCTATGGCGGCTATCCGGGAGGCCAAGCCGAGTTCGTGCGCGTACCCAAGGCCAACGTCGGTCCTCTGGTGATTCCCGACTCGACGCTTCGTGACGAGCAGGTGCTGTTTCTGTCCGACATCCTGCCCACCGGCTACCAGGCGGCGGTGAACGCCGAGGTCGGGCCAGGCTCCAAGGTTGCCATCTTTGGCGCCGGCCCCGTGGGGCTGATGGCGGCGGCCAGCTGCCGCATGCTGGGTGCCGAGCAGATCTTCATGGTCGATCACCATCAATACCGCCTGGACTTTGCTGTCCAGACCTATGGCGTGGTGCCGATCAACTTCGACGAGATCGACGATCCGGCGGCGTACATCATCGATGCGACCGGGCACCACGGTGTTGACGCCTCCATTGATGCCGTCGGCTTCGAGGCCAAGGGCAGCACTACGGAAACCGTGCTGACGACGATGAAGCTGGAAGGTTCCAGCGGCGCTGCCTTGCGTCAGGCCATCGCGGCAACCCGTCGCGGTGGTGTCGTCAGCGTGCCTGGGGTGTATGCGGGCTTCATCCACGGCTTCCTGTTCGGGGACGCCTTCGAGAAAGGCCTCACCTTCAAGAGCGGCCAAACGCACGCGCAGCGCTTCATGCCTGAGCTGCTGGACCGCATCTCCGCCGGCGACCTGCGGCCCGACGTCATCGTCACGCACACGTTACCCCTCAGCGACGCCGCGCGCGGCTACGAGATCTTCAACGAGAAGCAGGAGGACTGCCGCAAGGTCATCCTGCGCCCCGAGGCGCGCTGAGCGCCCGATACAGGAGCCGCACATGACCACCGTTCCCCATCGCCCCATCGCCGTTGTGACGGGCGCATCCTCTGGCATCGGCCGCGAGCTGGCCCACCTCCTGGCGAAGGACGGCTATGACCTGTTCCTCGCTGCTGATCAGGGGCCGCTGGAAGACGTTGCCGCACACATGCGCACCCATGGTGGGCACGTCGAGGCCATCCAGGCCGACTTGGCCACCGCCGATGGGGTGGCCAGGTTGGTGGCCGCCGTGGGCCTGAGGCCAGTGTCCGTTCTGATGGCTAATGCCGGCCATGGGCTGGGCCACGGCTTCATGCAGCAAGATTTCGCGCAGGTACGCCATGTCATCGACACCAACATCACGGGCACCATCGACCTGATCCAGCAGATCGGTCGGGGCATGGTGCAGCTTCATGCGGGGCGCATCCTCGTCACGGGGTCCATCGCCGGCCTGATGCCGGGAAGCTTCCAGGCTGTCTACAACGGCACCAAGGCCTTCATCGACTCCTTCTGCTACGCCCTGCGCAACGAGCTGAAGGATTCGGGTGTGACCGTTACCTGCCTGATGCCTGGCGTGACCGACACCGAGTTCTTCGAGCGCGCCGACCTGATGGACACCAAGGTAGGCACCGGCAAGAAGGCCGATCCTGCTGATGTTGCCAGGGCCGGCTATGAAGCGATGCTGGATGGCGACGCCGACGTGGTGGCTGGCTGGAAGAACAAACTGCAGGCCATTCTCGCCAACGTCACGCCTGCGGAGATGCTGGCTGAGCAGCATCGCAAGATCACCGAGCCCGGGTCGGCAGAGCGTTGAATGGGCGAGGCGGCCAGCAGTGGATGTGCTCAGCCTGACCCAATGGCCTGCCATGGCTGTCACCGTGGCGGCGGCTTGGCTGGTGAGTTCAAACGCCGCACGCCGCCGCTGTGCAGGGTTCTGGCTCTTCCTGCTGAGCAACTTGCTGTGGACCGTCTGGGGCGCCTACGCCCACGCCTATGCGCTGATCGTGTTGCAGGTCTGCCTGGCTGCGATGAACATTCGCGGTGCAAGCAAATCCAGCGAGGTTAAAGGCAACAACCCTCATGCCTGAACGCGACCTGGCCGGCTTTGTGCGCGTGCGCGGCGCGCGCGAGCACAACCTGAAGAACGTGGATGTCGATGTGCCGCGCGATGCCCTGGTCGTGTTCAGCGGCGTCTCCGGCTCAGGCAAATCGTCGCTGGCGTTCGCCACCATCTACGCAGAGGCACAGCGGCGCTACTTCGAGTCCGTAGCTCCCTACGCGCGCAGGCTTATCGACCAGGTCGGCGTGCCGGCCGTGGATTCCATCGATGGATTGCCGCCGGCCGTTGCCCTGCAACAAGCTAGGGGTACCCCCAGCGCCCGCTCGTCGGTCGGCAGTGCGACCTCGCTTTCCAGCTTGCTGCGCATGCTGTATTCGCGCGCCGGACATTACCCGGCCCAGCAGCCCATGCTGTACGCCGAGGACTTCTCGCCCAACACGCCGCAGGGCGCTTGTCCAACCTGCCATGGCCTGGGTCGCGTCTACGAAGTCACGGAGGCCTCCATGGTGCCGGATCCGTCGTTGACCATCCGCGAGCGCGCCGTGGCCGCTTGGCCGCCGGCCTGGCACGGGCAGAACCTGCGCGACATCCTCGTCACGCTTGGTCATGACGTCGACAAGCCCTGGCGCGACCTGCCGAGGAAGGTGCGCGACTGGATCCTCTTCACCGAGGAGCAGCCAACCGTCCCCGTCTACGCTGGCTTCACGCGTGCCGAGACCAGCGCCGCGTTGAAAAGCAAGATGGAGCCCAGCTACCAGGGCACCTTCATGGGCGCGCGCAAATACGTGCTGCACACCTTCGCCACCACGCAGAGCGCGCTGATGAAGCGCCGCGTGTCCCGCTACATGATCGCCAGCGCCTGTCCGACCTGCGACGGCAAGCGGCTCAAGCGCGAGTCGCTGTCGGTGACTTTCGCCGGGCTGGACATCGGCGAGATGGCGCGCATGCCGCTGCGGGAGCTGGCCGAGGCGCTCGGTCCGGCCGCGCGAGGGGAAGTCCATGCAGGTACGGCCACCGGCATCAGCCGGGCCGCGTCCCGCGCGCATGCCGCACAGCGCGTGGCTGCTGGCGGCAAGGCCCATGCGGCTGCGCCGGACGTCAGGCGCACGCCGGAGCAGTCCGACGAGAAACGCATCGCGGCCCAGCGGCTCGCGCACGACATGCTGGAGCGCATCACCACGCTGAACGAGCTCGGCCTGGGCTATCTGTCGCTGGACCGCGGCACGCCGACGTTGGCCTCCGGCGAGCTGCAGCGTCTGCGCCTGGCCACGCAGATTCGTTCCAACCTGTTCGGCGTCATCTACGTGCTGGACGAGCCTTCGGCCGGCCTGCACCCCGCCGATGGCGAGGCCCTGCTGGGCGCGCTGAAGGCGCTGAAGAACGGCGGCAACTCCCTCTTCATCGTCGAGCATGATGTGGAACTGATGCGCGAGGCCGACTGGCTGGTCGACGTGGGCCCCGACGCCGGCGAACGCGGTGGCGAAGTGCTGTACAGCGGACCGCCCGCCGGGCTGGCCGCAGTGGCTGCGTCGCGTACGGCCGCCTATCTGTTTCCCAAGGCAGGGCCTGTTCGGCGCGAGCGCCGCGAGCCGCGTGACTGGCTGGAGCTGGCCGGCGTCACGCGCAACAATCTGCGCGGGCTGGGCGTCGAATTCCCGCTGGGCTGCTTCGTGGCCGTCACCGGCATCTCGGGCTCGGGCAAGTCCAGCCTGGTCAGCCAGGCGCTGGTGGATCTCGTCGGCCAGACCCTGGGCCACGAGCCGCCGCTGCCCGAGGCCGAAGAGGACGAAGACGGCGATGTCGCCGCGCGGGAAGTGACCCATGGCCACATCGTCCGCGGCGCCGAGCACATCCGCCGCCTTGTCAAGGTGGACCAGAAACCCATCGGCCGCACGCCGCGCTCCAACCTGGCGACCTACACCGGCCTGTTCGACCACGTGCGCAAGCTCTTCGCCGCCACGCCGGCCGCCAAGGCCAGGCGCTATGACGCCGGGCGCTTCTCCTTCAATGTCGCCAAGGGCCGCTGCGACACCTGCGAGGGCGAGGGCTTCGTCAGCGTGGAGCTGCTGTTCATGCCCAGCGTTTATGCGCCTTGCCCGACCTGCCACGGCGCGCGCTACAACGAGGCCACGCTGAAGGTGCGCCTGCACGAGCACAGCATCGCCGACGTGCTGCGCATGACCGTGGACGATGCCGCGACCTTCTTCGCGCAGGACGCGGCGCTGGCGCGACCGCTGACGCTGCTGCAGCAGATCGGCCTGGGCTATCTGCGGCTGGGTCAGCCCGCCACGGAGCTGTCCGGCGGCGAGGCCCAGCGCATCAAGCTCGCTACCGAACTGCAGCGCGCCCAGCGCGGCCAGACGCTGTACGTGCTGGACGAGCCCACCACCGGCCTGCATCCGTCGGACGTGGACAAGCTGCTGGTTCAACTCAACAGCCTGGTGGAGGCCGGCAACACGGTCGTCGTCGTCGAGCACGAAATGCGCGTCGTGGCGTCCAGCGACTGGGTTATCGACGTGGGACCCGGGGCTGGAGCCGAAGGCGGACGCATCGTCTTCGCCGGGCCGCCGGACAAGATCGATGCAGCTGCCGAGAGCCGCACAGGTCGATTCGTCGCACTCGCTCTTCGCAGGCAATGAGCGATGGGCAAGTCGGAAACGCACGAGCTATGCCTTGGCGCGGCGTTGTCCGATATGCACAGTACGCGAAGCGCCCTACCTTGACCTGTGATTCGCCGTCCTCGGGAGCCAGGCCGCGACGACGCAAGGAGATGCACGTGGATATCACTCAAAACAAGCCCGCTGAGACTTCGGAAGGCGATGCAGACGCGCTGGGCGCCATGCCCAGCACCAACACGGCTGCATATGCGGCCAGGTCAAAGCTTCTAACGTACTTCGATCACTTCGCATCGGCAGTGACGCGGTGGTGCGGCTCACCGGTGGCGTTTTGCGCGGCCTTGGCGTTGATCGGCGTCTGGGGTCTGCTGGGGCCCGTCTACCAGTATTCAGAAGACTGGCAACTCGTGGTCAACACCGGCACCACGATCGTCACCTTCCTGATGGTCTTCCTGATCCAGCAAAGCCAGAACAAGGACAGCGTCGCTCTGCATCTGAAGCTCAACGAGCTGCTAGCAGCTCATCGCAGCGCCAGCAACCGCATGATCGGCATCGAGACGCTGGATGAGCAGGACCTGCGCGAGGTCGCGGCCTTTTACTCCAGGCTCGCTGAGCGCGCCAAAACAGCAGGTCCTGCCAAGGAAATCCACTCGATCGATGAAGAGGGTATGCCGACGAGCTTGTGTGCCGGTGCGCCCTCGCCAACTGAGGAGCGTCCAGATGGTGACCGGTGATGAGGAGATCTCGCGCTTCTACACCCAGGCCGAAGTCTCTGGCGAGGACAAAACGTGGCTCGATGGCACAACGGACAGGCTGGTCAAGGTCAGGTTCCGGACCCTGAACGTCGCGGAAGACGGTGAGAACGAAGGTCACACCGAATGGGTGACTTTCACACTCAGCGGCCTTGACCATCTATCGACGCAGTTGGCAGCGGCCGTCGAGACCATCCGCCGTTGGACGCCGGGCGAGCAGCCCGAGCCGCTTGGGATCAACCTCGGAGTGACGGCGCACAACATCAGGAGCTGAGCCAACGACCGAAACGGTGGCGTCTCGATAGCCCGGCGCAGCCAACAGGAGATGGACATGTCCAAGTGCATCATGCTCATCCGACATGCAGAGAAGCCCGACCCTGGCCACGCCGGCGTAGACGACGCTGGCAGCAGTGACGAGCATTCGCTGAGCGTGCCCGGCTGGTGCCGCGCTGGAGCGCTTGCGCGGTACTTTTCTTCGCTTGTTGACGGCGCCCACCCGAAGGGGATTTGCCGCCCTCAACACATCTACGCGGCAAGGGCGACAGCCATGCATCGCTCAACGCGGCCGCGGGATACGGTCTTGCCTTTGGCCAAGGCCTTGGGACTGTCAGCGGACGAGCGCTGGTCTGACGAAGACTCGGTTGAGAAGTTCGCTGAGACGCTGAAGAACTTCGAGACGCCGGTCCTGATTTGCTGGCGCCACGACTATCTACCGGCGCTTGCGCGTGCCATCCTGCATGACAACGACTTGCCCGAAGTCTGGCCGGCGGATCGCTTTGACTTGACCTGGTCGATTCGGAGAGAAGGTGACCGCTGGTCGTTCATGCAGGTGCCCCAGCTTCTTCTGGCAGGTGATCGCTCGGATGTGATCGGGCCAAATCAGCGCCAGTAGGTTGCGCTCGCAACCGGGCCCAGCTGGGCCAACGCTCTGTCCGGAATGTCAGTCTCGTGCTGACAGGCCGTAAGGACTGCGGCCGCGATCGCCGCGACCGCCATTGCTTGAAGCAGTTGCCTTGGTTTCATGGGGCTCGTCGCGCAATCTCTGGCGGTATGGTTTTTGATGCCCCTTGCCCGGATCACCGAATCCAGGGCGTGCCGTAGTAGTCGTAGACCCCACGGCCGTAGTCGTCCGAGTACGTGGGCGCTTCATCCTTTGCGTACTTCGGTGCGTCGCTCAGCTGCTCCTTTTCCAGGTCGACCACGTAGCCGTCCTTGTCAGTGTCGTACTGCAGCTTGCTCCATGGCAGCGGGTAGCGATCGGTGCCCAGGCCAAAGAGTCCTCCGAACTCCAGCACGGCGTAGCGAACCTGACCGCTGGCCTTATCGATGACGAGGTCGTCGATGGAGCCCAGCGAGTCGCCATTGAAGTTGAAGACGTCAGTGCCTTCCACCTTCGAGGAAGAGATGAACGGGCTGGGAAGGTTGACTTCGGGTTGCATGGTGAATCCTTTCGAGGGTGCCCTGATGACTGGCGCGAAGAGCATGACGCCGGATGCTTTCGTCAACGGTCGGCGAAAGCCCGAGCCGACCGTAGGCGACGACTGACTGATGTCTCAGCCCCCACGGCCTCTTCATACCGCCGGTGGGTCGGTCTCACGCTGGGGATGACGGTGCTGTGCCAATCCCGCGATGAAGACCTCCGCTCCGGCGATCGAGTCTGTTGTGATGGTCAGGCCGGGATCGGGCTCACCACCTGGTAGTGCCGCCGGTACACCCGCGATGCCCAGCAAGTCTGCGCCTGTGCCCAACGCAAGGATGGTCTTGCAATGGCGGTACTGGTCGCGGATGCCTGCCAGCGAGTTTGCGTCTGCCGTAAGGGCAGGCACCGCAGCCGCGCCATCGGCCAGCACAAGACCATCGAACAAAAAGCCGGGCTCGTTCTCGAAGGAGGCATCTGCCTGGATCTCAACACCGTCTTCTGTCTGAACAGGTCCGATGCGACTGGCGAGGAAGCGCGGCACGGCGCCCGCGTCCAGGAGCTTGGCGTGGACGTCTGTGGCGCTCTGGCCGATGCAGCCATCCGCCACGAAGATCGCCACCTTGCGGCCGCGGACAGTACCGTCTCCAGGTCTTGCAGTCAGGGAAAGCGCTGGGGACTTGGTGATCTCCGGCTTGATCCGGCGTTCCAGGGCCCGTGGCATCGGATCAGGCAACGGCACCATGTTCAGACCTTCGGCGACCTGGGTCGCCAGATCGTCAGACACGTTGCGCAGCATGGACACCACGCGCTGGCGGATGGCGGGCACCGTGACCTTGCTCAGCTCGAACCTGAACGCTGCGGCGATGTGGGCCTGCTCCACCGGAGTCTGGCTGTTGAAGAACAGCGTGGCCTGGTTGAAATGTTCGGCGAACAGCTCGGGCTTGGCACGGACCTTCCCTTCCTCTTCGCGCGAACGCAGCCTGGCCGCCACCGACGTGAAGCCTTGCGCCGCGCCGGCCTGGAACGGACAGCCTCCGCCGAGCGAGTTGGGCTCATAGGCGACCTTGCCACGATGGATGGCCTGGCGATGCATGCCGTCACGCTGGTTGTTGTGCACTGGCGCGATCGGCGAGTTGATGGGGATCTCGTGGAAGTTGGGCCCACCCAGGCGGCTGATTTGCGTGTCCACGTAGGAATGGATGCGGCCGGCCAGCAGGGGGTCGTTGGAGAAGTCGATGCCACGGATGACGTTGGCTGTGCAGAACGCAACCTGCTCGGTCTCGGCGAAGAAGTTGTCCGGATTGCGGTTCAAAACCATGCGACCCACAGGCCGGATCGGCACCAGTTCTTCCGGAACGATCTTGGTGGCGTCCAGGATGTCGAAGCTGAACTTGTCGGCCTGCTCCTCGGTGAATACCTGCAGGCCGAGTTCCCATTCGGGGTAGGCGCCGCTCTCGATACGCTCCCACAGGTCGCGGCGGTGGTAGTCGGGATCAGCGCCAGAAATCTTGACCGCTTCGTCCCAGGCCAGCGAGTGGGTACCGAACTTCGGGTTCCAGTGGAATTTGACGAACACCGAGTCGCCAGCTTCGTTGACCAGACGGTAGCTGTGCACGCCGAAGCCTTGCATCGTCGCGTAGCTGCGCGGGATCGCCCGATCACTCATTACCCACAGCAGCATGTGCGTGGACTCGGGCATTAACGACACGAAGTCCCAGAAGGTGTCGTGGGCGCTACCAGCCTGCGGCATGCCGTGATGAGGTTCCGGCTTCACGGCATGAACCAGGTCGGGGAACTTCATCGCGTCCTGGATGAAGAACACCGGAATGTTGTTGCCGACGACGTCCCAGTTGCCCTCGTCGGTGTAAAACTTGACGGCAAAACCGCGCACGTCGCGCGCCGTGTCCTTGGAGCCGCGCTCTCCCTGGACGGTCGAGAAGCGCACGAAGACCGGCGTGATCTTGCCGGCTTCGCGGAACGGCGCGGCCATGGTCAGGTCGGGGATGGGCTCATAGCACTCGAAGAAGCCGTGGGCGCCCGATCCTCGCGCGTGGACGATACGTTCGGGAATGCGCTCGTGGTCGAAATGCGTCAGCTTGTCGCGGAGGATGAAGTCTTCCAGCAACACCGGGCCCCGCACCCCATATTTCAGCGAGTTCTGGTTGTCGGCGATCGGCACCCCCTGGTTCGTTGTCAGCCGCTGGCCGCCACTGTCCACGCGCACGCGGTCCAGCGCCGAGGTGGTGGGGTTGCTGCCGGGCGCAGCAGTGGTGCCGGCCTTGGCGGACGAGTTGGCTTCGGATAGCGTGCTGGAGCCCGGTAGGTCCGACTGCGGGGTGACGTGCGCGCCCTCTGGTGCTCGTGTGGCAAAGCCGTGTTCAGCCGGCTTGTTGGCATTGAATGGCATCGCTGCGGCGAGATCCCCTGTCTGGACCGCGCGTTGAGAAAGTGCGTCGTCAGGCGCAAGCGCGGGGTTGGCCGGGCCGCTGTCGGTATTTCGTGCGGCGGCCTTCGCTGCGGGCTTCTTGTCTGCCGGCTTCTTCGCAGCATTTGCGGGCTTGGGGCTAGGCATTGGAATCTCCTGGGTTAGGGTCAACGTCGGCGGCAGCTACGGCAAGCTGGATTCCCGCACGCGGCCCACGAGGCTCAGAGCCGAAATGAAAAAGCCCGCGACGCGTGAGCGCCGCGGACCTTCATTCAACAGAAGCTCAGTCAGTTTTGCTGTCCAGAGCGGCCCTGGTCGAGCGTGCCGTTGCCGGACTGGGTACGACCTGCCTGACTGCCTTGGCCGGCGTCGCGCTGACCACCCTGGCCACCCTGCTGACCCTGGCCGCCACGCTCTTGCTGCTGCTGGCCTTGACCATCCTGGCGCTGGGTGCCACCTTGTTGGCCTTGATCACCGCCTTGTTGTTCCTGCTGACGCTGGCTGTCCTGGCGCTCCGAGCCTTGCTGGCTGCCGGTCTGGTTGCCGTCCTGGCGCTGGTCGTCGTTACGGTTTTGCTGGCTCATGATGGGTCTCCGATCTGTTCGTCGGCGGAAATGCCGGCGCCGGCCTTGTCGGCAAGCCGAGTGCCTGAGGGCGCCGGCTTGCCGCGGATGGAGACTTAAAACTAGGGACCTTGAGTTGCCGGCAGACGTTCCTATTTCAGCGTTGCTTTCATAGCCGACACCGATTCGGATGAGGAACTCCAGATTTGCTCAGGCCGCCTTTTTGCGGGCGGGGGCCTTGGCAGATGAAGACGAGCCATCCTTGGAAGTCTTCTTAGCGGCCTTGGCCTTGCTCCCTAGGCTCTGACGCAGCAGCTCGCTGAGATCGACCACGTTCGAGCCGCTGATGTCGGGAGCCTCTTCAAAGGGTGTCACGGCCTCCTTGTCGCCAGCCTTGGCCTTCTTGTCGATAAGCGCACGTACGGCGCTGGTGAAGTCGTCCTTGAACTCCTCGGGCTTCCACGCTGACGTCATCTCGGCGATCAACTGCTGGGCCATCTTGAGCTCCGCCGGCTTGAGGCTGTTGGCCTCTGCACCTTCCTTGGGCAGATCCAGCCCATCAGGCGACCGGATCTCATCGGCCCAACGCAGGGTGCCCAGCATCAATGCGGGACCAGCGGGGATCAGCGCCGCCAAGTGTTCCTTGTTGTGTAGCACGAAGCGCGCGATGCCAATAACGCCTACCTTGGTCAGCGACTCGCGCAGTAGCGCGTAGACCCGGTCCGCCTTTCCTTCGGGAGCCAGGTAGTACGGCTTCTCTGTGTAGACGAAGGACACGTCGGTCGCCTTGACGAAGGTCTCAATGGCGATTGTTTGAGTCCGCTTGGGATAGGCAGCCTTGATCTCGTCATCGGACAGCACCACGTATTCATCGCCTTCGAGCTTCACGCCCTTGACGATGTTTTCCCTGTCGATTTCCTTGCCGGTGCGCTTGTTGATCCGCTTGTACCCGACCGGGTCCATCGTCCGCTTGTCGAGCCAGTCGAAGTCGACCTCCTGCTCGTCTGTGGCGGTGTGCAGCGACACCGGCACATGGACGAGCCCGAACGAGATCGCGCCCTTCCAGATGGAGCGGGAGCTGCTCTTACGTTTATCTCCGGCCGTCGTCGTTTCGGGGTCGCCCTTGGCGGCGCGCTTAGCCATCGGTTTGGCGGCAGCCTTGCTGCCGGATTTTGTTGCGGATTTGGCGGTGGCCATGTCGGACTCCTAGGGTGTCACTTCAATCGCTTCCTCGCCGCAGCGAGGGTCTGCTTGGACTTCCAGTAGTCGGTCCAAGGGTCGGTCTTCTCAAAGGACAGGTATTCGCGCGCCGTGGCGACGGTCCACTGGGCACCGCTCTTCAGCGTGGGGAGCTGGTCCCAGCTCACCGGTACCGACACACCAAGGCCAGGCCGGGCCCGCGCCGAGAACGCTGCAGCGGTGGTCTGCCCATGCCCATTGCGCAGGTAGTCGATGAAGATCTTGCCCACGCGATTGCTGCCGCCGCTCTTGGCGACGAACCGCTGCGGGATGGTCTTGGCCATATGCGCAACGACCGCACGAGAGAAGTCCTTCACCACCTCGTAGTCCAGCTTGGGGGCTAGCGGCACGACGACGTGCAGTCCCTTGCCGCCGCTGGTCTTGAGCCAGCTCTGGAGGCCAAGCTCCTCAAGCATCGTGTGGGTCAGCACGGCAGCTTCCTGCACGTGGGCCCACGTCACGCCTTCGCCGGGGTCCAGGTCGAAGATGACGCGGTCTGGCTGGTCGATGCGCTTGGTGGTCGAGTTCCAGGTATGGAACTCGATGACGTTCAGCTGGGCCGCGCTGATCAGGCCCTCCACGCTGTCGACGGAAAGCAGTGAGTCGTGCCCAGGCCAGAGCGAGGCGTCGAGTTCGGTCAGGCCCGTGATCTTGGCGTCCGAGTGCTTTTGGAAGAAGAGCTGACCGGTGATGCCTTGCGGCGCGCGCACCAGCGATACGGGCCGGTTCTGCAGATGGGGCAGGATGCGGTCCGCCACGCTCTCATAGAAGTGGATCAGGTCGATCTTCGTCAGCCCGGTAGATGGGTCGATGATGCGGTCCGGGTTGGAGATCTTCACGGAGGTCTTGGGCTTGGTCGGCGCCTTCGCCGCTGGCGGTGGGGTTGAGGCCTGTTCACGCCGGATGGACTTCGCAGGCTTGTCGGTCCGGACGCCGCGGAAGGTGGCGTGCCGGATGTTTCCATCGGGTGTCCATTCACCGAAGGTCACCTCGACGACCATCTCAGGCCGAACCCACCGCTCAGTGCCACGCGCGCGTTTGGACCAGCGACCTGGCTTGGCCTCGTCGGGGTCGACGGTAGGGACCTTGGTCTCCAGGCGCGCGACTTGGTCATGCAGTTCGCGTCCCTGAGCCGATGACCAGCCGGTGCCGACGGACCCAGCCGAGCGCAACTTACCGCTGTCGTCGTAGTAGCCCAGCAGCAGCGCGCCCACTTCTTTGGAGGAGTTGGTTCGGTCGGTGAACCCGACCACAACAAACTCCTGGCGCCGCTGGCACTTCAACTTCAGCCAGCTCTCGCTTCGACGAGACACGTAAGGCGAATTTGCCTCCTTCAGCATCACGCCTTCGAGGCCGAGCTGGCAGGCTGCCGTCAGGACGGCCGACGGCGTCGACGGCAGTTCATCGCTGAAGCGGATGCGCTCTGACGCATTGCCTTTGAGCAGCTCCTGCAGCACCATGCGCCGGCTGCGCAACGGCACCTCACGCAGATCCATATCGCCCAGCATCGGCACGTCGAACAGGTAGAGGACGATGTCCTTCGTGCGAGCGTTGTCGAACGCGTTCTGAAGGCGATTGAAGTCGGGGACGCCGTGCTCGTTCATGACGACCATCTCGCCATCCAGCCACGCCTGGTCGATGCCGATCGCCTCGATCTCCGCGGCCAGCGACTTCAGCTTGGCCGTCCAGTCGTTGCCGTTGCGGGTGAAGATCTGCACATTGCCCGCCGCGATCTTCACCATGGCGCGGTAGCCGTCGAACTTGTTTTCGATGATCCAGGTGCCCGCGGGCGGCGGCGCCGCGGTCAGGGTGGCAAGCTGGGGTTCAAGCGATGCCGGGAAGCGCGTCTTCACGGCCTTGGACAGGTCGGGGCCGGACGCTGGTTCCCGAGTCGCCAGCGCGCGCGGCTCACGCTCTTGGATCAAGCCAAGAGGCTTCTCGACCACGCTGTCGGGCAGCGCCTTGATGACGTCGTAGTCGGCAATCGGGCGGGCCCACGCATCGCCGCGCTTCTTGAACAGGATCCACTGGTCCTGCTTCTTGGCACCCGGTTTGGAGATTCGGACCAGCTCCCACAAGCCGGCCATCTTCTGTCCATGCATCTGGAAGACCAGCTTGCCTGCGGCAAGGCCGTCGCGCGGATCACCGACCGGCGTCCAGGTCCCGCGGTCCCAGATGATGACCGTACCCCCGCCGTACTGCCCCTTGGGAATCTCTCCCTCGAAGGTGTTGTAGCTGACAGGATGGTCCTCCACGTGGATGGCCATCTGCTTCATGGCGGGGTCGTAGCTCGGCCCCTTGGGCACGGCCCAACTGACCATGACGCCGTCAAGCTCCAGCCGGAAGTCGTAGTGCAGGTGTGAAGCCCAGTGCTTCTGGATGACGAACTGGAGCTCCTTGGCCGAGCTCGTCTTCTTGCGCGGTACGACGCCGGCAGGCTCGGCGGTGAGCTTGAAGTCGCGCTTGGCGTTGTAGCGCTCGAGGGGCACGTTTTCACTGGCTCGCGCGGGCGCAGCGGCTGTCTTGGCCGAGGACTGAGGCGCTTTTGCTACGGCCTTCTTCGCCGGCGCCTTCCTGGCCTTGCTCAATTTGAGCTCGGCCCATACAGGCGCGTGGTCGCTGGGGCTGTCCTTGCCACGCTCCTCCTTGTCGACGCCGGCGTCGACGACCTGGAGCTTGGAACTCACCAAGATGTGGTCGATGCGCAAGCCTGCATCGCGCTCCCAGCGCTTGCGCATGTAGTCCCAGAACGTGTAGGGCGTGTTGACCGGTATGGCCGTCTTGAGCGCGTCCGTCCAGCCCTGGGCCAGAACGTTCGCGAAGGCCTCGCGCGACTCGGGCTGCAGAAGAGCGTTGTCCTTCCACGAGTCTGACTTGTAGATGTCCGCATCGGTAGGCACGACATTCCAGTCGCCCAGCAGCACGACGGGTTCACCAGACGCCCAAAGCTCGGCGGCGCGCTTGCGCAGGCGCTCGAACCAGCGCAACTTGTAGTCGAACTTGGGCCCCGGCTGCGGATTGCCGTTGGGCAGGTAGAGGCATCCGAACAGCACGCCGTCGATTGCCGCTTCGACGTAGCGCGCTTCCTTGTCCTTCGCGTCGCCAGGCAAAGCCGTGATCACCGGCACGAGGTCGCTGCGGCTGAGCAGCGCCACACCGTTCCAGGTCTTCTGGCCAACGACCAGGGACTGGTAGCCCGCAGCGGCAAGTGCCTCCGTCGGGAAGGCTTCGGTCGTCGCCTTCAGTTCCTGCAACGCGACGACGTCAGGTTGCGTGCGAGCAAGCCAATCGAGCAGCAGATCGAGCCGCTTGGTGACATTGTTGATGTTCCAAGTGGCGACTCGCACGGGACTACCGCTTCGTGCTCTTGAGATGCGCTTCCACTGCGGCGGCATCGTTGCCGACGGCCGCGACGGCTGCCTTCAGCTGCTCTGGGGTGACACCGAACTTCTTGGACCAGTCGCGGACTTTATAGTCTTCCGACAGGCTGATGCGCTCGCGGTCTTGGCCACCGGGTTTGGATTTGTCGTCGGACATTTGGTGCTCCTATGGGAGCATCGAACGTAGGGCGTGCATTGCGACGCGTGTGTCGGACAACCTCGCAAAGAGGGTGACGGCGAGTCGCGTAGCGCGGGCGAACCCATGGGAGCCGGAATAGAGAAAGCCCGATGCGTTGGCATCGGGCTTTCATGTCGGGCCGTCAAGCTGGGACCGTTTGAAGGCCACCGTTTTGACTTGCGACAAGTTCAATGTACTGCTTCACCTGGGGTGTCGCCAGTCATAAACGCCGCGCGGCCGCGTAGGTGGCGGCCTACGCTTTGGAAGCGTTGGTATCGAGTGCTTGTCCACGCCGGGGCGAGACTGGCTCACTGCACCCGGTAGGCTTGTGCCTCCATGACTACGAGATGGGAAATGGCATCGAATCCGGACGTCCTAAAGAGCCTGGCAAAGCTGATTCAGGATCTGCAGCAACTCGTCACGCTGCTACTGAAGGGGCTTACACGTGCGAAACCTTGGCAGCGCCAGCTCGCTGGACATCTGGCGGATGTTGATCAGCAGTTGCATGTCCTGCGTTTAACCGTGGCGATGGAGCGGCGCGACGCCGAGATCCTGGAAGCGGCCGAGCACTTGGGTGGCGTCTGCAGGCTTGCCGCGGCGGCGCTCGCCGGTTCGCGGGTCGATCCCACCACACGCACTGCCATCCACCTCATTGTCGACCTGGCTGAGCGTATCCACAGCGCTCTCGACCAGCTTGGCCCCTGATGCTCTGCGCTTGTGGAACACGGTGGACTTCAGGCTACCGCTGATGCTTCATCGCGCCCACCAACGCTTCCGCCTTCGCGCGTCCATCCTCTGCGCGCGAACGCTCAAGCCGCAGCTTCAGGATGTCGCACACGAGATCGGCAAGCCGTTCCAATCCCTGGGCTTCAGGTTGGGCGAGATGACCGGGTTTCTGGTCGAGGACGCATAACGCGCCAAGTGCGTAGCCAGCGACCTTCAGCGGGTAGCCGGCATAAAAGCGGACTGCTTGATGCCCGCTGACCAGCGCGTTCTGTCGGAATCTCTCGTCCGTCGACGCGTCCGGCACCTCGAGGAATCTGTCGTCGAGTACCGTGTGGATGCAGAACGACTCCGACAGGGGATGAAACGGCTGGTCCCAGCCGTACCGAGACCCAACCCATTGACCGTCAGGCGACAGGAACGTGATCAGGGCCGTGGGGCGACTCGTCAACGTCGACGCCAACGCCGTGACGCGGTCCAAAGACTTATCGGTGTGAGGCCTTAGCACGTCCAAGGCGTGCATGAGTTCAAGTCGCCCGGGATCGTGGATTGCTGATTTGGTCAAAGACGTGCCCCTAAGTAAGGAAGCAGGCGGTTTCGGCAAATGTCGTTCCACCCTCGGCTCTCTGCAATCGCGGCGGAGTAGCCCTTGTTTTCAGTCCTCTCGAAACCTGGCGGCAGCACTGGAAGATTTAGGCGCTGGCCTCGCCTGTTTGGACCGCCTCGGCAGGCGATGCTTTCACAGACTTCTTCAGCGAAGCTTTCTTCACCGGCGCCGCCCTGGTGCCCCTTTTAGCGGGCGCCTTGGCCGTACGCTCCGCCACAGCAGCCGCCTTGGTCGGCTTGACTGCCTTTTTCGCCGGAGCTGCCTTCTTCTTGGCCGCAACCTTCTTCGCTTTTTGCGGTGCGACCTTCACAGCGATATTCGCCTTCTTGGCTGCAGGGCCTGCCTTCTTCGCACCTGCCAGGAATTCATCGAGCGACCGGCCGGCGTCAAGTGCCGCGTGAATCCAAGCCGGGCGCTTCCCGACTCCATGCCAGCTGTTGCCCTGGCCATCTGAGTACTTGGCCGGCTTTTGAGCAGCGGACGTCCTGACTGTGCGTGTCTTCTCAGCTCGCGCGGTGGACTTGGTGCCGCTTGCTACAACCGTGCTGTCCGAAGAACCAAACAAGTGTTCGACGGTCAGCCCATGCTGCGCGATCTCCCTCTTGATGCGCGTAATGACTGTGGACTGGATTGCGGCTGCTTCTTTCTGCAGCTTCTCAATCTGACCCATGATTTTCGAGAGGGACTTAGCCATGCAACGACTCCAGGTGAAAGTTCGTCCAGGAGTCTAGGGGGCAAACAACAACGCTCACCCTTCGCGTGCGTACTGCCGAGGCGACTTGCCTACATGGCGGCTGAATGCCGTGCTGAAGGTGCTTGTGGATCCATACCCGACGCGCTCGGCCACGTCTGCAATGGCCAGCTCCTGGCGCAACAGCTGCTTGGCCAGTTCCATCCGCCATGACAGCAGGTAGTCCATCGGCGTCATGCCCACCGTCCGGCTGAACCGGTCGAAGAAAGCTGATCGGGAGAGTGCCGCGGCGGTCGCCAGTTCGCCAACGGTCCAAGCGCGATCCACATGCGCGTGCAGCAGCTGAAGTGCAACGGCCAGCCGCTCATCGCCGAGACCACGCAGCAATCCCGGCGGCGCGCTGCCCGCGGTGGTCGACCGCATGGCCTCGATGAGCATCATGCCGACCAGGCGCGACAACATGAACTCGTTCCCGGGCTTCGGATCCATGTACTCCTCGCCCAGCATCTGCACCAACTGCGCGAGGCGTGCCGCACCCTGCACGTGCACGACGCCAGGCAACAGTGATACGAGCAGCCCGGGGTCAGCGCAATCGAAGAGGAAGGCGCCACCGAGTGACAGCATCTCCGGCTCGCCGCCGGGCATGCCGTATCGACGCTCGCCAGCACCGCCAGGCATGGCCTTGGGGTCAATGAGAACGGGCAGCGGTGCAGGTGTGAAGCTGGAGATGGTGAAAGGCGGTGTCGCTGGAAGCAGCACAAAGTCACCTGCGTTGAGCGTCACTTCCTCATGACCGTCCACCGCCAGCCGGCAGCTGCCCTTCAGCATGATGCAGAAGCTCGGCTGGCCGTACTCCGAGTAGCGAACCGCGTAGTCACCCTTGCCGCTGATGAGGTTGGCAAACACCGCCCGCGGCTGCAGGAGTTGGACAACTTCGGTCAGCGGGTCACTCATCTCGCAGCGCTCAGTTCAGGTAGCTTGGCTCAGGGCACGCAGCATAGGACTGACGTGGCTGTCGCGACTGGATGCGAGGCATCGCTGCCATGGCCGCTTCATACCCCGCCTTGATTGCCAACTGCTGCTCGTCTCGTGCCGACATGCCTGGCACAGTGACCGGCGGCGACAACAAGACGTCCGCCTCTGCCATCTCAGCGGCCGCCACGAGGCAACTCTGGGTGCGCATGGCTCGGAGCACCACTGAAGGTGCCGACAAGCCATCGCTTCCCGCCCCTGAGCAATAGACATCGACGGCAATCACGAAGTCGGCCCCCATGGCCCGCGCAAAGCGCACCGGCACGAGGCTGGTGATGCCACCGTCCACCAAGTGGCCACCTTCGTAGGCCACGGGCACATTCGCACCCGGCACGGCTGCCGAGGCTTGCACGGCGGCGCCGGCAGCGCCTTGGTCCAACAGCACGGCGCGGCCGCTGCCCAGGTCGGTTGCCACGGCACCGAACCGACGCGGGAAGCGTTCGATAGGGACACCAGCGGTGATGGAATCAATCCAACGCGCGATGTTGTCGCCACGCATGAGGCCGCCCTTGGCGAAGGTGAGGTCGATCAGCGATGACAGCTTGACCTTGCTCGCCACCGCCTCGATTTCTACCGCGGACATGCCGCTGGCGTAGGCGGCGCCGACGACTGCACCGGCTGACGTGCCGACGACGATGCCCGGTTGAATGCCTGCCTCTTCGAGCGCCCGAAGCACTCCCAGGTGGGCGAAGCCCCTCAGGCCACCACCGCCCAATACCAAGGCCACCTTCGGGCTATTCGCGCTGGACCTCACTGCAGTGCCGGCGCTGACGTCTTGTTGTACCGGCCAAGCCTCACGCACCTGCTCGATGGAGCGCGGCGTCAAGGTGCCAGCCGGTCGTTCGCGCAGGTTGGCGCAGCCGGCGACGAGCGCCGTCGCGAGGAGGGAGAGGACAACGGTACCGAAGTACATGAGGTTGGAAGCGTTCATGGATGCCTACCTGGTTCTCGATGTGCTTGGTTCGGGGCGAAGCTCGGCATCCGGCACGCTAAAACGCCGGATGCGATCGGCAACTTGAGCGCTTACGCGGCCTTGGCTTCTGCGAGCGCGACTGCGTCCGGACCCGCAGCAAAGTGCAGCTGGTTGGTCGTGTCGTGCGCGGCTTGCCAGACAACTTCGGCAACGTCCTCTGCCGTCGTCACAGCGCCAGGATTCGCGAAGGCCGCGAAAATCGGACCGGCGAACGGCTCGTACGCTTCAGGGATCAGGCCTTGCATGCGTGCGCCGCCGTTTTCGGCAAAGCGAGTGCCGGGACCGTAGCCTGGCTCGACCAGTTTGACCCGGATGCCGAACGCAGCCAGCTCATGGGCTACGGAGCCGGACAGCCCTTCAACCGCGGTCTTGCTCGCCGTATAGACGCCTGCCAGAGGGAAGGACGCGAGCGTTGCGCTGGACGTCACGTTGACGATGACGCCGGAGCGGCGGCCGCGAAACTGCGGCACGACCGCCTGCATCATGGCCATGACGCCGAAGGTGTTGGTCTCGAACACCTCGCGGGTAGTGGCCATGGGAGTCGCTTCGAAAGCACCGACGACGCCGATGCCGGCGTTGTTGACGAGGACGTCGATGGGGCCAGCCGCCCAGACCGCCGCAGCGACGCTGTCGGGATTGGTGACATCGAGCGCGACGACACGCATGCGGTCCGACTTGGGCAGCAGTTCAGGTCGCGGCGTGCGCATGGTGGCAATGACCTTCCAGCCCTTGGCATGGAAGTAGCGGGCGGTCTCGAGACCGTAGCCGGACGAGCAGCCAGTGATGAGGACGGTGTTCATGTGAGTTCCTGGTTGGGTTGCGGTGGAAGAACGATAGCCGCCCAAAACAGGATTTAGAACAATCAAAAGTCCATCATTGTTTTGTCAAAGTACAAAGTTGAGAGTATCGGTTCGGCATGGATTTCACACAGGAAGGCACTGGCGGTCCCTGGTCTGTAGCTGGCCGACGTTCCACGAAAAGAGGCCCTTCGACGGCTGAAGCCAGCGAAGGGCCAATCCACCCTAGAGGCGGTGGAGGAGACAAACGGTCGATGCTGCGGTGCACCAATTGCTGCAGATTGCAGCTTGCGCCTTACGGGGAAATGACAAGTTTCCCCAGCCAGTGAGGGCGGACCGGAAATGCCCGGTCGCGGCTGAGAAGCCACCCGAATACGAGCGTGATGGCGGACCGCAAGACTGCTGTCAAGCACCTGCCGCAAGGTCGCCTCAGCGAAGGCCGCTGGACGGGTCGAGGAGGGCATGAACCGGTCTGCCTAGCCGCAAATTTGGGGGCTCAGCAGGGCTGCAACACCTTTCCTGATGGTCATCCGGAGGTGGCGCTATCGCCTCAGCGCTTCCCATGGGGAGGTCTGCCTCGCAGGGCTTCGGCCGGTCCTGATAATTGCTGGTAATTCCTGGTAATCGGTGCATATTCCGACGCGACCTGAGCACCAGGTCCAGTGTCTTCTGAGCACGGAATCCGGCACCTGATGAGCACCTTGTCCGGAGGTGTCGAGTAGGGCAGCGTGTCCGACGACTTGACCACTCAGTCCGGCGCCGAGTGCAGAGATGCTGCCCGCTTCAGGCTGGAGGCAGTCGTTCAAGCAAAGCTAAGAGGCCGACAGCTTTGGATGTTGTGTTGACCTCCGACTCGCCGAGAGGCGCGAGCATCTCCGCGTTGTGGCCGCCCACTGCCCGCCCTGCGTTGGATGGAAGGCCCCGAGTACGCGTGGCCCGCCTGCCGACGGTTGCACAACCGCGCCCAAGCCCTAGACTGGCAGCACGCCACCCCACTCAGCCGGCAGTCGACCGAGGCGCGGTGCCGACACCATGCGTGATCGACCATCCGCCGCTGCCAACGCGAAGTTCGAACTTCTGGCGCGCGAACTTGAGCAGCAGATCGCCGCCGGGGTGCTGCGGCCTGGCGATCGCCTGCCTTCGGTGCGCCAGACCTGTGCCAGCCGGGGCCTGAGTCCGAGCACCGTCTTCCAGGCCTATTACCTGCTTGAATCGCGCGGCTTGGTGCGTGCCGAGCCGCGCTCCGGCTACTTTGTTGCCGCCCGCGCGAGCGGCGTGCTGCTCGCCGAGCCCAAGACGTCGGCACCTCAGTCCGGAGCGCAGCCCGTCGAGGTCAACGACCTGATCTACGCCTGTCTTGGTGCGGCACGAGCGCGTGACATCGTGCCCTTTGGGTCCGCGTTCCTGAGCCCAACCTTGTTTCCGCTGGATCGACTGCGCCGTGCGCTGGTTTCCAGCACGCGCCGACTCGATCCCTGGAGCATGGTCGAGGACCTGCCGCCGGGCAATCTGAGACTCAAGCGCGAGATTGCCAAGCGTTACTTACTGCAGGGCATGGCCATCGCCACCGACGAAATCGTACTGACCCACGGCGCGATGGAGGCGCTGAACCTCTGCCTCAACGCCGTGACGCGGCCGGGTGATGCGGTGGTGGTGGAGTCACCGACGTTCTACATGGCGCTGCAGGCGCTCCAGCGCCTGGGCCTGCACGCCATTGAAGTGCCGACGCATATGCGCGAGGGCATCGACCTGGGCCGTCTGGCGCAGGTACTCGAGCTCCACCGCCCGCAGGCCTGCTGGCTGATGACCACCTTCCAGAACCCGCTCGGTAGTTTGATGCCCGAGGCGAAGAAGCGTGACCTCGTCGAGTTGCTGGCTCGCCACGAGGTGCCTCTGATCGAAGACGATGTCTATGCCGAACTCTACGAAGGCAAGACGGCGCCGCTGCCGGCGAAGGCCTTCGACCGCCGCGGCCTGGTGCTGCACTGCTCGTCGTTCTCGAAATGCCTGTCGCCGGGCTATCGCGTAGGCTGGGCGGCGCCCGGCCGGCGGGCGCGCGAGGTCGAACGCCTGAAGCTGATGACCAGCCTGTCGGGATCGATCCCGGTACAGGCGGCGCTGGCCGAGTACCTTCAGGAGGGCGGCTACGACCGCCATCTGCGCAGCCTGCGCGAGGCGCTGCAGGCGCAGCGGGAAAGTCTGTTCGACGCCGTCAGCCGGTACTTTCCCGACGGCAGCAAGGTGCTGCGGCCCGCGGGTGGCTACTTCGTGTGGGTGGAACTGCCCGTCGGCGTCAATGCGATGGCACTGCACCAGGCCGCGCTGGCGGAGCGCATAAGCCTGGCCCCGGGCCCGATGTTCTCGGCACGCGCCGACTTCCAGCACCACATCCGGCTGACCTGCGGGCAGCCGTGGGACGGCACGCTCGAGCGCGCCATGCGCACCCTGGCGCGCCTGGTTGACGACGCCGTGCGCGCAGGCCAACCGGCGCCTGCACCGAACTGATCCGGTCGCCGGCGGCGGCAACTGCTCACGCCAGCGGCGCAGGCCGCCGGGCAGAGTGAAGACATGTTCAAACCCACCCTGCCTCGCGTATGCCGCACCGCCATGCCGCGCTGACGCTGGTGCCGTCCAGCCCCCCCGCATCCGGCCCCGAGCTGTCCCTGCACGAGGTGATGGACAGGTTGGGCCCCTCGGTCTTTGCCGGCCTGCTCGATGTTGACGGCAGGCTGCGCTACGCCAACCAGGCGGCGCTGCAGGCCGTCGGCTGCACGCCGGACCGGGTGCTCGGCCAGCGCTTCGAGGCCACGCCCTGGTGGCAGGGCTGCGAAGTGTCGAGGGGGCGCGTGCAGCGGGCCCTGGCCAGCGCGGCCCGCGGCGAAGCCTCGCGCTTCGATGTGCGTATTACCACTGCCGGCGGCGCCACACTGGCCATGGACTTTTCCTTGCTGCCTCTGTTCGGCCCCGACGGACGCGTGCTCTGGCTCATCCCTTCCGCACGCGATGTCAGCGAACGCGAGCAGGCACAGCAGCAATTGCTGCTGACCCGCCACGCGGTCGAACAGGCCAACGACGCCCTGCTCCAGGTCGGGCCCGACGGAGCGGTTCTCGATGCAAATGCGGCGGCATGCCGGCTGCTCGGTCTGGCGCACGCCGAACTGCTGCGGCTGCGCGTGCCCGACATCGACACCCAGGTCAACGAGACGCAGTGGCCGCAGCGCTGGCGCGAGTTGTGCGAACGCGGCTCCTTGCGGTTCGAGACCCAAGTCCGCCACCAGGCAGGCCATGAGATTCCGGTCGATGTCTCCGTCAGCCTGGTGACCAGCGGCGACACGTCCTTCGCCCATGTCTGCATCGACGACCTGCGCGAACGCCGGGCCGCCGAACGTCGCATCCAGCAACTGCTGCAGTTCGATGAGCTGACGGGTCTGCCGAACCGCCAATTGCTCTACGAGCGCCTGAGCGCGACCCTGCATACCTGCACCGAAACCGTGGTGCTCTTGCTAGAGCTCGATCGTTTCAAGCGCATCAACGATGGCCTCGGCACACACATCGGAGACCAAGTGCTGCGCGAAACGGCCCAGCGCCTCGCCACCACCGTACGCAGCATCGACCTGGTGGCGCGCCGCGGAGGCGACGAGTTCGTGATCGTGATGCCGGCCCCAACGGTGCCGGCGCTGCATACGGCGCAGGCACTATTGGATGCCATTGCCCGGCCGATGTTCGTCGAAGGACAAGAGATCCACATCACCTGCAGCATAGGCATTGCCTCGGCACCCGCAGACGGCGACGACGCCGACACCCTGGTGCGGCGCGCCAACGCCGCGCTGCACCAGGCCAGGCTGCTGGGACGCAATCAGGTCAGCTTCTATGCCGGCGCACCGCACGATGACGACCCCAATCGGTTGGGGCTGGAGACCGCACTGCGCCATGCGCTGCGTGACGAACAGCTCGAACTGCACTACCAGCCGCAGGTTGACCTGGGCCATGGCCGCATCGTTGGCGTCGAGGCCCTGCTGCGCTGGCGGCACCCGACGCTGGGGGCCGTCGCCCCGGATCGGTTCATCCCCATCGCCGAGGAAACCGGCCTGATCGTTCCGATTGGCGATTGGGTGCTGCGCCACGCCATCGAGCAGGCTGCCCGTTGGCAGCGCGACGGGCTGCCGCCGCTGCGCATGGCGGTCAACCTGTCGGCACGCCAGCTGCTGCAGCCGGACCTGGCGCGGCGCATCGAGGCCCTGCTCGCGGCCAGCGGCCTAGACCCGCGGCGCTTCGGCGTCGAGGTCACCGAGAGCATGCTGATTGCCAACTTCGATCAGGCGGTGCAGCACCTGAAGACGCTGCGCGCCCTCGGCGTCGAGGTCTCGCTCGACGACTTCGGCACCGGCTACTCGAGCTTGAGCTATCTGCGCCGGCTGCCGGTGGACGTGGTCAAGATCGACCGCTCGCTGGTGCCCGACGTCAGCGCCCCGGCGGAAGCGGTGTCGATCACGCGCGCCATCATCACCATGGCCCAGCAGCTGCAGATGAAGGTGCTCGCCGAGGGCGTCGAAAGCGAAGGCCAGGCCGCGCTGCTGGCCGCCAATCGCTGCGACCAGATGCAGGGCTACTGGTTCAGCGCCGCGGTGCCGGCGGAGGCCGTCGAGACCATGCTGCGCGAGGGCCGGCAGATCGATGCAGCACTGCTCGGCCGGCGCTCGCGGCAGCGCACCCTGCTGCTGGTCGACGACGAGGAGAACATCCTCGCCGCGCTGCGCCGGCTGCTGCGCGCCGAAGGCTGGCTGGTGCTCAGCAGCACCAGCGCCGAGCAGGCGCTTGAGCAGATGGCGCGGCACGAGGTCGACGTGATCCTGTCCGACCAGCGCATGCCCGGCATGACCGGGGTCGAGTTGCTGCGCCGGGCCCGCCAGCTCTACCCGGAGACCGTCCGCCTGGTGCTGTCGGGCTACACCGAGCTGCAGTCGATCACCGACGCGATCAATGAAGGGGCGATCTACAAATTCCTCGCCAAGCCCTGGGACGACGAGCAACTGCGCGCCCATCTGCGCGAGGCCTTCGCGATGAAGGAGATGGCCGACCAGAACCGCCGGCTCGGCCAGGAGGTGCAGGCCGCCAACCAGGAACTGGCCGAGCTGAACCGGCGCCTGCAGACGCTGCTGAGCGCCCAGCGCGAACGCAACCTGCGCGAGGTCGGCAGTCGCGAGGCGGCGCAGGAGCTGCTGGATGCCGTGCCGGTGCCCGCGTTCGGCATCGACGACGAAGGCCTCCTGGTGTTCGCCAATGCGCCGGCTCGCGCGCTGTGCGGTCTGGCCGTTGAGCGGCTGGGTGAGCCGGCCGGCGAGCAGTTGCCGTCCAACCTGCAGCGAGCACTGGACGGCGTCGCCATGCTGGTGACGCTGGCCGGGCGCCGCTGGTGGGCGATCAGCCGTCTGTTGGACGGCAATGCGCGCGGCCGCCTGCTGGTGCTGCTGCCGCAAACCGAGGATTCGAAATGAGCAGTCAAAACATTCCCGAGAAAGCTCCGGTGGAGCCGGCGGCGCTGGCCCAACTGTTCCGCTACAGCCTGCGTGAAGGGCGGGTGCACCCGCTGCTGCATCCGGTGCGCCGGTATCGCCAGGAGTCGCCGCGATGAGCACGGCCTCGCAAGCCATCAGCCGCGACGAGCTGCTCGCCGCGCTGCGCGACCTGCCGCCGCTGCCCTCGTTGGTGCTCGAACTGGTCGAGTCGCTAGGGCAGGAAGGGCTTAGCGCCGAGCAGTTCGCGACCAAGATCTCTCAGGACCAGGCCCTGGCCGCCAAGACCCTGCGCCTGGCCAACTCGTCCTTCTACGGTCGTGGCAGGCGGGTTGGGTCGGTGGCGGAGGCGATCGGCGTGCTGGGCCTGCGCACCGTGCGCGGGGTTGTCACGGCCGCCGGCCTGGCCGGCAGCTTCGGCCACCCCGCCGATTTCGACCACGGCGCCTTCTGGCGCCACTCGTTGGCCAGCGCCCTGAGCGCACAGGCGCTTGCCAGCGAACTGGGGCGCGACGACGCCGACCTGGCTTTTACGGTGGGGCTGCTGCATGACATCGGGCGGCTGGCCCTGGCCAGTGCATTTGCACCGGCCTATGCCGAGGTCGAACGCTGGAGGCACGAGCAAGACTGCCCCGCCGACGACGCTGAGCGCGCCGTGCTCGGCATAGATCACGCCGAGGTCGGCGGGCTGATCGCTGCGCATTGGAACTTCTCGCCGGCCATCGTCGACGCCATCCGCGAGCACCACGCACCGCCGGCCGCCGCCGGGCTGACGCTGACCGGCATCGCGCATGTCGCCGACGCCATCGCCCATGCGCTGGGACTGGCCGGCGATGCCGACGAGGCGGTGCCCAGCGTGGCGCTGCCGGTCTGGGCCGCCTGCGGCCTGGACGACGCCGCCTGCCAGCGGGTGTTTACGCACACCGAGGCCCAGTTCGAGGCCATCTGCGAGGCGCTGCTTCACTGAAGGACCCCCATGACCGACTCCGAACTCCTCTCATTGCAACGCGCCAACCAGGAACTGCGCGCGTTGAACGAAAGCCTGCGCAGCGCGCAGGATCAGTTGCTGCAGTCCGAACGGCTGGCCTCAATCGGGCAGCTCGCCGCCGGCGTAGCGCACGAGATCAACAACCCGATCGGCTATGTGTTCTCCAACTTCGGCACGCTGCAGGCCTATCTCGAGCGGCTGTTCGAGATGCTCGAGGCTTACGAGCAGGCCGAGGCAGCGCTGGAAGGCAGCGCCGTCGCGGAGCGGCTCGCGGCCTTGCGCGAGCGGGTAGAACTCGACTACCTGAAGCAGGACATCCCGATGCTGATGGGCGAGTCCAAGGAGGGTCTCTCCCGGGTGCGCCAGATCGTCCAGGACCTGAAGGATTTCTCGCGTGTCGACACCCACCAGGAATGGGTCTGGGCCTCGCTGCACCAGGGCATCGACTCGACGTTGAACATCGTCGCCAATGAGATCAAGTACCGGGCCGAGGTGAAGCGCGAGTACGGCGATCTGCCCGACATCGAATGCCTGCCCTCGGAATTGAACCAGGTGTTCCTGAATCTGCTCGTCAACGCGGCCCACGCGATCGGCCCGGAACGTGGCCTGATCGCCGTGCGCAGCGGCGATGCCGGCGACAAGGTCTGGGTTGAGGTCGAGGACGATGGCTGTGGCATCGCGCCCGAACACCTGCCGCGCATCTTCGACCCCTTCTTCACCACCAAGCCTGTCGGCCGCGGCACCGGCCTGGGCCTGTCGCTGGCGTATGGCATCGTGCAGAAGCACCAGGGCCGCATCGAAGTGCGCAGCGAACCGGGCCGGGGCTCGTGCTTTCGCGTCACGCTGCCGGTGCGGCGCCCGGCCGCCGCGGGAGCCGCGGCATGAGCGCAGACACGATGCCCTGGACCCTGCTTGCCGTCGACGACGAGACCAACATCCTGGCCGCGCTGCGCAGGCTGTTCCGCAGCAGCGGCTGGCGCATCCTGACCGCCAGCAGCGCCGAGGAGGCCCTGGCCCTGCTCGCCCGCGAGCCCGTCAACGCCGTGCTGTCGGACATGCGCATGCCGGGCATGGACGGCGTACAGCTGCTCGAACGGGTCGGCCAGGGCTGGCCGCTGACCGCGCGCCTGCTGTTGACCGGTCAGGCCGATGTGGGCTCGACCATCGCCGCCATCAACCACGGCCGCGTGCACCGCTACATCGCCAAGCCCTGGAACGATGAAGAGCTGCTGCTGACCCTGAGGCAGGTCGCCGAGATGCAGCAGCTCGAGGCCGACAAGCGGGCGCTGGAGCGGCTGACGCAACAGCAGAACCACGAGTTGAAGACGCTGAACTCGAGCCTGGAAGTCCGCGTCGCCTTGCGCACCGAGGAACTGGCCGCGGCCAACGACAGGCTCAAGCGCAACTACCTGACCTCGATCAAGGCCTTCACCGCACTGATCGAGCTGCGCGACCGCGCCCAGGTCGGCCATGCCCGCCAGGTCGCCGACCTGACGCGGCGCATCGCCCAGGTGATGCCGCTGGACGCCAACACAGCCCACGACCTGCCCATCGCCGCGCTGCTGCACGACATCGGCCACATCGGTCTTAGCGACGCGGTGCTGGCGCGGCCGCTGAACAAGCTGGATCGCGACGAGCTGCGCCGCTACCGGTTGCACCCGGTTCTCGGCGAGCAGGCGCTGCTGGCCAGCGACGACATGCAGGGCGTGGCGCCGCTGATCCGCGCCCACCACGAGCGCTGGGACGGGCAGGGCTTCCCGGACGGCCTGCGTGGCGCGGCCATCCCGCTCGGCGCCCGCATCCTGGCGGTGGCCGATGCCTACGAGGACCTGCGCAGCGGCCATCTCGACGGCCAGGCCCTGAGCCCCTTCGAGGCCCGCCAGGCGGTGATCGCCGGGCGCGGCAGCCAGTTCGACCCCAGCGTCGTCGATGCCTTCGTCAGCCTGTTCTCGACCGCGCCGGCGAGGCCCAGGCCGGCCATGCTGCGCCTGCCCACTGCGGAGCTGCGCGCCGGACAAATCCTGGCCAAGGACTTCATGTCGCCCGAGGGCGTGCTGCTGCTGTCGGCCGGCCAGCGGCTCGGCGACGACCTGATCGAGCGCATCCGGGGCTTCGAGCGCAAGCATGGCTTGAGCCTGCTGCTGTCCGTGCAGCCGCCGCAGGAGGACGGGCCGTGAAGCGCTTGCTCATCGTCGACGACGAGATGCCGGTGCTGCAGGCGCTGCGCCGCCTGCTGCAGCGGCACTTCACAACGCAGCAACTCAGCGTGGCGCTGTGCAACGATCCGCTGCAGGCCCTGCAGCGCCTGCAGCAGGAGCGCTTCGATGTACTGATCAGCGACTACCGAATGCCGGGGCTGGACGGCGTCAGCCTGCTCGCCCGCGCCCGCGAACTGGACCCGCGCGCGGTGCGCCTGATGCTCAGCGCCGCGGCCGATTTTGGCACCCTGTTGGCCGCGGTGAACCGCGCTGGGGTGTTCCGCTTCATCGCCAAGCCCTGGAGCGACGGGCAACTGCTCGCCGACCTGCAGGCCGCGCTGGCCTTCGACCCCTATGCGATGCCCAGCGCGTACGAGCTGGAACGGCGCCGGCTGGAAGCGCTGGAGCCAGGTATTACCCAAGTCACCTGGGGCCCGAACGGCGAGGTGCTGATGCCCGACTCGCTGCCGACGGGACCGGGCGGGTTGTGAAGCTGAGACAGATCAAGTTTGCCAATGGCGCCAAGGCGAGGTACGCAGGCGTGAACAGCTGCGCGCTGGCCGCCTTGATTGATTGATCTACGACTCGTGGCCCTGCACATGCGCCCGACTGCTCTGGCGTTGGCAGCGGTCACATCTGGGTCCAGGCCGAAAGACTGCACATGCTGCAGAGCCGACTCACCGCTCCGTTCACGTGCTGGCGGCCCGTGCTCATGGTGACTGGATTGCGTGCTCACCGCGCTGGCCTGGATGTTGACGACCACTGGGAATACGCAATCGGGGAGCGAGAGCGAATCCGGCTCCCCGAAGCTCGTGACGCGACACCGCTTTCGAGCCAGCCGTTCTCGATCAGATGCTCGATGCGTCGAGAACGCGGCTATTTCAAGAACTAGCACCTAGCTGCCGGACGCGACCGGACGTGCGCAGGGCTGAACTAGGCCACGCCTTTTCAGTTGTCTGCGGCCGGCGTACCAGCCGGTCCTTCGACGTCGGAAGCCGATGCAGTCGAGGAGATCTCCCCAACGGCCGTCGCCACAACGGTCTTTGGCCGGGCAAGGGCCAGCGGCTTAGCCGAGCCGGCCATCAGGCCCGTGGCACGCCGCGGCTCGTTGACCTTGAAGTCCCGCACCTGGTCGCGCGTGAGCCCGGTCCCGAACGCACGCGCCGCCTTCTCCCACAACTCGGTGGAGACCGTGACGAACTTGCCAGGGGCGACTCGAACTCGCTTCATGTCCAGACCTTCGTTGAACGCAGCTTTATCGCAGCTTGGCTCTCAGCTTCTGAAGGGTGATCCCAGGCTCCCCCGGGTTGGCGCGATGGTGAGCCAGACGCGAGCGCAACTCAGCGCGCTGGGGTTCCGTGATCTCGACCTCCCGACGTAGAGCGGGGTCAAAAACCCCGGCCTCAAGGCGATGATCCTCTTCCATCAGCCGCTCGAAGTCCGGGCTGCCGAACTCACGGCCGACAGCGGGCATGCGGTCCCATAGCCTGTCTTCAAGCCTGCCGTCCACACCCCGCTCACGCATCAGGCGATAGACCCTGCCTCGTTGTTTGCGCTGTGACGTCATCGGAAATCCGATACCTTGATGGTGGCTCCAACTGTGCACGCATTTTGGCGACAACCTTCTGGGCCGGTACGCCAAAACCGGTCTGCTGAAACCGCGTCCAAGCAGCGTCAGCTCGTGCGTCGAATTCGGCCTGGCTACGGCGGTTGCGTTCGGTGGATGTTCATCTGAGATGGTGTTTTAGGACAGAGCGACCCGATCCAGCGCCTGTTTCCAGACCTCTGGACTGCCCAGTTTGACTGCGGCTTGCGTGCCGACGTTCTCAAGCAGCATCGCCAGCAGCTGCATGCGTTCCTCGTCGGACCAGAGCATCATTCCATCGATCACCTCGATGCGGGGCGGTATGAGCTCTGCTCGCGCCCTCACTTCTTCGGCGTTCCACCTTCGCCCTTCGACGCCAATGTTCCAAGACAGCATCGCACCCCCCGTTTAGGGAAAGTTATGGAAATCGCATAACTTTCCGGACCACACGTAGCCGCACGCAAGTCGCGACCTAGATACGCCGTAAGCGCCTACTCCCTTCTGCGGCAGAACATGATCAGCTCGTTCAGGCCTTCCTGTTCCTCGGCCAGCAGCTCGCCACGCACCTTCCAGGTCTGCCGGTCTGGCCAATAGTCGACAACTTCGGGCCCGGTCTGGATGACGTAGTGCCCGGCTGGGTCCACCGTGAACTCGATGTCGGCCCGCATCAGCCAGTGCGCCGCGCCAGGCAGGTCTGGCCTCTCACCAGGGGGCCGCACTAGGTCCTCCACGGCCAGTTGCACCTTCACGCACTCGTCGTAGCTAAGGCTCGCCACGTGGGCGTCTTCGTATGGGATCCGAAGGATCTTGGCCATCCATGCATAGGCATCGGCGCGCGTCATCCGCGCCGGCTCCATCCACAGCCCATCGAACAGCCGGTGCGTCTCTGCCTGGCAGCCCTCAGCTCCTCGTCTGCCGGGCTGCTCATGGGTAGGGTGCCATCGCTGATCAGCTCGGTGCCGTCGCTCCTTGAACTCGTACGCCGACCTTGTGGCAGCCCACAGACGCGTCGCACAGCGTGCAGCGCCAGATGTTGCGGTTGGCCCGGTCGACCCAAAGGTACGCGCGGCGTGGGATCGGTCATGAAGGCGGCGGTGACGTTCATGTGCGGGTGGACGGTTCGGCGGGGATGATGTACTGCATAAATAAACAGTATTTCACGCCATCCCATGCTTGCGACCACCCAAGCGGAGCTCATTCTGACCTCCGCGCCCGAGCCGTCCAGTGCCGCCCCAGTGGCGCTGGCGCCGGCAGAGGCCGACCTGGTCGCGCCAGCTCAAAACGCCCCTTCCTCAGGCTCCGCGCTACCTCCCGAGCTCGCCGACACCGTCTGGCGGGGCAATCAGCTGGGCGGTGGCCGTGCCGGTTTTGTGTCCAGCGGCTTTCCGGCGTTGGACGCCGAGCCGGTCGACGGCGGCTGGCCCGTGGGCTGCCTGATCGAGGTTCTGCAGCCTCAGCCCTCGCTGCTGGAATGGCGCCTCATACCCATCCATCTCAGAGCAGAAGCATCTCCGACCTGTCGTGTTGGGTTCGCGGTTGATGGCGGTCAAAGGGCGCTGGCAGCGTGCAACGTGTGCAACATCATCGCGAAGCACATGGAGGACTGGACTCCTCTGCTGGGCGGTCTGTCGACCAAGAGTCGGGATTTCAGGTAAATCATTGCCGCCAACTGCTTGCGCCGCGATCGCGGTTGCATACCATTGCGACATCACTCGAACGGTAACTGACCCTGTTCGGCGAGCAATGCGGCGAGGAAACGATCGACCATGGAATCTCACGGTGAGCTGGCCAGTGCAGAAGATCGCGGAACTCGCCGCGTCGAGGCCATCGTGGTCGCCCTGATCCCTGAGTTCCGTCAAGCACTCGTGGAAGACATATCGGGCAACCGCTATGCGCTGACCCGGAAGACGCTTGGCGTTGACATCGAACGGCTCAAGGAAGGACAGCGGGTGACTTGCACGGTTTCGCCCGCACCCTCGCGCGTCCTCGCTGCGACAGCGTGAGGATGCACGGCGGAGCAGTTTGCTGAAGGTTCGGCTCCGTTCACGGGCGGTCTGAATCCGTAAATCTTGGCGCCGGGCACAAACGGCGGAGGCACGGCATCTCCTGAGGTCGATGCGTCGATGAGCAGAACTAGCTTCGCATGCCGCAGCGTTTGCCAGTCACGGCTGAAGTCATTTGTCCGAGACGACCTTTCAGAAACTGCTGGTCCATCTGTGCACGCTGCGGCGCGCCTACGAATCGCCACGACGCCGCGGCGTGAAGGACCTGACCGGCACGAACGCGTATCACGCTGTGCACTCGGCCATGAACACGCACGAGATGGACCTTCGCAGCTAATCTGCCCATGCTGTTCACCTGCCTGCGGATCTCTGGCGCGCGTTCCGACGAAGCTGAGGTTCGAGAGCGGGTCATTACCGAAGCCAAGCGCGTGCTCCGCCTGGTTGATGACGGGTCACCTTGCGTATCCATCCGCTGGCCCTGCTGCGATCGGAAACTGCAGGCGCTGCCGAACTTCAATCTGCTGACCTCCAAGCAATTGCTGGACTACCGGATGGTAGGGAGGTTCAGACCGTCGGGCTCATGACGCCCCCACAGCGTCCAGAGACCTCCAACGGCGACATCTTCGTTTCGCTGGAGGACGAGGAAGGCGAGATCCATTTGATCGTCTACCGCACCATCTCCGAGAAGCCTGTTCTGCGCCCTGTAGTGCTGGGCTCCAGGCTGATGGCGGTCAAAGGGCGCTGGCAGAAGAAGGGCAATGTCTGCAACATCATCGCCAAAACACATGGACGACCTAACGCCCATGTTGGGCGGACGCCTCACAAAGAGCAGAGACTTCAGATGAGGATCGAACGGCTCGAACTTGTCAGATCTACGTGCGGTACTTGCATGCGCAAGTCGCTATGTCTCGTCGATCTTGTCGTGGAACCGATCGGGATCTAGCAGCTCGAACAGCGGCACTGCCACAGCTGCGGCAAGTCGCGCCATGTTGTCGATGGCGACATTTCTTGCACCCCGTTCTATGTCGCCAACGTAGTTCCTGCTTAGGCCTGCCACTAGGCCTACAGCTTCTTGCGACAGCCCGCGCAGAAGGCGAGCTCGCTTCAGGTTCCTCCCAAAGGTTTCCCGCGGCGTGAGCTGCTTTTTCTTTCCCCTCATCCCCAGGGAGCATCGGGAAACTAGCCCGACGTCGCCACCCAATCTGAGGGGCCTTATGATCACTCTAAGGGTGATTTGTACAAAATGCGGGAACCTTTAGGTCCGCTTTTGGTGCATTTCGGAACGCCGATCTGCCAGAGAGCAAATTGAAATCTCACCGTCCTGTCTTCCGATGGAGCAGTCCGCACCCGGCCACTCTGGCCTGAGATGGAAGCGCGACACCTCGACCAACTTCTATGTTTGTGACGCAAGAGCTGCACCGGTTCGAAATGCCTGAAGGCCTGTCAGAGCCGCATGCGAGCTACTGGCCGGTAGTGCAATTGCACATGCGGACATCTTGGTTCCTGCTGACCCTAAGGCTGCAGGTCGAGGGCTTGGATTTGCTTCGGTCGTTCGCTGTGTCGAGCGCGCATGTGCTGCGAGAAGTTCTTCGCACGCTCGAGCCGGACCGAGTGGCGGCATTGGCTTGCGTGATGCCCGACGAAAAGCCCGGGGCCGCGAATTGGCATTCACGGGCGATTGACGAGATCTATGAGGGCACAACCTCACAAGGCACGGTTGTGCTCCTCTTTGCGGATGAAGCCGGCGAGGACTTTGTTGATGACATCGACGCTGGGGCCGCCGATGACGTCAGTCAATGGAGGCTTGTGCTCAAGCTTTCGCCAGTGCCGGCACTAGGTGGTTGATCCGCCATCGATGTGAATTCAAGACGGCCGAGTTGATGGCAGAGAAGACGAAGGAGAGGAAGATGACTGTTTTTCGATGGGTGACGCTGCTACTGGTGTCGCTACTGCTCGCGGCCTGTTCCGGGAAGCCGTCCGACGCAGAAGCTGAGCGCCTATTTGCAGAGCAAAACAAGCAACTGGGCATCGCGGAGCTGTTTGATATCGAGAACGTCAAGCGCGTCAACGGCTTCGAGCAGGGGCAGCGCTATGTCGTCGAGATCCAGTTCGACCTGGTTGCCCGAATGAGCTCTGACGAAATGGTCATCCGCCTGACCGAGAAGGCTGGCACCGAGTTCTTCGCGAAGGCGCGGCTGAATTCGAACCTCGAAGCGCTGCGGAGCGAGTTCGGCACATTCGAAAAAGGCAAGAGGTTCACCAAGAAGAGGTCGATCCTGCTGCAACGGACGGAGACTGGTTGGGCACTGGCCGTCTGACCCTCACGCCGCGCACCCAACCGCGCATCGGATGTGCCGCAGTCGCATCTCCGCCTCGCGATGGGACTCTTTGTACTCGGCATGAACAATCTTGCCGACACGCCCTTGCAGCGATCCAGTTCGCGATATCTGCATGCAGCCGGCGCTTTGAGTTGGCTGCCGGACGAGACATGCCATAGCCTCGCCGCCAGATACCACGTCACAGCCGTCAATCGACTTGCGCGCGAGTCGAGCCTACAACTCTTCGGGCATCCAACGGCCGGTACTCGGCACGACTTCACCGGCCAACTCGCCGAGTTCAGCCTGCGCACCGATGGTGAGCTGGGCGATGGCAGAACCATCGCGGTCGAGCGCACATTGCTGCGCTACTACCTGCCATTCCAGACGCCCGAATTCTCGAAGGCGGCGATCGACACGCTGCAGGGGCCGAACATGTCCAAGCTCAAAGGTCAGCTCGGGCTGCTCAGCTCGCGATTTCGTGCCCATCATCCGTTGAAGGCGTGCTTGGACTGCATGGATGAGGACGTGCGGCGCCACGGCGTGGCCTACTGGCACCTGCATCACCAGTGTCCAGGGGTCTGGTGGTGCCACCGCCATCGCGTCCCTCTGGCGGAACTTTCTCTGAAGACCAACCATGTTCAGCGCTTCCTGCTGCATTTGCCACGCCGATGCAACCTCGTTCAGTGGGCACCACAGGCAAACCCCGTGACAAAGACAGTCGGCCTAGGGCTGTCCAGAATCGCAGCTGGGCTTATGGCCATGCCGGCAGGCACGTACTTCTCAAGGGCCCATCTAGCCGACGTGTACTCGCAAGAGGTAGAGGCAAGATATGGCGTCGATCGTGTACATGCGTCAGCGACCAAAGCCGTCGCATCTGGCCTTCTGGATGTCATCTCGCAGCTTGCGGATCTGCCAGAGTTCGAGTCGGTCCCTTCCACGATCGCCGGGACCACGGCCGTCTTGCGTCGACTGCTGCAGCCTCGGTCGAACAGCCATCCCATCTGGCATCTGCTGATGGCCTACTGGCTTTTTGGCGACTGGCTCGCCTTCCGTCGCGCGATCGACGCTGAGCGGTCAGCTCAGCAACAGCGCAGCCCACCGGACACCTCGGTTTCTAATGGATGTGCTGGCGCAACCAAGGCCCTTGCGCTTTACGCCTCGGGCAAGACCGTACGCGCCATCGCGCTCGAGTTGGACGTAGACCACAAGACCGCCGCCGCGTGGCTGGCCAAGAACGGCATAGCGACACCTCGGCGGGCCAAGCTACTGAAGAACGACGTTCGGCAGCGTGCCATCAATGCTCTCCGCTTGGGCAGGCACAAAGATCAAGTCGCCATTGAAGCCAAAGTGTCTGTTGGCAGCATTACGCAATTGCTTCGCAGTGAACCTGGTCTGCAGGCACAGTGGCATGTGGCTCGGCATGACGCTAGACGACATCAGGCCCGCCGCGGCTGGGCGCAAGCGCTGGCTAAGGCCGGCGGCCGAGGCACTAAAGCGGCGCGATCGATGGCGGCCGCAGACTACGCCTGGCTCTATCGCAACGACCGGACTTGGCTGTCCGGACTACGTCCGATGGTGAACCAGGCGCCGCGCGGCAGGTACGCCGCGCAATGGGCCCATCGCGATGAGGAACTGTGTTTCGACGTGCTCGCCAGCATCTTGCAAATCCCTGCTGACCTTCCCCTTCGAACGAGGGCTGACGCGTTGGTCCGGACGACGCCCCGCCTCCAGCGCTACAAGGGCAGTCTCGACAAGATGCCATTGACCCGAGACCTTGTCGTTGCCTTCACCCGGAAGAAGACCGACCGCCCCAAAGGACAGTGAGCCCGCAGCCGTCGGCCTCAGTCGGCAGCTTGGAAGACGGCTTCTAGGACGCCACGGTCGACGTCCCCTGACGCAATCGACGTCGCATACAAGATGCGCTGGAACCGTGTGAACGTCTCCACCGGCAATTGGATCCCACGCTCGCTTTCCATCGCGCGAATCTGTGCGGTCAGGCGCGTCATGAGTTCCCAGTCCAACTGACGTCCCGCATGGACTTGCGCCGGCACCCCGGTCAGCACATAGAGCAGATCGATATGGGCCGCCAAGCGCGTGAGGTAGACCGCATCTGGTGCGTTCGCTCCACTCTCGTACCCGACTTGACTGGCCTTGCTCACTGCACCGTTCGCCCCGAAGTCGGCCTGATTGAAGCCAGTCTTGGCGCGCTCGCTCTTCAGTCGCTCGCCGAGCTTGATGCGGATCTCGCGCTTGTCGTCTGTCGCCGAGGTGGTGTCCATACCTAGCAAGTCTGCCAGCTCACAGAGGTTCTCAACGTCGTTGCCCAGAGAGCATGACGTCTCATTGTAGAACCTAGCAAGTCTTCTAGGTTTTTATGTTTCATTCACCAAACTTATCCTTTTCATTAGCTTTATTGTCTTTTTGAACCAATTGCGTAGGATTGAGCCTTCGAGTTCTTCCGAGGGCACTGTGAGCGACCAGCCACGAACGCTTTCTCTTGAAGAGGTGCGAGACCAATTCCGCGCGGCCGGCGTGTCCGTGAGCGATTGGGCGCAATCGAGAGGATTCAACCGCGGTTTGGTCTATCAGGTGCTGCGTGGCAACGTCAAAGGAGACCGCGGCGCAGGACACCATGTCGCTGTCGCTCTTGGCCTGAAACGCGCAGGCCAGTTGCCGCCCGGACTGCAACCAGCAGATGCTCTGGCGGTGCCGCTTCGGTCCGTCCTGACTCTCCATCAATCAGCTGAAGGCCAAAAAAAATGAGACCCGCCGGCAAGCGGATCTCATCGTCGTCCTCGGGCGCCGCCAGCAAGCGGTCGCCTGAGATGCGGGCCGAAGGAGGTGCCATGTCGTAGCCCACCTCGGCAAAGGTCGGCACGCCTGACGCAGTCGGCAGCGCACAGTCATACAGAACAGACAAATTCAGTATGGTCTTCCGCCTGCCCAGCGTCAAGGGCCCCCCTTTGCCTTCTGTTTTCGCGCCGCCAAGGCGACGCCGTCTCAACCCAGTGCCTCCGGGCGCAGGAGGTCCAGATGTACAGAAGGAAGGTCACGGCAGCGACCACCCGTCGCTGGAAAAAGGAAGCGCGAGGAGAAGGCGCCCACGAGGGCTATCGACCTGGGGTCCAAGTTCGCCGAACCGACAACCCCGGCTTCGGTCGGTCCTCGATTGAAAACAACTTCGAACTGGGCCGCCAACACGACCTGACGAGCAAGTTTCAGGCGTTCGTCACCATGACGCTCAGACCGGTACCCATCGTCCACGACGTACTGGAGAGCCACCCCTTCCCAACCGAGCCTGCAATGCACCCAGCTCAGCGTTGGGCCAATAACCCGTTGCCCGGCTGTACTGGAAGCCTGGCGGTCGCTACGAAACTGGGACTCAAACATCCGTACTACAAGGAAATCGGCGAACCGCGGTCCTGCCTTACGGACGTGCTCGTCGCTCTGGAGTTGGGTGAAGGCGACCCGCGGCCTGTCGCGATCCTTCTCGACCACCGATCGAAGGAGGCGCGAGCCCGATCCCCCGAGAGCAGGCCTTCAAAGCTGATTCGCGCGTGTTGGCGCGAACTGGACGTGGAGGTCATCACCTTCTGCAGGTCGCTGCAGCACGAGACGATTCATCAGAACCACATCTGGGTTTCAGAGTCTGAGCTCGTCCCTCCTGACGAGCGCCCAACTCCTGAATCGATCACCGCGTTCGTCGACTGTGCACTCGATGCCGACTGGCTGGCGCCAGCTTTCGAGGAACTTGATGCCATCGGCCGGCGCCTGCGAATTCCGCGAACCGTGGCCACTGCGCTCTACAAGCACTGCCTATGGTTCAACCTGCTGAGTACGGACCTCACCCACCCGCTCTGGCGGGCGACCCATCGGCATCCGAAACCTGAACGCGCGCCTCAGCCCCTGCCCACTTGGCATCCGCTGGCAACTTCGAGGTGGCTGGCGTGACGGGGCCGGTGAACTGGACGGAGGTCCTTCATGCCGAGGCCGTGTTTGATGGTGTCGACGCCGATGCGTGTGGCTTCAGTGGGCCGCATCGGCTGGTTACTGCGAACTGGGACCTCGACCAGAGCTACCTAATCAACCTGCAACCGACAAATTTCGGCCGATATAAGCGCCCATTCAGAAAGGAGCTCCGCGAGCTTAAAAGGTTGGTCGAAGAGAAGGCTCTTATTCAGACGACCTTCGACATTCCCGCGGAAATGCGGAAGTACAACCCAGCGAATGAGGCAGACGAACAAGTCATCAAGAAGCTACTTGAGAACGCAAATGAGATAACACGCAGCTTCATATTGGATGATGAAGCTGCAAGACGCAATTCCGCTCGGCTGCGCATTATTGAAGAAATATTGAATCCAGGCATGACCGAGCTATTGCTCGAGTGCGGTCAACTTGGCACATATGTAAAGAGGTGGTCCGGCGCCGCCGGAACTGAAGTATGGCGCGTGTATCAATTGACCTATCGGTTCTGGGTCTATGAAAAGCTACCGCAGGCCCTGATAACTGATCATTGGCGTTGCGGCGTTCGGGCCGACGGTAAACCGCGAAAGGTCACCAAGAAACTAGGGGCGCAAAATGTATTCGTTAGGACGAAGACCGACCTGACGAAGGAAGGCGTAAACGCTGAGCAGTACGCAGACTTGCTGCACAAGGGTTACGTACTCTTCAAGAAGAAATACAAAGGAAATCTTTCCAAGATCTTCCAAGAGACCATCAGAAGGTTTTTCAACCGCGGCGTCGAAAAAAGGGCCAACGGTGAACTTGTCTACAAGCTGCCGCCTGCTGAAGAGGTGCCAACATACGATCAGTTCTACTATTGGGTGGACAAAGAATTCGGTCTGGTCAAAAGGCTATTCGACAAGACACCAAATACATCGCACCAGAAGGATTTGCGGGGACTAACTGGAAAGTCAACTGATGACGCCCCTTGGAGTGGCCATACATACCAGATTGATTCAACCACTGCAAACGTCTGGCTCGTCTCCGCCTACAACTCAAGCTGGTTGATAGGTCGTCCGATCATCTATTTCGTTGTTGATACCGCCAGCGGCTGCATTGTCGGCGTACACATAACACTTGGGACGCCGTGCTGGGAAGCTGCGGCGCTAGCGTTGTACAACGCTTTCAGCGAGAAGCGAGCTTGGCTATCGCACTACGGATTTGACCTGGCAGAGGGTGATCAGTGCTTCATGCCCAAAGCACCGATACCGCGGTACGTCCGAGCAGACCGAGCGGAGATGCTCAGTGAAGCAGGCCGCCTCACGGCCAAAGTCATGCGGTTCGACCTTCAATTTCCGGGTCCATACAGACCCGATCTGAAGCCAGATGTCGAGCGAATCATGCTCACATCCCAGACCCACTATGAATGGGTGCTAGGTGCCGTGCTTCAACGGGCCCGTGAGCGGGGTGAACGCGACTACCGCCTTGACAGCGTATTCACACTCTTCGAGTTCACCCAAATCATTATCGATTTCATCAGGCTCTACAACCTTCACGCAGAAAAGCCTAGCAAGCTCAACGACGATGCGCGTCGGATGCAGCCGCCCATTCCGCCGAACCCGCTACATCTGTGGAATTTCAGCATTGCACTTGAGCAGGGTAGTCCGAGGTATTCGACTGAAACGACGCTGATCAAGGAATTCTTCCCCTCGGCGACGGCAACGGTAACGACCCTTGGCGTCGAATATATGGGCAACGTCTACCGCCCGCACTGGGAAGGCCCTTTCGCATGGGGCACAAAGGCGCGTCAAAAGCAATGGCGAATCCCCATCGCCTACCACATGGCGAGGCCAGACGAAATCCGGTGCCTAAATCCTGAAACGGGCGAATATGAAAAACTGATCACGAAGAAGTCGGCCGAGGAAATGGGGCATGTCCAGTTCGAAGATATAGCCGACAAACGTGTTTACGAAGAAATTATGGAAAGGCTTCGCAAGCCTAGCGCCGCGCAAGCGCTTTCCAACAGCAAGTCATTCGTCGAGGGTCTCCAAAAGAAGGGACTGGACCGCAGGCGTCAGGCGGAAGAAGCCGGTAAGGCGCTGGACGCGGAAAACGTTCGAGGAGCACGTGCGGTGGAAAAGGCCGCGAATGCGGGGATGAACATCGACGAGCTCCCTGATCTTGTTGATTCTGCGGCTCAAGCTTCCGGCTCAACGACCCACACGCATTCAATATATGCCTACTTAATGCAGGAGAGGGCGAAAGATGCGAGCGCTGAGTGATTGGTCACTACATTATGCGCGCAAAGAATTTAATCCCGACGAAAGTTTGGATTGGATCAAAGATTTACCCCGCGCGCGTTACTGCAAAGATCTCCCAGAGCAATTCGTAGGAGTACCCAACGTTGAAGCTCTTGGGCCAATACCGTCCATAGATGAAATCAACAAAAGTGTCACCTGCAGGCCAAAGTACGACCGGGCCAAAGATATTTGGCGCCCCCTAGAGCACCGATTGCATTGCCTACCTTTGCTCACAGAAGTGGTAGAGCCGCTTCCTATTCACTTCGCCCTATGGAATGCGATATCCATAAATGTTCGGCATCGCCAGATGCGCCTAAATTACTTCAAGCGCCATCGTAGAGAGTTGGAATTTGGCCTGGACCAGAAGCCCGTCCAATTGAAGGACTGCTACAGCAATCGCCTCAAAAGCCCTGCACCAGCCATTCTCGTTTGCGGCCCAACCGGATCGGGCAAAAACAACGCAATTGAAAGTTGCCTCAATATCTTTCCATATCAGGCCTGCTGGCATGAAAAGTACACCGATGGGCGACCTATCAATCTGGCTCAGGTTGTCTGGGCAAAAATTGACTGCTCTTACGACGCCACCATCAGCGGCATCGCCTACGGGCTCTTCGGCTCACTTGACGACGCGCTTGGCACCAATTATTTGGGTGAATTCGTCGACAAGCGCCTCACGAACGACACGCTGCTCGCTTTCTGGCAGCGCCTCGCGGTTAAGCATAGCTTGGCTGTTCTCTGGGTCGACGAAGTAAATTGTTTGGTAGAAGGCGGCAAAGCTGACGGGAAACTCATCCTCAACTTCTTCTTGAAGGTAAGCAATCTACTTGGTATCGTGATTATATTTTCTGGCACCAATGCCGCCTCTGGGCTATTCGCTTCTAAGGCTCACAACGCTCGCCGCGTATGTACTGGCGGGACCTTCGAAATCGAGCTGTATCCAAATGCCAAGGATGAGACCTTCTCAGAGCTTTTCTTACGACCCATTTTTAGATATCAGTGGGTCAAAAATCCAGTCCCCTATGGAAACGGCTATAGGGATGTAATTTTTGAACTTACTTGTGGCATACATGCGATCGTCGTCCTGTTGTGGCTACTTACGCAGAAGGAAGCCATTGAATCAGGTCTGGAGACGATCAGTGTGAAGTTGCTGAGAGAGGTCTATGCCAAGCAGTTGAAACCCCTTCACGCGGCTCTTGAAGCGGCCCGTCAAGGGGACACCAGCAAATACGAAGATTTGCTTCCTTTGAAGGACGCCTTGAAGAAGATTATTTCTCAAGCGGCAAAGACAGACCTTGAGCGGGCCAAAGCATTCTTGTTGGCCCACCGGCGAGGACGAAAAACCAGCAAGTAGCCCGCGGCTAGCGGTGGGCATCGATCGCCGTCAAAGCACTCTTCAGTCGCTCGCCGCCGAATTCAAGCACCCTCGTCAATCGCTCTAACGCAACCTTGTGGCGACGAGCTGAAGCGTGAGGTGAAGATCCGCGGAACAGCACGTCCCTAACTGCATGCGAGATAGGCCACGTGCATGCCGGTGGGAGCCATTTGCTGGCGTTGACTCCTGGGCTCACACCGAGTCGGCGCCTCGTCCCCCTAAGCCTTCCACGCTCCAACACGTAGGCCGCAAAGACAGTGTCGCGGTCCATGGAGGCCAGGCCACGCCCTCGAGGCGCAGGCTGCAGACTAAACTTCCTCATCTCAGCCATAGCCTCGGCCGAAGAGCCGTAGAGATAGGCCAATGTGATTGCCAGTGCCTCGGAGGAATGATAGTGTCGACAAAGCGCTGTATCCACCGAAAAGGGGCGCGCCGCGTCTCTGCTTGAATAGCCTGGAAAGAGTTCGCAAATCCAATCAGGGTCCGCGCAGCTTGCGATTGCGGTGCTTAGGAGGGGAAGTGCTTTGCTTCCTCTTCGAGTCTGAATGCCCATCCTTTCCGCTCTCTGAATAAGTTCTAGCCTGTATCGATCGGGATCAAACGAATTTCCCTCCGAGCGCAACATTGCGATAGCGATAGAGGAATACCTCTCCATGAAAGGAGTAACTCTCTTCCGGTCGTAAATCGACTGGAGCGGGTCCGGAACCGGCTGCATCTTGCTATTGCAGCCGATCAATGGGGTCTTGTGAATTGGGCACCATCTCAAGCCAGGCAATTGGTGGAGATTTCGAAGATACGGATATCCGTTTCCCTTGCGACTGCGGTCCTTGAGCGCACATTCAGCACACATGAACCAACAGCGAGCGCCTCCTCTAGCGAGTCCGGATTCAGCAAGATCGGCAATCTCCATGTCGGCGAACGACTCTCGCCTGATGCAATACTGGAATGGAAACGTCGTGTGCTTCATTAAATAGTCTGAAACGTCCATTTCCGAAGCTGCAGCTATCAGACTTATCTTCACGGATTTGCGCCTTCGCCAGTTTCCATCCGTAAATTCATCTGCCTTTACCATCATTAGCCTTGTTGTCGTTTGACGCGACAGCACGTTAAGCGTCCGAATTCTTTCATAGTGACCTTCAAAGTACTCATCTGGCAAGGGCTTCACTACGTGAAACATCGGCCTCTCCCGTAACTCAAGGATGAGCTAGATGTTGCGGCAATAAAAATGGGGCCGCAAGCGTCTGCTTGCGGCCCCGGCGCGGACTCCTCGGTGCTACTTTGTATTCAGCTTAATTCCGAAGTATTCGACTTAATTCCAGCTCCACATCGGAGTCACTGCTAACGCACCCGTCACTCGACGGTCACGCTCTTCGCCAAGTTGCGGGGTTTGTCCACATCCGTCCCCCGCGCGCACGCCGTGTGATACGCCAGCAACTGCAGCGGCACCGTGTGCAGGATCGGGCTCAAAGCGCCGTAGTGCTCCGGCATGCGGATGACGTGCAGGCCGGCTTCGCTTTCGATGGCGGTGTCGCCGTCGGCGAAGACATAGAGCTGGCCGCCGCGGGCACGGACTTCCTGCATATTGCTCTTCAGCTTTTCCAGCAGCGCGTCGTTGGGCGCCACGGTCACCACCGGCATCTCGGCGGTCACCAGGGCCAGCGGGCCATGCTTGAGTTCGCCGGCCGGATAGGCCTCGGCGTGGATGTAGCTGATTTCCTTCAGCTTGAGCGCGCCTTCCAGGGCGATCGGGTAGTGCAGACCGCGGCCGAGGAAAAGCGCGTTCTCCTTGCGGGCGAATTCTTCGCTCCAGGCAATGACCTGCGGTTCCAGGGCCAGCACGGCCTGCACGGCGACGGGCAGGTGGCGCAGGGCCTTCAAGTGCTCGGCTTCGTCGGCCTCGCTGAGATGGCCGCGCGTCTGGGCCAGGGCCAGGGTCAGCAGGAAGAGGCCGACGAGCTGGGTCGTGAAGGCCTTGGTGGAGGCGACGCCGATCTCGGCGCCGGCCCGCGTGATGTAGGCCAGCTCGCACTCGCGCACCATGGCGCTGGTGGACACATTGCAGATGGTCAGCGTGTGCTTCATGCCCAGGTTGCGGGCGTGCTTCAGCGCGGCGATGGTGTCGGCGGTCTCGCCGCTCTGGCTGATGGTGACGACCAGGGTGCGCGGATTGGGCACGCTGTCGCGGTAGCGGTACTCGCTGGCGATCTCGACCGAGGTCGGGATCTTGGCGATGCTCTCCAGCCAGTACTTGGCCGTGGAGCCGGAGTAGTAGCTGGTGCCGCAGGCCAGGATCAGGACGTTGTCGATCTCCTTGAAGACGCGGTAGGCGCCATCGCCGAAGAGCTCGGGGCTGATGCCGGTCACGGCGTCCAGCGTGTTGGCGATGGCCACCGGCTGCTCGAAGATTTCCTTCTGCATGTAGTGGCGGTAGGGGCCGAGCTCGGCGGCGCCGCTGTGGGCGTGCACGGTCTTGACCTCGCGCTGCACGGCGCCGTAGCGGCCAGTGCTCGTGTCCAGGCGGCTGAGCCAGTAGCGACCCAGCTGCAGGTCGACGACATCGCCCTCTTCCAGGTAGACGATCTGGTCCGTCACGCCGGCCAGGGCCATGGCGTCGGAGGCAACGAAGTTCTCCTGCTCGCCCACACCCAGCACCAGCGGTGAGCCCTCGCGGGCAGCGACGACGCGGTGCGGCTCGTCGCGGCAGAACACGGCCACCGCATAGGCACCCTTGAGTCGCGGCAGGGCCTGCTGCACGGCGTCCAGCAGGTCGCCGCTGTAAAGGTGGTCGATCAGGTGGGCGATGACCTCGGTGTCGGTCTGACTGGTGAACTGGTAGCCGCGCGCCTTCAGCTCGGCGCGCAGTTCATCGTGGTTCTCGATGATGCCGTTGTGGACCAGGGCGATGCGGCCCGTGCTCTCCACGCCGGCGTTGGGGCCGGGCGAGAAATGCGGGTGGGCGTTGTGCACGGCCGGCGCGCCATGGGTGGCCCAGCGGGTGTGGGCGATGCCGGTACCGGCCGAGATGCCGTCCTGGTCGGCCACGGCTTGCAGTTCGGCAACGCGTGACGTGGAGCGCGCGCGCTTCAGGCCGCCGTCCTGGTGCACCGCCACGCCGCAGGAGTCATAGCCGCGGTATTCGAGGCGCTTCAGGCCTTCGACGAGGATGGGAACGATGTTGCGCTGACTGACCGCGCCGACGATGCCGCACATGGATGAAGTCTCCGTTTGGGAATGGCTTCATCCTAGGCAGACGTCGATGGATGATGTTTGCAAAATTCCGTATTATTTGAACGAAAATTTCCTCATTGAGGATGCGCGAAATATTCTTTCAAAACATAATTCTTCATGAATGAATTTGACGCCATCGACCTGCGCTTGCTGGACGCACTGCAGACCGACGCCTCCCTGAGCAACCAGGATCTGGCCGCGCAAGTGGCGGTGTCGCCCGCCACCTGCCTGCGTCGCGTCAAGCGCCTGGTCGAAGCCGGCATCGTCGAGCGCCGCGTGGCGCTGCTGTCGCCCGACAAGCTGGGCACCGGCCTGTCGGCCATCCTGGAGATCACGCTGGACCGCCAGGGCGCCGAGCATCTGGACGCCTTCGAGGTGCGCGCCGTGCAGGAAGCGGCCGTGCAGCAATGCTGGCGTGTCTCGCCGGGGCCCGACTTCGTGCTGGTGGTGCAGGTGGCCGACATGCCGGCCTACCAGGCCTTCACCCAGCGTCTGCTGACCCAGGACGCCAATGTGCGCAACATCAAGGCCTTCTTCGGCGTGAAGCGGGCCAAGTTCGAGACGCGCATCGCACTGCCACCCCCCTAACTTCGCATGATCCCCCGCGAGCCGGGGGCAAGCCGCGCTCCCGTGGACGACAGAATCCCGGGTCTGTCGCCCCTGGACCGGAGCTCCCATGCTGCCCCGCAAGTTCTTCCGCCCCGCCGCGTTCGCGCTGGCCCTGGGCTTCGCCGGCCTGTCACCCGCGGCCAACGCCCTCAATATCGTGCTGACCGACGTCGGCGCGACCAAGATGTCGTCCGAACAGCTGGGCGCCTTCCAGACGGCCGCCAGCTACTGGTCGGGCAAGCTGACAGACAACGCCACCGTCTACGTCAACATCGCCTTCAGCGACCTGGGCGCCAACGTGCTGGGCTCGACCAACTCCGCCCAGTCGCTCATCAACTACAGCTCGCTGCGCGGAAGCCTCGCGACCGATGCGAAGTCGGCCACCGATGCCCTGGCCGTCGCCAGCCTGCCGACCGGCGCCGCGCTCAGCTTCTGGGCCACCCAGGGCGACCTGACGAGTCGCTTCGACAACGACGGCTCGAAGAACAACTCGCGGTTTGTCATCAACACGGCCAACATGAAGGCCCTGGGCCTGAACCCGGGCACGAACGCCAGCGATCCGGATGCGCGCATCGAGTTCGCCAATGGCTTCGCCAGCAGTTTTGCCTACACCCGCGTCAATGGCAGCGTGCCGGCCAACAAGATCGACTTCATCACCGTGGCCGAGCACGAGATCGGCCATGCCCTCGGCTTCGTGTCCGGCGTTGATGACATCGACTTCTGCGTCGGCCACACGTCCCAGTGCGGCCTCTCTGGCCTGGCCAACGAGTTCGAGGCCAACGCCTGGTATTCGCCGCTGGACATGTTCCGCTACACCGGCACCGGCAAGCGCGACGTCTCGGTGGGCGGCTCGCCCTATTTCTCGGTGAACGGTGGTACGACGTCCATCCAGCTCTTCTCGACCGGCGAGGAGCACGGCAACGGCGAGCAGGCCAGCCACTTCGGCACCAGCGTCATCACGCTGATGCGCCCCTTCGTCGGCAACGGCCAGTCCTATGACGCCACCGCCAGCGACCTGATGGCCTTTGACGCCATCGGCTGGGACCTGGCTGCCGCCGTGCCCGAGCCCAGCCAGTACGCGCTGCTGCTGGCGGGCCTGGCCGCCGTTGGCCTGGCACGCCGCAAGCGCGGTTGAAATCCGCGCAGCCCGAAGCAAAGAGGCCCCGCGGGACCTCTTTTTCTTGACTAGTGCTCAGCGCTTGAGCAGCCCCAGCCCTTTCAGATAGTCGCCTTCCGGGAAGCACACCGTCTGCGGATGATCGGCCGCAGCCGACAGCCGCTCGACGATATAGCCGTCCACGCCCGCGTCCAGGCCGGCGCCGGCGACGATCTTGTGGAAGAGGTCGGGCGAGATGCCGCCGGAGCAGGAGAAGGTGTAGAGCAGGCCGCCATCGTTGAGCAGCATGAAGGCCAGGCGGTTGATGTCCTTGTAGGCCCGCGCGGCACGTTCCGCGTGCGCGACCGTGGGCGCGAACTTCGGCGGGTCCAGCACGATGGCATCGAAGCGCCGGCCCTCCTGCAGGCAGCGTCGCAGCGTGGCGTTGACGTCGGCGTCCCAGGCCTGGTGGCGGCTGGCGTCAAAGCCGTTCAACTCGACATGGGCCTTGGCCCGTTCCAGCGCCGGGCCTGAGGAGTCCACGCTGACGACCTCGCTCGCACCACCCGCCAGCGCCGCCACCGAGAAGCCGCCGGTGTAGCTGAAGCAGTTCAGCACGCTCTTGATGCCGTATTGCTTGACCACATCGGCAAAGCGGCGGCGGCTGTCGCGCTGGTCCAGGTAGTAGCCGGTCTTGTGGCCCTCGGCGACGTCCAGCGTCAAGCGCCAGTCGTGCTCGCGGATGGTCAGCGCCGTCTCGCCTTCCCCACGCAGCCAGCCGGTCTGCACGGGCAGGCCTTCCCACTCGCGGGCCTGGGCGTCGGAGCGCTCGTACAGACGCGTGAGACCGGTCGCGGCCAGCAGCGCATCGGCTATTGCCCCCTTCCAGCGCTCCGCGCCGCAGCTGCCGAACTGGGCCACCAGCGTATCGCCATAGCGGTCCACGACGAGCCCCGGCAGGCCATCGGCCTCGCCATGCACCAGGCGCCAGGCATCCGACGCGATCGCCAGCCGCGTGCGCATGGCCACGGCCTGCTCGATGCGGCGCTTGAAGAAGGCGGCGTCGATGCGTTCTGCCTCGTCGAAGCTCCAGGCCCGCAGCCGGATCTGCGACTGCGGGCTGAAAGCCGCCCAGCACAGGAAGGCGCCATCGGCCGATTCGACACGCACGGTTTCGCCGGAGTCGCCGCCGCCGCGCGCGATCGAACTTTCGAACACCCAGGGGTGGCGCTTCAACAGCGAGCGCTCCTTGCCGGCGCGCAGGGTGATCTTTTTCATCGCCGGGCCGCCCCCAGATGAACGGCGCCCCCTCGGGGGGCCACGGCCACACGTCGTGTGGACGCTTGGAGGTCAATCTTCATCGCCGGGCCCCTTTCATCGCTGCAGCGTCCCGAAGGCGTAGTTGAGGCCGACGTGGAAGACCGGCGTGGACTGGTCGTGGTTGCGTATCGCGCGGAACTCGCCGAGGCCGGTCCGCAGACGCAGCCGCTCGTCGATATGCCATTGGGCCCAAAGCTCGGCCTGGGTCACGGCGCCCCCGCCAACCTGCACGCCGCCGCCACCGGCCGCGCCGACCAGCCACTCCGCGCCCAGGCGCACACCGCCCCACAGTGGGGTGGTCTGAACGCCCAGGCCGATCAGACCGAAGGAATAGGCGCCGGCATGACCGGCCGCCGCGCTGCCGGCCTGGGCCGTGCCGTAGAAGCTGGGCGTGAACTCGCGCGACATGTTGATGGCCAGGTGGCTGACGGCTTCGCGGCGTCCGTCCTTGAAACGCACCCGCGGCAGATGCATGACGCTGGCGCCCAGTTGCTGCACGCGCACCGTGCCGCCGCTGTCCTCAACCAGCAGCACGGGCACCTGGTCCAGGGGCATGGAGATGACGGCTCGCACGAAGCCGGCGCTGTAGCTGCCGCGCGGCGCATGCGTCAGGCCTGCATCCAGGCGCAGGCTCGGCCCCCAGGGCGTGATCCAGCGCAGCGTCGGGCCGGCACGCAGCAGCAGGCCGCTGCCGGTGTTCAGGTTGCCGCCGCCGGCCAGGCCGACGCCGACCTGCCCTCCCGCGCGCAGCCGCGGCGAGCCCAGGGCCCAGTCCTGGCCGATCTGGCCCAGCACTTCCATATACCCATCGGCACCGCCCTGGGCCGCGCCCGCGGCCTCGACGCCCCACCAGCTGCCCTCGGCGATGTACTGACGCAGCTCACCGCCGGCCTTGCCCAAGCGCCGCGTGCGCTTCTCGCCATTGCGGTCGACGCTGACGGAGCGCGGGCTCTCATAGCCCCCGGTCAACGCGATCTCGTCAAAGCCCAGGCCGGTGCGCTTGCCGGCGCGGCCCACGCGGCCGGCATCATCGGGCGAGAAGCTTGCAAAGCTCAGCGATCGGCCCAGCGACAGGCTCAGGCCCACACCGCTCTTCACATTGCCGCTCGGGAAGCGGATCTGCGACAGGCCGACACCCGTGTACCAGGCGCCGACCTCGGTGCGCAGCGACAGCTCGGGCCTGAGCATCAGGCCGCCACCAAAGCGCAGCTGATCGTTGGACAGGCCGCCGCCCGCGCCCACATAGAGGCTGGCCGCCAGATGGGTGCTGCTGCTCAGGCGCCAGCGCCGCTGGCCCGTGAAGCCGACGGTGAAGATGCCGCCATAGCGGCCCTGGGCCGCACCATAAACGCCGGGACCAAAACCCCAGTCGTCGTCCAGGGCCATCAGGTAGTTGATCGACGCGAAGGCGGTGCGGCCGCCGTCGGGCATCTTCATGCGCGTCCAGTTGCTCTCGACGGCAGCGGGGCGCAGCGTCTGCACGCTGGCAAACGGGGCATCGTCAGGGGTGGCCAGCGCGCAAGCCGGCAACAGCGCCAACAGCGTGGCGATTCGACGGGTCATTTCTTGGCCCTGGGATGTGCGGCGTCGTAGATGCGCGCCAGATGTTGGTGATCGAGCTGGGTGTAGACCTGCGTCGTCGTGATGTGGGCGTGGCCGAGCAGCTCCTGGACGGCGCGCAGGTCGCCGCTGGACTGCAGCAGATGCGAGGCAAAGCTGTGGCGCAGCATGTGGGGATGCACATGCGCCGGGCTGCCGGCCGCGACGGCGCGGGCGCTGAGCATGGCGCGCAGCGTCGAGCCGGCGACGCGATGGCCCCGGGCGCCGACGAAGAGGGCCGGTTCACCGGCTGCGGCGAGTTGCGGGCGCACCACCAGCCAAGCCCGCAAGGCTTCGGCTGCGGCCTTGCCCAGCGGCGTGCTGCGGCGCTTGCCCCCCTTGCCCAGCACATGGACTTCGGCCGACTGCAGATCGACCCAGCCGTCGGCCCGGCCGCTGGCCTGGACATCCAGCCCGATCAGCTCGGCCGACCGCAGGCCGGCACCGTACAGCAGCTCCACCATGGCGCGGTCGCGCGCCTCCAGGCGCGAATCCGGCACCTCGTCGGGCACATGGCTGGCGAGCTGCACCGCGTCGTCCACGCCCAGGGCCTTGGGCAGGGGCTTGGGTGCCTTGGGAGCGCGCAGGCCGTCGAAGGGATTCAGCGCGACGCGCCCCTGCAGGCCCAGCCAGCGGTAGGCACTGCGCCAGACCGACAGCAGCAGCGCGATGGACTTGGGCGCCAGGCCTTCGCGGTGCAGCAGGGCCGCCAGGCGACGCGCCTGGGCCAGCGTGAGTTGACGCGTGTCGATGGCCGCCTCGGCCAGCATGGCCTGCAGCCGCTCGAGGCCGTCGGTGTAGATGCGCAGCGTGCGCGGACTCAGGCGCTGCTGCACGCGGGCGTGCTGCAGGAACTCCTGATAGTCCGCGCAAATTGACTGGGGCCCCTCGGCCGCCGAGTACGCCGGCCGGTTCCCCGCGGGGACGGCAGCCCGGCTAGGGGCGGCCCGGCGCCCGGTCTGCGAAGTCATGCCGTTGCCAACAGCCCCGCCAGGCCGGCGCTGGCGATCTCGCCGACGCGGGTCAGGAAGTCGGTGCCCATCTCGGCCGTGTAGCGGGTCGGATCGGGCGAGCCCAGCACCAGCAGGCCGAAGGGCTTGTCCTCGTTGGCGCTGGGCTGGTGCAGCGGGATCAGGGCCAGCGAGGTCGCCGTGCCGCCGCTCTCGGAGAGGCCCAGCCAGCGCGCCGCCTCGAAGCCCGAGTTGACGCCGCAATAGGGCTGGCTCAGGCTGGACGCGAAGCTGCGCACATCGGTGCTGACCGAGGCCGCGAACTCGAGGGACTCGTGCTCGGGTGCCACGCCCCACAGGCGCAGGCTGGCCTGCGGAATCATGAACTGGTGGCGCAGCTCCGACAGCAGCACATTCGGCAGCTCGGGCGTGCCCACGGCGCGCATGACGGCCAGGGTCCAGCGGTGCAGGCGGTCGGCAATGGCGACGTTGTCCTGGCCGTTGCGGATCATGTCGATGATGCGCAGCTCCAGACCCTTGATCTTGTCGCGCAGCATCTCGGCCTGGCGCTCCTGCAGCGACACGGCGCGGGCGCCGTGGGGGTGCTGCAGTTGCACGCTGGCCAGCAGCGCCGCGTGGCGCTCGAAGAAGCCGGGCGTGGCCGCCAGGTAATTGGCGATGTCAGTTTCGGTGATGCCTTGCACCGCGTCAGCGGCCGGGTTGGAACTCACAGCGTGATCTCTCCGTCAAAAACTTTCACTGCGGGGCCGGTCATCAGCACCGGGTTCTCGCCACCCGCCCATTCGATGCGCAGCAGTCCGCCACGGGTCTGCACTTCCACGGCCGGGTCCAGCCAGCCGGCGCGGATGCCCACGACGACGGCCGCGCAGGCCCCCGTGCCGCAGGCCAGGGTCTCGCCGGCGTCGCGTTCGAAGACGCGCAGCTTGATGCGGCCACGATCCAGGATCTGCATGAAGCCGGCGTTGACGCGCCGGGGGAAATGCGGGTCCTGCTCGATCAGCGGCCCCTGCGTCAGCACCGGCGCCGTGTCGACGTCGTCGACGCGCTGCACCGCATGCGGGTTGCCCATGGAGACGACGCCCAGCTCCGCGCCCTCGAGGGGCCAGAGCTCGAAGCCGTTGACGGGGCGGGCCGTCAGGCCGCGGGCGTCAAATGGCAGGGCCGCGTGCTCGAAGACCGGGGCGCCCATGTTGACCGTCACGCGACCGTCGTCCTGCAGCTTCAGCAGCAGGCGGCGGTTCATGGTGTCGACCTGGATCTCCCGCTTGTCCGTCAGGCCGGCGTCGACCACATAGCGGACGAAGCAGCGTGAGCCGTTGCCGCAATGCTCGACCTCGTCGCCGGTGTTGTTGAAGATGCGGTAGCGGAAGTCCGCGCCGGCGTCCTGGCTGGGCTCGATGACCAGGATCTGGTCGCAGCCGACGCCGAAGCGGCGGTCGCCGAGCAGGCGCATCTGCTCGGGGGTCAGCGCAAAGGGCAGCTTCGTCGCATCGATGACGACGAAGTCATTGCCCGCGCCGTGCATCTTGGTGAAGCGCAATCTCATGGGGGAGGATTATCGGGGGCAGCCCCGATGTCCAGGCCCCGCGGCTGCTTATAACGGTGATAGCCCCACATGTACTGGCCCGGCGCGCGGCGGATCACGCTTTCCATGGCCGCATTGACCGTCGTGGCGGCGTCTTCGGCCGACGCGTCCCTGGCAATCTCCGGCGCCGGCAACACATGCACGACAAAGCCCGCGCCGCCGGGCAGGCGCTCACCCCAGATCAGCAGCAGGGCCGCGCCAGTCTGCTGCACGAGACGGGCGGCCAGCGTCATCGTGTAGGCGGGCTTGCCGAAGAACGGCGCCCAGACGCCCAGGCCATCGGGGGGCACCTGGTCGGGCAGCAGGCCGATGACCTCGCCGCGGCGCAAGGCGCGGATCATCTGGCGCACACCCGCCAGGGAGGCTGGCGCCGTGGCCAAGCCGGGACGCTCCCGCGATCCGGCCATGACTTCGCGCAGTGAAGCCTGCCGCGCCGGGCGGTAGAGCACGGTGATGGGCGCTTCGGGCGTCGTGAAGCGCTCGGCGATGGCCTGGGCACAGATCTCGAAACAGCCCATGTGCGGCGTCAGCATGACGAGGCCGCGCTTCTCGGCCAGCGCGGCCTCGATCAGCTCGCCGCCGTCCCAGCGCAGCTTGTCGCCCAGGGGCTTGCCTTTGGTGCCGACCCAGAGCCAGGGCAGTTCAGCCGCCATGCGCCCCGCCGCGGCGATCGCCGGCCGTGCGTCCTTCCAGTCCAGCCCGGCCTGGGCCACATTGGCCTTGAAACGGCGCCGGTAGACGCCCGAGGCGCAGTAGGTGATCCAGCCCAGCAGCGCCCCCAAAGCGTGCAAAAGCGCCAGCGGCAGGTGGGATAAGCAACGAAAGACCCAACCCATGTTTCTTATACTTCGCAGATCGCCGAGTTACTGAACTACTTGCGGGGCGATTCACAAATCCCGCTAAAGCGTTCGCCGCACCTCCAGGAGCGACGGCGACGCCGCCAATGAAGCAACCGGAGTTTAAAAGTGGCCAACGATTTCCTCTTCACGTCTGAATCCGTCTCGGAAGGACACCCCGACAAGGTGGCCGACCAGATTTCGGACGCCATCCTGGACGCCATCTTCGAGCAGGACCCGCGCAGCCGCGTGGCCGCCGAGACGCTGTGCAACACCGGTCTGGTGGTTCTCGCCGGCGAAATCACGACCAACGCCCACGTCGACTACATCCAGGTTGCGCGCGACACCATCAAGCGCATCGGCTACGACAACACCGAGTACGGCATCGACTACAAGGGTTGCGCCGTGCTGGTCGCCTACGACAAGCAGTCCAACGACATCGCCCAGGGCGTGGACCACGCCAGTGACGACCACCTGAACACCGGCGCCGGCGACCAGGGCCTGATGTTCGGCTACGCCTGCGACGAGACGCCCGAGCTGATGCCGGCGCCCATCTACTACGCCCACCGCCTCGTCGAGCGCCAGGCCCAGCTGCGCAAGGACGGCCGCCTGCCCTTCCTGCGGCCGGACGCCAAAAGCCAGGTCACGATGCGCTATGTGGACGGCAAGCCCCACAGCATCGACACCGTGGTGCTGTCCACCCAGCATTCGCCCGAGTACTCCCTGGGCGACCGCATGACGGACGAGTTCTACGAAGCCATCCGCGAAGAGCTGATCAAGCCTGTGCTGCCCAAGGCCTGGCTGACCGCCGACACCCAGTACCTGATCAACCCGACCGGCCGCTTCGTCATCGGCGGCCCGCAGGGCGACTGCGGCCTGACCGGCCGCAAGATCATCGTCGACACCTATGGCGGCGCCTGCCCCCACGGCGGTGGCGCCTTCTCGGGCAAGGACCCGTCCAAGGTCGACCGCTCGGCCGCCTATGCAGCCCGCTACGTCGCCAAGAACATCGTCGCGGCCGGCCTGGCCCGCCAGTGCCAGATCCAGGTCGCCTACGCCATCGGCGTGGCCCGCCCGATGAACGTGACCGTCTACACCGAAGGCACGGGCGTCATTCCCGACGACCAGATCGCCAAGCTGGTCAACGAGCACTTCGACCTGCGTCCCAAGGGCATCATCCAGATGCTGGACCTGCTGCGTCCGATCTATTCCAAGACGGCGGCTTATGGTCACTTTGGCCGGGAAGAGCCGGAGTTCACCTGGGAGAAGACGGACAAGGCTCAGGCGCTGCGTGCAGCGGCCGGGCTGTAAAGCCCGGCGTTTGCGCCAGCAAACCTGAGCCTTGGGGCGAAGCTCATGTCGCTTGCAACGTGAGCGGAGACCACAAAGCCGCCCTTATCCAACACCGCCCCCGAGGCGGTGTTTTTATTTGTGGCAGCACCGTCCACTGACAGTAGAGTCAGCGCACCGGCAAGGTGCGCCTCGACGCACCTGCCGCTCCAACAACCCTGGAGGCGGTGATGCAGATGCAGTCCTTGCGAATCGGGACCCGTTTGGGCCTGGGCTTTGGCCTGGTGCTGCTGCTGCTCGCGGTGGCCCTGGGCCTGAGCTACCGGCAAATCGGCTCCGTCGGCCCCCATATCGACCTGCTGGTGGCGCTGCAGGGCCGCCAGGACATCGCGCAGGACTGGCGCACCCAGACTCAGCTCAATGTCACGCGCACCGACGCCGTCGCCCGCGCCGGCGGCTCGGGGCCGGTGGCCGAGTTCTTCTCCCCCGTCATCAAGACGACCAGCGCCAGGATCAGCGAGTTGCAGGAGAGCCTGACCAAGCTGGAGGACACCGAACGCGGCAAGGGACTGCTCACCGACATCGGCAATGCCCGCAAGGTCTATGTCGACATCCGCAACCAGATCTTCGCCCAGCTCAAGGCCGGCGATGCCGAGGCGGCCCTGCAGACGCTGGAAGGCAAGATGCGCCCGGCCTCGGAGGCCTATGTCGCCACCATCAGCCGCATGGCCGACTACCAGGGAGAGCGGGTGCGCGAAGAGACCCGCCAGGTCATGGAGGAGGCGCGTCGCACGCAGATGATCATGCTGGTCATCGCCGTTGCCTGCCTCAGCGTGGGCATAGCGGCGGCGTGGCTGATCACGCGCTCCGTCGTCGGCCCGTTGCGCGAGGCCATCCAGGAGGCCGAGGAGGTCGGCCGCGGCGACCTGTCGCGTGACATCCGCAGCATTGGCAGCGACGAGACCGCCCAACTGACCCAGGCCCTGGGCCAGATGCAGCAGGCCCTGCGCCATCTCGTCGGCTCGGTGCGCGAGAACGCCAACGGCGTGGCCACGGCCAGCACCGAGATCTCGCATGGCAGCAACGACCTGTCGGCCCGCACCGAGCAGCAGGCCAGCGCCATCCAGGAAACGGCCGCGTCGATGGAAGAGTTGTCGGCCACGGTCCGGCTCAATGCCGACAACGCCGGCGAGGCCGACCAGCTCGCCCATGACGCCAGCACCGTGGCCCGCCAGGGGGGCGAGGTCGTCGGCGAGGCGGTGCAGCGCATGCGCGGCATCGAGGAGAGCTCGCGCAAGATCGCCGACATCATCGGCACCATCGACGCCATCGCCTTCCAGACCAACATCCTCGCCTTGAACGCCGCCGTCGAGGCTGCCCGCGCCGGCGAGCAGGGCCGCGGCTTTGCCGTCGTCGCCAGCGAGGTGCGCATGCTGGCCCAGCGCAGCGCCGATGCGGCCAAGGAGATCAAGGGCCTGATCGGCGACAGCGTCGAGCGCGTCGAGCAGGGTGCGGCCCTCGTCAACCGCGCCGGCGCGACGATGGAGCAGGTCGTGACTTCCATCGGCCGCGTCGCCCAGATCGTGCGCGAGATCAGCTCCGCCAGCCGCGAGCAGAGCACCGGCGTCAGCCAGGTCGGCCAGGCCATCACGCAGATGGACCAGGCGACGCAGCAGAACGCCGCGCTGGTCGAGGAAAGCGCGGCAGCAGCCGAAAGCCTGAAGCAGCAGGCCGACGAGCTGGTCAAGCTCGTCTCTACGTTCCGCGTCTAGAACGCTAGCGCGCGACCGGCGCCAGCTCGGCCGTCAATACGGCGGGCTCCTTGAGGAGGGCCTGCATCCACTGGCGCTCGTACTGCCGCGGGACCGGCATCTTCAAGCCATCCGGCCCGTTGGACGCCACGGGCAGATCGAGCTCAGCCGACATGCGGGCGAAGTCGTCCGAGTTCCGTGCCCTGACCAGGATTTCCCCGCCGAGGTAGCAGGTGCTGGCGCCTTCGCAAACGGCACTCCCGCGCAGTGTGTTCTCGGGTGATCGTTCATAGCGAACGGAGCGGACCACAAGCGTCGTTCCCTGGTAGCTCACGAAACTCGAGGCGGGATGGGAGGCGCTGCCGCCGCATGAGACGAGAAGGAGGAGGGAAAGTGCCGCAGCAGTCTGCTTCATTGGCTGTCTAGGCATTCACACCCCTCAGCGCGTCATCCAGCACCTCCACCCAATGCCGCACCGGCTGAGGGGTGCCGCTCTGCAGATGCTGGATGCAGCCGATGTTGGCTGACACGATCTGCTCCGCCTGCAAAGGCGCGAGCGCCGCGAGCTTGCGGTCACGCAACTGCTTGGACAGCTCGGGCTGCAGCACGGAATAGGTGCCCGCGGAGCCGCAGCACAGGTGGCTGTCGTGGGGCGCGCAATCGATCCTGAAGCCCAGCTCGCGCAGCGCTGCCTCGACACCGCCCTTGAGCTTCTGCCCATGCTGCAGCGTGCAGGGCGGGTGGTAGGCCAGCGAACCCGGCTTGGCCTTCAGGCGAGTCTTGAGCGCCGGCACCAGCTCAGGCAGCAGCTCGCTCAAGTCCTTGGTCACCTCGCTGATGCGTTTGGCCTTGTCGGCATAGGCAGGGTCGTGGGCCAGGGCATGGCCGTATTCCTTGACCGTCACGCCGCAGCCCGAGGCGTTCATGACCAGGGCCTCGACGCGCTCGCCCATGCCCGAGACCAGGGGCCACCAGGCGTCGATGTTGCGGCGCATGTCGTTCAACGCGGCCTCGTGGTCGCCCAGGTGCTCGCGGATGGCGCCGCAGCAGCCCGCGCTGTCGGCCACCACGGTCTGGATGCCGGCGGCGTCCAGCACCCGTGCCGTCGCCGAGTTGATATTGGGCGCCATGGCCGGCTGCACGCAGCCCAGCAGCAGGGCCACCTTGCGATTGAGCTGGCGCGTCGGCCAGTCATGGGCCGTGGCCGGCGGCTTGGCCGGCACCTTGTCCTTCAGCGAGGCCGGCACCAAAGGCCGGAACATCTGGCCCAGCTTCATGGCCGGCTTGAAAAGCGGCGAGGTCAGGCCCTCCTTCAGCAGCCAGCGCACACGCCTTTCGCCGCTGGGGCGCTCGACCTTGGCATCGACAACGCGTCGGCCGATGTCGACCAGATGACCGTACTCGACGCCCGAAGGACAGGTGGTCTCGCAGTTGCGGCAGGTCAGGCAGCGGTCCAGATGGAGCTGGGTCTCGCGCGTCGGCTCCACGCCTTCCAGGACCTGCTTGATCAGGTAGATGCGGCCGCGCGGGCCGTCGAGTTCGTCGCCCAGCAGCTGGTAGGTCGGGCAGGTGGCCGTGCAGAAGCCGCAGTGCACGCAGCGCCGCAGGATGGCTTCGGCTTCCGTGCCCTCGGGGGTGCCGGCGAATTCGGGGGCGAGCGTGGTCTGCATGTCGTCGTCAGGCCAGACGCTCGGCCTGCCAGGCCTGCGTCACATAGGGGAAGGCGATGACCGGTTCGCGCAGGGCGGCAAAGCGGGGCTGCAAGGCACGCAGCTTCGCGTCAACGGCCTGGCGCTCAGCCTCGGGCAGGGCCGCGATGAAGCTGACCGACGCGATGCGGTCGATGACGACCTGCTCGAAGCTGCCCTCGTGGCTGTGCGGGAACTCCGTCAGCTTCAGCGGCGCGAACAGTGCCTGCCCTTCGAAAGGGCGCTTCCACTGCCCGGTGTAGTAGCGCGGTGCATCGCCCTCGTAGGGCGTGATGATGTCGGTGATGGCGGCCACCCAGTCGCAGCTCTCGTCCCGCACATTCCAGACCATGCCGAGCCGGCCACCGGGCTTCAGCACGCGGTGCATCTCGCGCAGGGCTTGTGCATTGGCAAACCAGTGGAAGGCCTGGGCACAGACCAGCACATCGGCCTCGCCATCGCGCAGCGGCATCGCTTCGGCCGCGCCGGCAAGAACCCGCACGCCGGGCAGGCCCTCCGCGAGCTTGGCCCGCATCGCATCAACCGGCTCGATCGCCGCCACCGCGGCCCCGGTGCGGGCCAGCAGCTGGGTGAACTTGCCGGTGCCCGCGCCGAGATCGACCACCTGGGCGCCCTGACGCACGCCGAGCACGGCGCCCAACCAGCCGCCCAGCGCCTGCGGATACTCCGGCCGACCACGCTGGTAGCTGTCGGGGGCCAGGGTGTAGCCGCGCTGGGCGGCGTCATGGATGGGTTGACTCATCAGAGCTCCGCGTAGAGCCGGCCCGGGTTGAAGACGCCATGCGGGTCGAAGCTGGTCTTGAGCCGGCCATGGATGGCCGCGAGCGGCGCGCTGAGCGGTGCAAACGCACCGGCGCTCTTGTCCCGGGACCGGAACAGCGTCGCATGCCCACCCACCTTGGCCGCCGCCTCGCGCACGGCCACAGGCTCCATCGGTGTGACGACCCAGCGCTGCGCACCGCCCCAGTCGATGAGCTGCTCGCCGTGCAGTTTCAGCTCGGGCGCCATGCTGGGCAGGCTCAGTCGCCACATCCGCGCGCCGCCCGCCACGGCGCGCTCGGCGCCGATGAAGAATTCGTCGCTCTGGTCCCGCAGGCCCATCCAGAAAGCCCCGGCCATCTCGGGCGGGATGACGTCACCGCCGAGCTTGCGCATGGCGGCCTCGACCGCCGCCTGCGCGCCGGCCAGCCGCAGCAGCAGCGCCCCGTCCCACCACGCGCTGGCCTCGATGGGCAGGGGCTCGCCGCCCCAGCGGTTCATGGCCATCAGCGCGGGCGCCTGCTCGAACTCAAAGCGCAGTGTCGTCACGGCGGCCGGCAGCGGCATCACCTTCAGCGTGGCCTCGGTGATGAGGCCGAGCTGGCCCATGGAACCGGCCAGGGCGCGGCTGACGTCAAAGCCGGCCACGTTCTTCATGACGGTGCCGCCAAAGCTCAGCAACTCGCCGGCGCCATTGATCATCACGGCACCGAGCAGGTGGTCGCGCACCGAGCCCAGGGCTGCACGGGCCGGACCGGACAGGCCGGCCGCGACCATGCCGCCGATGGTGCCCTTGCCATCGAAGCGCGGCGGCTCGAAGGCGAAGCGCTGGCGGTGCTGGGCCAGCAGGGCCTCGACGTCGAACACCGGCGTACCCGCCAGCACGCTGATGAAAAGCTCGCTGGGCTCATAGGCCGTCACGCCGTTCAGTGCCAGCGTCGACAGCGTCTCGCCCTGCAGCGGACCGCCGTAGAAGTCCTTGCTGCCGTGGCCGGTGAAACGCAGGGGCGCGCGCGCATCGCGCAGCTGCTGTTGAAGGTCCGCGAAGTTCAAAACCGCTCCAGCTCCGGAAAGGCCAGCAGGCCGCGTTTGACATGCATGCGCCCGTACTCCGCGCAGCGGCTCAAGCTCGGGATCTGCTTGCCCGGGTTCAGCGTGCCGGCCGGGTCGAAGGCGGCCTTCAGCGCCAGCATCTGCTCGCGCTCCTCGGCGCTGAACTGCACGCACATGGAGTTCAGCTTCTCCACGCCCACGCCATGCTCGCCCGTCACCGTGCCGCCCAGCGCCACGCTGCGCTCCAGGATCTCGGCGCCAAACTGCTCGCAGCGGTGCAGCTGGTCGGGGTCGTTGGCGTCGAACAGGATCAGCGGATGCAGATTGCCGTCGCCGGCATGGAAGACGTTGGCGCAGCGCAGACCGTACTTGACCTCCATCTGCTGGATGTCGAGCAGGATGGTGGCGAGGTGCTTGCGCGGGATGGTCGAGTCCATGCACATGTAGTCGGGGCTGATGCGGCCCGACGCCGGGAAGGCGTTCTTGCGGCCGCTCCAGAACTTCAGGCGCTGGGCCTCGTTCTCGCTGACCTGGCAGCGCGTCGCGCCGGCGGCCTGCAACACGGCTTCCATGCGCGCCACCTCCTCGGCCACCTCCTCGGGCGTGCCGTCGCTCTCGCACAGCAGGATGGCTTCGGCGTCGAGGTCGTAGCCGGCGTGCACGAAGTCCTCGACGGCCGCCGTCATGGGCTTGTCCATCATCTCCAGGCCCGCCGGGATGATGCCGGCCGCGATGATGGCCGCGACCGCGTCGCCGGCCTTTCGCACATCGTCGAAGCTGGCCATGATGCAGCGCGCCAGCTGGGGCTTGGGCACCAGCTTGACCGTGACCTCGGTGACGACGGCCAGCATGCCCTCGCTGCCGATGACCAGGGCCAGCAGGTCCAGGCCCGGCGCGTCCAGGGCCTCGCTGCCGAACTCGACCGCCTCGCCTTCGGCCGTGAAGCCGCGCACGCGCAACACGTTGTGCAGGGTCAGGCCGTACTTCAGGCAGTGCACGCCGCCGCTGTTCTCGGCAATGTTGCCGCCGATGCTGCAGGCGATCTGGCTGCTGGGGTCGGGGGCGTAGTACAGGCCGTGCGCCGCGGCTGCTTCGGAGATGGCGAGATTGCGCACGCCGCATTGCACGCGCGCCGTGCGCGACAACGGATCGATGGACAGGATGCGGTTGAACTTGGCCAGGGCCAGCGTGACACCCAGTTCATGCGGCATCGCACCGCCGCTCAGGCCGGTGCCGGCACCGCGCGCAACGACGGGTACGCCGAGACGATGGCAGGCCTTGAGCACCGCCGACACCTGCGCCTCGGTCTCGGGCAGGGCCACGGCCAGCGGGCGCTGGCGGTAGGCCGTCAGGCCGTCGCACTCATAGGGCGTGGTCTGCTCGGTCTGGTGCAGCAGGGCGTGGGCCGGCAGCAGCGGCGCCAGGGCCGCGACGAGGGCGGCGCGGCGGGCGGCGAGATCGACGGGGACGTTCATCGTGCCGACGACTTTAGCCGCCGGCCGCGACCGCGATCAGGAGCTGGCGGCGTCGACTCAAGCGCTGCGTCGCCGCGGCGTCTTGGCGGCGGTCTTGGCGGCGGTCTTGGCCGCTGCCTTGACGATCGTCTTGGCCGCGGTCCGAGCAGCCGGCTTGGGGTTGGCGCCGGCGGCAAGACCCTTGGCGACGCTGCCGACCACAGTGCCGGGCACGCTGGCCGCGCGCTTGAAGGTTTCGCTGGCGGCGTCAAAGCTCTGCTTGACCAGGCTGCCGGCGAGGTTCTTGGCGGCGTCCGTGGCCGTGTCCTTCATGGCCGAGGTGGCCAGCTGGGTGAACTGCTGGCTCAGCGCCGTCCACCACTGGGTCGGGTCGACGGCGGCGGCCGGATTGGCTGCCACGGCCTTGGCGGCGTCGCCGGCTGTCTTCACCGTCTTGGCGGCCGTCTTAACCGCGGTCTTGGCCGCCGCCTGGGCCACCGGCGCCGCGGCGGCCATGATCTCGGGCGGGATGGCCGGCCAGGGCGCGCCGTCGCCGCCCGTGGGCAGCTTGAGGCTGTCGCGCAGGTCGGCCAGGGGCACATTCATGGACTTCAGCGTCGACAGCGTCATGCGCTGCACCTCCAGGGCCTGGATGGTGGCGGCCAGCATGCGGGCGTTCTGCTCGAGCCAGAACTGCACCGTGCGCAGCTCCTCGATGCGCTTGCTCAGCTCCTCGGGGTTGAGCGTCGGCGCCACCCATTGGCCGATGCCCGGCAGGGCCGAACCGGCGTTCTTGACCAGGCCTTGCAGGAACTCGAAACCGGGCACGAACTTGGTGAAGCTGTTGTCGGTCATGGCTTGTCTCCTGTTGTCGCGTTGATCCTACTTGCTGGGCAGCAGGGCTTCGACGGTAAAACCCTGCTCGGCCAGCAACTTGGGCAAGGCCTGGGGCCCGCTCATGTGCAGGGCGCCCACGGCCACCAGCAGGCGCTGGCCAGCGGCGTGCAGGGCGGTGATGCGCTCGGCCAGCGGGCCGTTGCGGTCGTCGTTGACACGCTTGAGCCAGGCCCGCTCAGCGGGGCTGTCGGCGCAGGCGCACCAGCGCGGGTAGCTGGCCAGGGCGCGGAGGTCGCCACGCGACCAGGCCTGGGCGAGCTTGCGCAGCGGCTCGCGCATCTGGCCCTTGCCCAGCTGGCGCAGCGTGCCGTCGACGATGGCGGGCAGCTCGGCCGCCTCGGGCTCCAGGGCCTGCAGCTGTTCCTGCACGCTTTCCAGCGACTGCACCGGTCGCCCCTCGCTCCTGGCCCGGGCCAGCAGCATGACATCCTGGCCGAAGCCGGCGTCATAGCCGTCGCGGCGCGCCTCCATCAGCGACAGCATGCTGAGCTGCAGCATGACCGGCACTGCGCTCAGACTGCCAGGCACCAGGCAGGCTGCGCGGGTCTGGTCGTCCATGCGCCGGGCCATGGCTGGCGGCAGCGGCGCCGGGCGAGGCAAGGCGGCCAGCACGGTGCCGACGTCGGCGGGGTCGAGCTCGACGGCCAGCACTTCGGTCTCGGCCCAGGCCCCGCGCAGGGCAGGCCCCGGGTAGGCCCAGTCGGCCTTGCCGACATGCAGGCTGCCGTAGAGATAGCTGCTGTGGCCGTCGCGGCTGATGCGCCACAGCAGGCCGCGGTCGGGCGCCTTGGCGGCCCAGGCGGTGGACTGCTCGGTCGTGGGCAGGGTCGGCGCGGGCGGGCAGGCGGCTTGGGCGCTGCCAGCCAGCAGCAGTGCGATGGACAGCAGGGCACGGATCATGGATGGGGCTCGATGCGGAGTTCGCCGGGCTTCTGGGAGAAATGCAGGCGGCCGAGCACGTCCATGCCGAGCAGCGGCGCGCCCAGGCCGGGCAGCACCGTCACGGTCAGCTTGTCGGCGCGCACGCCGCCTTCGAGGGCAACGTCGGCCCGCGCGAGAAAGCCGCGCACGGCGCCGGCCGCGGTGTGGGCCTGGACGGCACCCAGCGGCTTGAGGCCGGCACGCTCGGCCAGGGCCTGCGGCAGGGCCGTGGCTGTCGCGCCGGTGTCGACGAGGAAATCCACCGCGATGCCCTCGACGCGGCCCGGCCAGTGGAAATGGCCATCCGCCGAACGCGTCAGCACGATGACCTCGCCGGCCAGCTGGAAGCGGCTGGCCTCACGCTCGTGCTCCCAGAACTTGAAGCCGAGGAAGATGAACAGGCCGATGAGCAGCCAGACCGTCAACAGCTTGAGGGTGTGCGGCAGGTCCTGGTGAGACACGGGGAGCGTGGGGTTTGTCGGGGCGCCAACGATAACCGCGCGGCCCAGAATCGCCGCCATGAAGCTGTTACCAGCCCTGGGCCTTCTGCTCGCCTGCGCCTCGGCCCAGGCCAACCCCTTCGCACCGGTCGAATGGCTGGCCGGCTGCTGGGCCCAGGCGGGGCGGGAGGCCGGCTCGGTCGAGCAGTGGATGGCGCCGGCCGGCGGCCTGATGCTGGGCATGGCCCGCACGCTGAAGAACGGCCGCGTGGTCGAGTTCGAGTTCATGCAGATCCGCGCCGAGCCCGACGGCCGGCTCAGCTTCATCGCCCAGCCCCAGGGCCGGCCACCGACGGAATTCGGGCTGCTGCGCCAAGCTGAGGCGAAGGCCGTGTTCGAGAACGCAACGCACGACTTCCCGCAGCGCGTCATCTACCGCCGCGAGGCCGTCGACCGGCTGGTCGCCCGCATCGAAGGCACGCTGAATGGCAAGGAGCGCGGCATCGACTTCCCCATGCAGCGCACCGCCTGCCCATGAAGGCCCTGCTGTTCGTCCTGCTGCTGGCGGGGAGCGCCGACGACGAGGCGCTGAACCGCTTCAACGACCCCTTCGAGGCCGTCTCGGCCGACATCGCCGACTGCCCCGAACCGCGCGGCCCGCGCGTCACCGCGGCCGAGGCGCGTGTGCAGGCCCACCACCGCGCCGAGCGCGGCACCACCTGCTGGCTCCAGGGCGAGTGCAGCGAGCCCAATGCCTTCCGCTACGACGCCGGCATCGCGACCGCGCTGCGCGAGCGGCTGAAAGGGGCCGCGGCCCTCAAGCCGAGCAGCCTGTGGTTCACGGTGCAGGGCCGCATCGTCTACCTGGAGGGCTGCGTCGCACGCGCCGAACAGGGCCCAGAGCTGGAGACCCTGGCACGTGGATTGCCCGACGTGCAGCAAGCCCTGGCCCTGGTGCGGGTGGGCCAAAGCGCTACCCTGCCCTACCGACGCCTGAAATGACCCCGCCTCCGATGGCATCCATGCAACTGCTGAAGCGATTCATCACCCTGCTCACGCTGACCGCCCTGCTGGGCCTGATCGGCTGTTCCAGCCTGACACTGGCCTATGGCCAGCTGCCGCTGCTGGCGGGCTTGTGGGCCGACACCTACCTGGACCTGGACAGCAAGCAACGCGCCCAGCTGAAGACGCAGTTGCAGTCCTGGCAGGCCTGGCACCGTCGCGAGGAACTGCCCCAGTGGATTGCCTTGCTGCGCCAGGCCAACTCAGCGCTGGACGACGGCGTGACCCACGACGAGCTGCTGGCCCTGGAGCGCGGCGCGCGTGCCAGCGTCGAGCGTTGCCTGCAGCACGCCGCGCCGCTGGCCGCGCCGGTGCTGGCCGGGCTCAAGCCCGAGCAATGGCAGCATCTGCAGAAGAAGATGGAAGAAAAGACCGAGGAGTGGCGCGACAAGATTGGCGGTCCCCGCGGCGCGGACGAACGCGCCAAGCGCTACACGACCAATCTCGAACGCTGGCTGGGCGATCTGGACCGGCCGTTGCGGCGCCAGGCAGCGGCGGATGCGAAGAGCTGGCATTTTGACCTGGCCCTGATGAGCCAGGGCCGTACCCAGCGCCAGGCGCGTCTGGTCCAGGCCCTGCGCGCCTGGTCGCAACAGGACTTCGGCACCGGCACCGCGATGCTGATGCAGGACAGCCAGACCCTGCCCGCGGAGATGCCCTATCGCGAAGAGATCATCGCCAGCCTGCTGAAGCTGCTCAACGGCATGGACACCGCCCAGCGCGATGCGGTGCGCAAGCACTGGGCCGACTGGTCCAACGAGCTGCGCAGCCTGCAGGCTGCGCATTGAGTTTCAAGAGCGCAGCGCCGCCACGGCGGACAAACGCGCGCCCCGGCGTGCCGGCACCCAGACCGCCAGCTGGCCCAGGGTCCATAGCGTCAGCGCGCCGGCAGGCAGATAGAGCCAGGGCAGGCGCGGCAGCTCATAGCTCTGCATCAGCAGCTGGCTCAGGGCCCAGGCGCCGACCAGGCCGATGAGGATGCCGGTCGTCGTCAGCAGCAGGTTCTCGAGCTGGAAGTAGCGCAGGATCTGGCCTTCGGTCGCCCCCAGGGCGCGGCGCGTGCCGATCATGCGCGTGCGCTGCTGCACCCAGAAGCTGGCCAGGCCGACGATGCCCATGGCCGTCACCAGCAGCAGGGCCACGCAGACGCCGCCCATCAGCCAGGCCATGGCGCGGTCCTGGGCATAGAAGGCCGAGCGCATCTCGGTCAGCGTGCGCGCCTGGGTCACGACGCGGGCCTTGTCGCCCTCTTCCAGCACGGCCGTGACGGCCTTGATCTGCGCGTCGAGCTTGCCCGGTTCGGCACGGATGACGTAGGAGCCGCCACCGCGCAGCGGCAGGATCATGGCGGCGCCCCGACCATCGCTGCGCGCACGGTGCAGCTGGGTGTGGGTCAGGGTCTCGACGACGCCGATGATGGTCGACGGCGAGCTGCCGAACAGATAGATGGTCTTGCCCACCGCCGACTGCCCGGGGAACAGCCTCTCGGCCATCACCTTGTTGACAATGAGCTGGGGGATCTTGGGATCGGCGACGCTGAAGGCCTGGAAGCTGTCGAGGATCTCATCGGTCGCGAAGTTGCGGCCTTCGACCAGCTTGAGCCCGAAGGTGGGGATCAGCTGTTCGTCGGCGGCGTACTGCGACGCGTTGATGCGCACGCCCTTGTTGTCCGGCTCCAGCGACGCGCCGCTGTTGTTGCTGTTGTTGCCGTAGACGATCTGGTTGGCGACCGTCGCGGCCTTGACGCCGGGCACGGCGCGCACGCGGGCCAGGTCCTCGGCGACGATGCTGGCGGTGCGCTCCGGCAGCTGGGGCTTGCTGCCGCGCAGGGTCAGCACGGCGATCTCCGACTCGGCCATGCCGCTGTCGGCGTTCAGCGCCTCGATGCGGGTCTGGATGAGGTGCAGGGCATTGGTGACGATGCCGCAGGACAGGGCCACCTCCAGCACGATGAGGCCGGCTGCGATGCGGTGGCGGCGCAGCGTCGACAGGATGGGCATCAGGTCTTTCATCACTGCACCTTCAACTGAACAGCGGGGGTGACGAGGGCGGCGCGCCAGGCGGGCAGCAGGCCGGCGATCAGGCTGGCCAGCAGGGCCAGGCCGAGGGTCAGGGCCAGCATGCTGCCGTCGAGCTCGGCCAGGCGGGCGTAGTCGTTCGGACTCTGGCGCACCAGCCACAGGCCGCCCTGGGCGAACAGCAGGCCGAGCAGGGCGCCGGCCAGGCCGAGCAGGCCGGCCTCGACGACGAATTGCTGGAAGATGTCGCTGCGCTGGGCCCCCAGGGCGCGGCGCACGCCGATCTCGCCGCTGCGACGCAGGGTCTTGGCCAGCAGCAGGCCCACCATGTTGACGACGCAGACGGCCAGGAAGCCGAAGGCCAGCCAGGTCTGCAGGCGCACGTCGGCGGGCAGCACCTTCTGCGCGCCCAGCCAGTCCATCACGCTGCGCAGGCGCACATTGGTCGGGCGCTCGAAGCGGCCTGCCTTGCGCTGGGCCTCGGAGTAGGCGGTGAGGTAGTCGCGGTAGGCGGCGGCGTCCTCGGGCTTGGCGAACTCGACCCAGTACTGGATCCAGGAGCAGCTGGCGTTCAGGTCCAGCGAACTGCCGCCGTTGGCGCCCTTGCCCCAGCAGTCCATATTGCCCCAGTGGCCCATCTTCAGGAACATGGCCGTGGAGAAGGGCAGGTAGAAGTCCTCGGTCTCGGTGTAGCTGCCCAGGGTCAGGTCCCAGAAGTGGGGCTGCACCCTCCAGGGCTTGAGCACGCCGACGACACGCAGTGGCTGGCCGCGCACGATGACTTCCTTGCCGACGCTGTTGCCGCCGCCGAAGAGCTTCTCGTTCAGCGACGCCGAGATGACGGCGACACGACCCTCGCCCTCGTCTTCCGCGGCCGTCCAGCCGCTGCCGTACTGCCAGGGCGCGTCGAACATCGCGAAGAAGTCGGCCGAGGTCATGCGCACGCCGGAGAAGATCGGCTTGACGTTGGCGTCGGGCAGGCCGACGGCGGTGTTGAAGCCGCTGGACATGGTCTGGCGCAGGGCCTTCTTGTCGCGCAGCAGCGCCGTCGCGTCGTAGCGGGTCAGGTCGAAGGTGGGCTCCTCGCCGACCTTCCAGCCCACCATGTCCGAGGCGTCGAGCTGCACATTGAACAGCCTGGCGCTCTTGTGCGGAATCGGGTCGCCGGACAGCACGTGATAGACGGTCAGCGTCGTCATGCAGGCGCCGATGCCCAGGGCCAGGGCCAGCACCATCAACGCGGAGAGGCCCTTGGCGGCGCGGGTGTTGCGCCAGGCGAGTTCGAGGTAGTGGAGGAACATCAGTTTTTCTCCAGAAGGGCGTTGACGGTGGCGAGTTCGGTGTCGCCGAGGGAACCGGCGGCCTGGTGCAGGGCCAGCAGGGCCAGCACATGGCGGTGACGGGCCTGGGTCTGGGCGTTCTGCGCGCCGGCCAGGGTCTGGATGGCGAGCAGCAGGTCGGTGGTGCTGCGCGTGCCCAGGGTCAGGCCGGTGCGCGTGGCTTCCAGGGCGCGCTCGGCCGCCTGGACGGCGACCTGGGTGGATTGCAATTGCGCGGCGCCCTGGCCGACGGCCAGATGCTGGGCGCGCACATCGCGCAGCACGGCGCGGCGCCCGGCTTCGAGCTGCTCGCGGGCGGCGTCACGCTGGAAGCCGGCGCGATCGGTGGCAGCGGCCACGGCGCCGCCGGCGAACAGCGGCACGGTCAGGCGCACACCCACTGTCGTCGGCGTGCGGCTGGCGTCGAAGGCGGCGACGCCGTCACCACGGCGCCTGTTGGTGTCCACACCCACGCTCAGCGTCGGCAGATGGCCGGCGCGGGCCGACGAGATGCGCTGCTCGCTGGCCTGCACGTCCAGCTGCAGGGCGCGCAGCTCGGGGTTGGCCTGCAGGGCACGCTGGGCCCAGGCCTCGGCGTCGTCGGGCAGGGGCTGGGCAGTCAGGTCGCGGCGCAGCGGCTGCAGGGCCGCGGGCGCGGCGCCGGTCAACTGGGCCAGGGCCTCGCGGGCATCGGCGACGGCAGCCTCGGCCGCCAGGGTGTTGCCACGCGCCAGTTCGCGATAGGCACGCGACTGGTCGGCCTCGACCTGGGCCGACAGGCCGGACTTGAAGCGGGTCTCGGCTTCGTTGACCTGGCGGTCGAAGGCTTCCTCGTTGGCGCGGGCCGTGGCCAGCTGGGCCTGGGCCGACAGCAGGCCGAAATAGGCCTCGGCGACCCGCTCGCGTGCGGCCTGCTCGGCGGCGGCCAGGCGGGCCGACTGGGCCGAGGCGTCGCTGCGGCTGGCGTCCCAGGCCCGCAGGGCGGCCAGGTCGAACAGCGGCTGGCTCAGGCTGCTGGTGGTCGTGCGCGTGCGGGCGCCGCTGCCGTTCTCGCGCTCTTCGCTGCTCTGCACATTCCATTGCGGCAGCAGCGCGGCGCGCGCTTCGCGCGAAGCGGCTTCCTGCGCGCCGTTGTAGGCGGCAGCCTGGCGCAGCAGCGGGTCGGCCGCGCGCGCCTGGGCCCAGACCTGCAGCAGGTCGTCGGCCCGCGCCGCATGAGCGGTCAGCAGCGCGAGGACAAGGATCAATCGACGCATGGAGTTCAAGCCACGGCCAGTGCAGCCGTCTGCAACTCGGCGGTCAGGTCGACGACCTGGCCGTCGATGACATGCACATTGCGCTGGGCGCGGGCGGCGAGCTGCGGGTCATGGGTCACCATGACGATAGTGGCGCCGTCGCGGTGCAACTCTTCCAGCAATTCCATGACGCTGCGCGCCATCGCGCTGTCCAGGTTGCCGGTGGGTTCGTCGGCGAGCAACAGGCGCGGCTCACCAGCCAGGGCTCGCGCGATGGCAACACGCTGCTGCTGGCCGCCGGACAGCTCGTTGGGATAGTGCTTGCCGCGGGCCGACAGGCCGACGCGGGCCAGGGCGTCGGCAGCGCGCTTCTTGCGCTCGGCGCCGCTCATGCCGCGGTAGCGCAGCGGCACTTCGATGTTGTCGAGCACGCTGAGGTCGGGAATCAGGTTGAAGGCCTGGAAGATGAAGCCGATCTTCTGGTTGCGGATGCGCGAGCGCTCGCCATCGCCCATGCGGCTGACGTCGATGCCGTCCAGCATGTAGCGGCCGGCGCTGAAGGCCTCCAGCAGGCCGGCGATGGTCAGGAAGGTCGTCTTGCCCGAACCCGAGGGCCCGGTCACCGCGACGAATTCGCCCTCGTTGACGGTCAGGTTGAAGTCGCGCAGCGCATAGGTCTCGACCATCTCGGTGCGGTAGACCTTCTGGAGTTTTTCCATCTGAAGCATCGTTCTTCCTTTGGCTTAATCAGCGATCAGGACGCGGTCCGCGCCCTTGAAGTTGTCCGAACCCGAAATGACGACACGGTCGCCCACCGAGAGGCCCGAAATGATTTCGACGCGCTCCAGCGAACGCGCGCCCAGCTTGACGGCGACCTTCTCGGCCACGCCGTTGCGAACCACATAGGCGAAGCTGCCGCCGCCCTCGTCGACAAAGCTGCCGCGGGCCACGCCCAGCACCTTGTCGCGCTTGTCCAGCAGCACGCGCACGCTCAGGCGCTGGTTCTGGCGCAGCTGCTCGGGCTGGGCGCCGGCAAAGCGCAGCCGCGCCGCGACCTCGCCGTTGACGACCTCGGGCGAGACCGAGCTGACCTGGCCGGCCCAGCGCTGGCCGTTGCCGGTGATTTCGCCGGGCATGCCGGGCTGCAGCTCGCGGGCGAAGCTCTCGGCCACCTGCATCTGCACTTCCAGCGCCGACAGGTCGATGACCGACAGCAGCTTGGCGTCGCGGGCGACATTGGTGCGGTCGGGGATGAAGAGCTGCCCGACCTGGCCGTCCACCGGCGAGCGCACCTGCAGTTCATTGACCTGGCGCTCCAGGTCGGACACCAGCAGCTGCTGGCGCGACAAGGCGCTCTGCTTGGCCTGCACGTCGAGCTTGAGGCTGTCGGTCTTGAGGCCACGCAGGTCGCGGGCTTGGTCCAGGGCCAGCTTGGCCTTGGCCAGGGCGTCCTGGGCGCGCTCGACCTGCATGCGGGCCGTGGCGCCGGCCTCGAAGGCCTGGGTCTGGCGGGCCAGGTCGTTCTGGGCGGTCTGCTGGTCGATGCGGGCGTTCTCGTAGGCGCTCTGCAGGGCGGCTGTCTGCTGGCGGGCCTCGACCTCGGCGCGGGCCAGGTCGGCGCGCAAGGCGTCGACATTGCTGCGCTCCTGGGCCAGGCGGTTGGTCAGCTCGGGCGAGTCGACCTTGGCCAGCACCTGGTTGCGCTTGACCGGGTCGCCGGGCTGCACGGCCAGCGTGGCGGTGCCCGCGCCCGGCGCGAACAGGGTCGGGCTCTGGGCGGCGACGACGCGGCCTTCACCGGCCACATCGCGAGTCAGCGGGCCGACCTCGACGGTGGCGATGGACAGGCGGGCGGCGCTGACGGCCTGGTCGGCCGACAGCATCTGCTTGAGGCGGCCGCCGCCCAGCAGGGCGATGGCGGCAATGACGGCAACGCCAGAGCCCAGCAGCAGGGGCCAGCGCCGGGACTTCGGGGCCACGGGCCGGTCCTGCTCGGAGGTGTCGCGAAAGCGGGTGTTCATGCCCTGGTTTTCGCAAGCGCTGTGCCAGCCCCCAGACCGTGACAAATCAACGGCTTGGCGGCGACCTGACTGTCCGCGGACAGTTTGCGGACAGTCCGTACAAGGTTCGCAACCGTCCGCAGCATTTGCTTACGAAAGTGCACAACCGGTGGCGAGACGACACCGGCGCGGGCGCCCAAGATCGCGCCGCTTCGGAGACCCAACATGCCTCACGCCCGACTCTTCTTGTGGGCCGCGGCGGCCAGCCTCAGCTGGCCCGCTTTCGCCGCATCCGACCTGCCGTCCACCGCCGTCAGCGAGTCCGACGCGCGGCGCTTCCTCGCCCAGGCCAGCTTCGGCCCGACCGATATCAGCGTGGCCGATGTGATGGCGCGTGGGCGCACGGCCTGGCTCGCGGGTCAATTCACGCTGCCCAGTTCCGACTTCACCGGCGTGCCCTATGTCGACCCCGACGCCAGCAAGGGCTGCCCCGCCGGCTCGGCGGCCACCTGCAAGCGCGACAACTACAGCCTCTTCCCGGTGCAGGTGCAGTTCTTCGCCAACGCCATCAACCAGCCCGACCAGTTGCGCCAGCGCACCGCCCTGGCCCTGTCGGAGATCCTGGTCGTGTCGGGCAATGTCATCAAGCTGCCCAACGCGATGGCCAACTACCAGCGCATCTTCCTGCGCAACGCCTTCGGCAACTTCCGCGACGTGCTGAAGGAGGTGACGCTGAGCCCGGCCATGGGTCGCTTCCTGAACATGGCCAACAACGACAAGCCCAACCCGGCCAAAGGCATCGAGCCCAACGAGAACTACGCCCGCGAGGTGCTGCAGCTCTTCTCCATCGGCCTGTCCCAGCTCAACCTGGACGGCAGCGTGCAGCTCGACGGCAAGGGCCAGCCCATTCCGAGCTATGACCAGGACACGGTAGAAGGCTTCGCCCACGCCTTCACCGGCTGGACCTATGCGCCGCGGCCGGGCGCCACCAAGAACAAGTTCGGCAACCCGAGCTATTACGACGCGCAGATGATCGCCTTCGACGACCATCACGACAAAGGCACGAAGAAGCTGCTGAGCGGCACCGTGCTGCCCGGCGGCCAGAGCGCCCAGGCCGACATCGAGGCGGCCGTCGACAACATCTTCAACCACGCCAATGTCGGCCCCTTCATCGGCCGCCAGCTGATCCAGCAGCTCGTCACCGCCAACCCGAGCCCGGCCTATGTGCAACGCGTGGCCACGGCCTTCAACGGCGGCCCGCGCAACAAGCGCGGCGACATGAAGGCCGTGCTGACGGCCATCCTGACCGACGCCGAAGCCGCCTCGCCACAGGCACCGGCCAGCTTCGGCAAACTGCGCGAGCCCATCCTGCAGCTGACCCACCTGGTGCGCGCCATGGGCGGCGTCAGCGACGGCGTCTGGCTGCGCAGCCAGGCCGCCAGCCTGGGCCAGACGGTCTACAGCCCGGCCAGCGTCTTCAACTTCTTCCCTCCCGACTACGACCTGCCCGACAACCCCAGCCTGGACGGCCCGGCCTTCGGCGTCTTCAACGCCAGCGCCGCCTTCAAGTTGAGCGGTGTGTTGCAGACGGCGCTGAACGGCAAGGGCGTGGCGGCCGACGCCACGGTGGCCGGCGCCATCGGCACCAAGATCGACCTGACGCGCTGGCAGGCCCTGGCGGCCACGCCGACCAGCCTGGTGGCGGAGATCAACCGCGTGCTCTTCGCCGGCCGCGCCAGCGCCGCCCTGCAGGCCGCCCTGCTGAAGGCCGCGCAGATCGCGCCGGCCACCAAGCCGCTGGACCGCGCCAAAGCGGCGTTGTTCCTCGCTGCGATGTCACCTGAGTATTTGGTGGAGAACTGAAATGCTGAATCGCCGCCATCTGCTCTCCCACGCCGCCGCCCTGGCCGGCGCCTCCGCCCTGCCCTCGCTGGCAGCGCCTCTCATCGGCAGCGACTACCGCGCCCTCGTCTGCGTCTTCCTCTACGGCGGCAACGACGGCAACAACATGGTGATCCCCATGGACACCGCCGGCTACGCGGCCTACGCGAAGGCACGCGGCACGGCCGGTGCCGGCGGGCTGACGCTGCCGCAGTCGTCCCTCGCCCCGCTGAACGGCGGCGGCGTGGGCCTGCACCCGGCGCTGACGCCGCTGGCCGACATCTGGAACCAGGGCCATCTGGCCTTGCAGGCCAATGTCGGGCCGCTCGTGAAGCCCATGACCAAGGCCGAGTTCAATGCGGCCAATGCCCAGCGGCCCAGCAATCTGTTCTCGCACGAAGACCAGCAGAACCAGTGGCAGCGCGGCCAGGCCTTCAGCGGCAACACGCTGCCGTCGACGGCCGGCTGGGGTGGCCGCATCGCCGACCTGCAGGCCACCGGCAGTGTCGTGCCCATGGCCCTCTCGGTCAGCGGCAACAACGTCTTCATGAACGGCGCGACCAGCCAGGGCCTGACCGTCGGCTCGGGCACCAGCTTCGCCATCAAGGGCTTTGGCAGCAACCCCAGCGCCAGCCCCCTCTACCAGCTGTACCAGAGCCTGCTACAGCAGCCCTATGCCAATGCCGAGGAGAAGGCCGCTGCCAGCGTGCTCAACCAGGCCATCAAGGCCAGCAATGTGCTGAATACGGCGCTGTCGAGCACCGGCAGCATCGCCGGCCTGTTCAACGGCCTCTCCAGCAGCATCGCCCAGCAACTGCTGACCGTGGCCAAGATGATCGAAGGCCGCTCAAGCCTGGGCGCCACGCGCCAGCTCTTCTTCGTCAGCATGGGCGGCTTCGACACCCACAACGACCAGCTCAACCAGCAGAACCAGCTCTTCGCCGACCTGGCGCCGGCGCTGAAGGCCTTCTACGACGCGATGCAGCAGCTCGGCGTCGCCAACGCGGTGACGACTTTCACCGCCAGCGATTTCGCCCGCACCCTGCAGCCGGCCTCGGGCGGCGGCACCGACCACGCCTGGGGCAACCATCACTTCGTCATGGGCGGCGCCGTCAAGGGCGGGCTCTACGGCCGCATGCCCCAGCTGGTGCTGGCCGGGCCGGACGACATGTCCGACGAAGGCCGCTGGCTGCCGACGACGTCGGTCGACCAGATGAGCGCCACGCTGGCCAGCTGGTTCGGCGTCGGCGCGGCCGACCTCGGCGGCGTCTTCCCCCACCTGGGCAATTTCAGCGTCAAGAACCTCGGCTATTTCGGCTGACAAGTGGAGGCAACCTTGCGGACACCGGCCTGCAAACCGCAGCCCGCCTCTTCAATGCAAATTGGTTTCCGCGCCTACTTCGGGGGCGAATATCGGGTTCCGACACTTCCCACCATTCCTTTATAGCCCCCTCCAAGGGACATGATTTCGTTGACCGGCCTCCATACCGGTGGCTCGGAATTGCTGTTGCATCGCTGCCGGTCGGCTGACCCCTCCTGAGCGCCCATCACGCCCCATCGCAGGACGGCTGGGTCGGCTGGCGACTGCGGATTACCGCTTGTGGGCATCTGCATACCAAGGACCTTGGTCGCGAAATAACCCATCGCAATGGTCTGCATTTGCGCGTGGCTCACGAACCCTTCGCAGACGCAGGCGCGGGCAAACATGTAGTTTTCGGCAGCCGCAACATCAAGATCCAAAGAATTGGGGCTACCACCTGGTGCAGGCACCTCATCGCGCCACGCTTTTAGGTTTCGCCATGCCTGCCGGACGCTTCCGCAACACGTGTCTCCATTGTTCATCGCGTGCACGATGGCATGGTTGATCACTTGGCGTACGCGAGCGTCATTGACGGACATTGCAATCACTCCTGCAAAGCAAAACACTTAGCTTCGCCATCTGCACTGGACGGCACATCCTCAACTTTAGGTATGGCTTCGTCGCACACGTTCGCTTGCGATCGGTTGAGAGCTGCGGCAGGCCCCAACTGGTCAGATTCAGGCGCCAAGCAACTTGGCTACTTCGACTGGGGCGCCTCTTCGCACGGCTCCATCATGCGGCCGTGGTTGGCTTCCCTGGCATAGAGGAAGCGGCCGCTGCTGACTTCGAACAGCAGGTCGGTCGACACGATGCGGCCCCACCAGGCGCGCAGGAAGAGCAGGTCCTCGTTGAGCCACTGGATCTCGACGTTGTCCTTCAGTCCGTTGAAGTCCAGCCGCCAGGCGTACTTCGGACCCTGGGTCGTGTAGACCTCGATGGCGTTGACGGGTGCGCCACCATGTTTCGTGTCGATGGTGAGGAGGCGGTGGAAGGCCGCCGTTTGCTGCGGCGAGCGCGGCCTGTATTCGGGGTCGCTGTCATCCAGCTCGCGTACCGGCCGGGCGGCCAGACGCTTGATCGACACATGGTCGGCCAGGGGCACGAGGCGGGGCGCCGAGTAGACGACGCTGAGGCTGTCGCAGCGGGGCGCGGCGTGCGCGCTGCTGGCAAGGGTCAGGAGGGCGAGAGCGAAGGCGAAGGGGCGCATGGGGGCGATGGCGTGAGGTGGCCGGATGCTGCCAGCCTCAACGCGCCGCCCCGCGGCGGGATGACTTCGTTCGTGGGGGTGACGCCGCGGCCTTCAGGCCGCGCCCGTCACGACGAGGAAGCAATACGCCAGCACGGCACCCCACAGGCACAGCCCGAACAGCGAGGAAGCGCTTCGCATCATGTCGTTCTCCCATCTGATTGAACGCTGCCGCTGCGGGCCTCAGGCCTTCAGCAGCTTGTCTGCATAACGCCAAGTTTGCGGGGCCTGCGGAAACACTGCTGCCAGTGAGGTTTCCGACAGACCCAGGTGGCGCTGCAGCAGCGGCGACAACACTTGGCGGAAGTCCGTGCGCACGGCCAGGTCGCGGCCATCGGCCAGGGCGCTCGCGTCCAGGCCCGGCCATTCGCCCAGCATCTGGCCGCCGGCGATGGGGCCTCCCATCAGCCAGATGACATTGCCGCGGCCATGGTCGGTGCCGCCGTTGCCGTTCTGGCGCAGGGTGCGGCCGAACTCGCTGACGACGACGATGACGGTGTCCTTGTAGGTGTCGCCGAGGCCGACACTGAGGGCGTCCAGGCCTTCGCCCAGGCTGGCCAGGCGGTTGGCCAGCTGGCCGCGGGCCGCGCCCTGGTTGACGTGGGTGTCCCAGCCGCCCACGGCGGTGAAGGCCAGTTGGGTGTGGGCGTCCTTGCGGATCAGCGTGCCCAGGCGGCGCGCGTCGGCGGCAAAGCTGCGGGCGGACGGCGCGCCAGCGTCGGCGCTCGGGTCCATGGACCTGCCGTCGCCGCCGGCCATGCTGCGGCTCATCTCACCACGGCCCTGGGTCGTGTCGCGCAGCGTGCTGCTGAGCTGGGCATCGTTGGCATAGAGCTTGGCCAGGCCCGCCTGCATCTGCGGGTCATCGATGGCACGGCGCTGCATGGCAGCGGGCCCCAGGCCCAATGTGGCGACGCTGGCAGTACCCGCAAAGATGCGCGGCGGCGTGCTGCCCTGGGAGATGGCGCGCGTCGGCGCCGGCTCGCCGGGCAGGGCCGTCAGCAGCCGGTTCATCCAGCCGTCGGGTGTGGACTTGCGGCCCGGCGTGCCGGACTCGAGATAGTCCTGGGCGTCGAAATGGGAGCGCGTCGGGTCGGGCGAGCCGCTGGCATGCACGAAGGCGAGCTGGCCGCCGTCCCAGTGGCGCTTCAGCGGGCTCAGGGACGGGTGCAGGCCGAACAGCGAATCGAGCTTGATGAGGCCGTCCTCGGCACCGGGCGCCGCGAGCGCGATCTGCGGCCGATTGGCAGCGTATTCACGCTCGCCATAGGGCGCGACGACGGAGAGACCGTCCACCGCGCCGCGCAGCATGACGACGACGAGCTTCTTCTGCGTGCCACCCTGGGCCTGCACCAGCGACACCGGCAGGCCGCCCAGGGTGAAGGCGCCGAAATGGAGGAGTTGGCGGCGGAGCATGTCAGCGCTCCACAGCGGAGGAACACAGCCACAGAGGCACGGAGGCACAGAGAGAGCACCAATTTCTCTGTGCCTCTGTGTCTCTGTGGCTTTGCGTTGAATTGAGCTTGGTGGAGGTCATGGAGCTACCTCTTCATGAAGTCTGGGCTGGCGAGCAGCAGGGCCACCTGCTGGCCGGCGGGCTCGGTCGCCAGCGTGCGGCGCGTCGGCTCGCTCACCGAGGCGCCCAGGGTGATGGTCAGCTTTTCAGGGCTGACGCCGCTGCGCTGGCCCAGGGTGGTGGCCAGCTGCACGCGCTGGGTCAGGGCCTCGGGATTGCGCCAGGCGGCGGCCACATTCTTGTAGCCGTCGGGCGTCTGGGCGCCATACAGGGGCTGGCCGGCCTGGGCCAGGGCGGCCAGCAGATTGCGCGGGTCGGCCGGCTGCAGGTCGAGGGCCCGCAGGCTGGACAGCAGGTACTGGTAGGGCGTCTTGAACTTGGCCTGGTAGGCCTCGCGGCTCCAGAACTCGTCGGCGCGGATCAGCGTGCGCGTGAACTCGCGCAGGTCGCCGCCGGTGGCCTTGAAGTTGTCGGCGAGCTTCTGCACCAGTCTGGGCGGCGGCTCGTCGGCAACAAAGGCCTGGGCGAACTGGAAGGCCAGGTGGCGGGCCGTGGCCGGGTGGGTGGCCAGCACATCCAGGGCATGCTCGCCTTCGGCCTGGCCGGCGCCCTTGACGCTCTGGCCCAGCCAGGTCTTGTTGCCAGCGTCGTGCTTGCGTGGGTCAAAGGCGAACAGGTCACCGGTGCCGCCGATCAAGGCCTTGCGCGAATCCAGGCCCCAGCCGGTCAGCATGCGCGCCAGCTCGGTCACGTCGCGCTGGCTGTAGCCGCCGTCCACGCCCAGCGTGTGCAGCTCCATCAGCTCGCGGGCGTAGTTCTCGTTCAGGCCGCTGGGCATGCGGGCCTTCAGCTCGGGGCGCTCGGCCAGGAAGCGCCTGGCGCGCTGCGGCGGCTGGTAGCCGGCGACGACGCTCTGGGCGTTGTCGAGGTAGAGCAGCATGGCGGGGTGCCTGGCGGTCGCACCCAGCATGTCGCGGAAGCGCCCCAGCACATGGGGCCGGATGGCGCGCTGCTCATAGTCGGCCACCAGCACGCCGACCGCCTGCTTGCCGGCAAAGACATTGAAGTGGTTGAACCAGAACTCGGTCAGCACTTCCTCGAGCTGGGCGGGGCTTTCCAGCGCCCGCGACAGGCGCGCCGTGGCGGCCTGGGCGACCAGGGGACGGACCTTCTCGCGCACCGCGTTCAGCGCGTCCGCGTCTGCCTTCATGCCCTGGGCCTGCTCGCGCCGGGCCTCGCGGGCCGCCTTGACGGCCTCACGGTAGCGGCCCAGCAGTTCAGCCTGGCCGAGCTTGAGCGCGTCCAGGCCGGCCAGCTTGGCATTCAGGGCTTCAGGCGGCGCCAGGCGGCGCGGCTCCAGCTGTTCGGTGAGGAAGCGCTCCAGCCATTTGTCGGCGCCCTGCGCGGCGATCGCCGCGGCATCGTCGGGACGCGGGCCATAGCCCAGACGGTTGAGGGCGTGCAGGGCGCGCTCATCGGCACTCAGGGCCGGGCCGGGGACCGTCACGGCGGCCTGGCTGCGGCGCGCCGCCAGCATGACACCGCTCGCCAGGGCGGCGGCGCTGCTCAGCACAAAGCGGCGGTTTTTCATGGGACATCTCCGGTGTCGTCACCGAAGCATCCCGTTCAACGCGCAAGCCCTTGTGGCCGATGCGCAAAGATTTGTGTCAGCGCGAGGCCGCTTCCAGCTTCAGCGCTTCCCTAGCCAATGTTCGAGACTTCGCACAGTGGCAGCCACGTCCAGCGGCTTGCTCCAGTAGCCGTCGAAGCCGTGGCGGCGCGCCAGCTGGGCGGCGACGAACTCGGACTCTGCCGTGACCAGCAGGGCCGGCACGCCGCCGGGCAGGCCGGCAACACGCAATTCGGCCAGCAGCTCGTCGCCGCCGATGTCGGGCAGGCGCAGGTCGCACAGCAGCAGGTCGACACGGTTCTGCGCGACAAGGCGCCGGGCCTCGGCGCCGCTGCGGGCCACCGTCAGCCGGCAGCCGGGGCGCAGTTCGAGGATGCCCTGCATCAGCATCGCATTGACCGGGTCGTCCTCCACATAGAGGACCTGGCTTGTCGTCATGCCGGCCCCCTCAGCAACGGACGACGAACCGCAAGGGTCCGGGGCGGGCGGGGCGGCGTCGGCAAGGGAGAGGCATAGGAACATGGCGTGAGATTTTGCGCCGATTATCAAATCTATTGATACAGACGATCAATGCACCCGCCCCTGAACGGGTGGGGTCGACATGGATTTGCCAAATATTGCGAGGCGGCCCTCGCCGGTTTGCCCTAGGCGCGGCGGCGCAGTTCGGCCAGGGCGCGCGACAGCGGCAGCCATCCTTCAGGCAAGACCTGGCCCGGGGCCCACGCAGCGGCTGCGTCTTCCAACGCCTTGGCCTGGGCCGCCAGCACCGGCTGCCCCAGCAGCTCGAGCACGGCCTTCAGTCCGTGGGCGACGCGACGCAGCGATGCCGCATCGCCGCTGGCGACGGCGGCATTGCCCTGGGCCAGGTCGTCGGCAAAACGTTCCAGACAGCCGGTGCGAAAGCTCTCGTACAGCACGCGGTCGCCGCCGAAATGCTGCTGCACGGGGTCGGCGCCGGCAGCAGCGGAGAGCCGCGTGGAGGGGTCGGCGCCGCGCCGGCCGAGCAGTGCGCTGATCGTGTCCAGCAGCTCCGCCAGCGGCACCGGCTTGCGCAGCGTGCGAACGACGCCGCGCGCGGCCAGGGCCGCATGGCGCTCCGGGTTCACACCGGCGCTGAACACGACCCAGGGCGGTGCGCCGGCCTGCTGGGCGAGGCCTTCGGCAAGCAGGGCCTCGGCCGAACCGTCGGGCAGCATCAGGTCGCTGATGACGAGCTGCCAGCCCCCCGCCAGCAGGGCGGCGCGGGCCTCGTCCACGCGGCGCACCACGCTGAGCTCGACGGCCGGCGCCGCAGCGTCGTAGCCGGGCAATTCCTCGAGGGCGAGGTGCACGAAGCGGGCGATCGAGGCATCGTCCTCGATCAGCAGCAGCCTTGCGGTCACCGATGCACCCTTCGGCCTGCGGCCTGTCCCGCCGGGCGGGAGCGAGCTTGCTTGGGACGGCCCGGCGCGTCGCTCATGGGCGCGCCGGCGCTCAGGCCGGCTGGGCCGCGGCGGCCTCGGCCAGCAGCGGCGGCAATTCGGTCACGAGGGCCGTCTTGTGCACCAGGGGCACGCCGTCCAGCGCGAAGGCATAGGGCGCGCGCTGCGCCTCGTCGAGCGCTGTCACGACGATGAGGCGGCTGCGCGCGAACTGCGGGTGGGAGCGCAGGCTGGTGATCAGGGCCGCGCCGTCGATGCCCGGCAGCAGGATGTCGATGAGCAGCACATCGGGCTCCAGACGGCCGGCCATGGCCAGGCCGGCGATGCCGTCGGACGCCACATGCAGTTCGGCCTCGGGCAGCTCGCGCTTGACGACCAGGCTGATGAGGTTCTGGAAGTGCACCGAATCCTCGATGAGCAGCAGCGTCATCGGCCGCTCGTGCGGCTGGGCGCCGGGCGCCGGCGATGCCGCCACGGGCGCCGCACGCGCCGCCAGCCAGGCCTCCAGCGAGCTGCGCAGGATGCGGCGGTGGCCGCCGGGCGTCTTCCAGGCTTGCAGCTCGCCGCGGTCCACCATCAATTGCACCGAGCGCACGGCCATGCCGAGCTGCTGGGCGGCTTCAGTGGTCGAGCAGGTGTCGGGGACGGGGGGCACGGTTGTGGTGCGGTTCACACGCGATATTTTGCCGAATTCGCCGACGGCTGCGGAGCAGGTTTATTTGATAAAAATGATTACATTGGAAAATGCAGGTTCTGTCACGGAGCCTTCCATGCTGTCCACCGCCCCCCTGCCTTCCTCGCCGCTGGCGCTGCCGCGCTTTGACCTGGCGGAGGTCCCGGCCCCAGACCGAAGCGCCCACCGCGTGCGCCTGGGGCATCTGGCCGAGGCCCTGGCCCTGCATCTGGGCATGGACGCGGACAGCGCCCGGCAATTGCGCCTGGCGGCACCGCTGCACGACATCGGCGAGCTCGACGCCTGCGACACCGGCAGCGAGCCGCCCTGGCCGCTGACCGCCGACGAGGAACGCCGCCGCCGGCGCGCCCAGCCGCGCCGCGGCGCCGCCCTGCTCAGCGCCTCCAGCCTGCCGCTGTTCGCGCTGGCCGCTGAAATCGCCCTGCACCACCGCGAGCGCTGGGACGGCAGCGGCTATCCCGAAGGCCTGTGCGGCGAAGCCATCCCGCTGTCCGGGCGTATCGTTGCCGTCGTGGACTATTTCGATGCGCTGACCATGCCCCGCAGCTACCGCCCGGCCCGCGCCGACGACCGCGCCCTGGCCATGCTGGCCGAGCAGGCCGGCAGCGCCTTCGACCCCGTGGTGGTCGCGGCCTTCCTGGCCCACGCCACCGAGCTGATCGCGCTGCGTGACCACGTCAACGCGACGCGGCCCGGAGTGCCGGCGTGAAGCGACTGGCCGCCGCGCTGCTCGGTCTGGTCGCGTCGCTGGCCTCGCTGGCCGCCTCCCCCACCGTGCAGCGCGTGCAGGACAGCGGCGAACTGCGCGTCTGCATCTGGCCCGAGTACTACGGCATCTCGCTGCGCGACCCGCGCACCGGCCAGCTGGCGGGCCTGGACATCGACCTGTCGGCCGCCCTCGCCGCCGACCTCAAGGCCAGGCCGGTCTATGTCGACTCCTCCTTCGCCACCCTCATCGACGACCTGCTGGGCGACCGCTGCGACATCGCCATGTTCGCCGTCGGCATGACGCCCCAGCGCGCCCAGGCCCTGCGCTTCAGCCGCCCCTACCTGGCAAGCGACATCTACGCGGTGACGACGCGCAGCAGCCGCGTCGTGAAGAACTGGCAGGACCTGGACAAGCCCGGCGTGCGCATCGCCGTGCAGGCCGGCACGTTCATGGAACCCGTCATGGCGAGCGCCCTCAAACAGGCTAACCTCGTCGTCGTGCGGCCGCCCGACTCGCGCGAGCGCGAACTTGAGGCCGGCCGCGTGGACGCCTTCATGACCGACTACGCCTACAGCCGCCGCCTGCTGGACAACGCCGAATGGGCCCGCCTCGTCGCGCCGCCCTCGCCCTTCTTCGTGCTGCCCTATGCCTATGCCGTCAAGCCCGGCGACGCGGCCTGGCTGACGGCGGTCGACGAATTCGTCACCCGCATCCAGCGTGACGGCCGCTTGCATGCCGCCGCCAAGCGCCACGGCCTCAGCGCCATCGTCCGCGAGAAATGAGGCCCCCGGCCCAAGGCGTACCTTGGTCCGCCCCCGGTGGGGGCGGCGATGCTTGCCGGTTCGACCGGCAAGCACAACGCCTGAGCGGGCCGGCTAGGGAACGGCCCGGCGCTCGGCCCGCGGGAGCATCCTGATGCCGCATCGCAGCCGCTGGCGCCCAAGCATCATCATCGCCGGCGCCGGCGTCCTGCTCGCGGCCACCCTGCTCGGCGGCGCGGGCTACAGCATCTGGCGCGAGAAGCGTGAACAGACGCTGGAGACCGCGGCCCGCCAGGCCCTGCTGGCCCGGGTGCTGGAAGACCATGCCAGCCGCAGCCTGGACGCCAGCCATCTGGCCCTCGCCGGCCTGGCCGATGTGGTCGAGCGCGGCGTCCCGCTAGAGGTGCTGCAGGCCCTGCTCGGCCAGACGCAGGCCAGCCTGGGCTTCCTGCGCGGCATCGCCCTGCTCGACGAGAGCGGCCAGGTGTTGGCCGCCGCCGACCCGGCCGACCGCGGCGCCCGGATCGCGACGACCCGGCTCGGCCCCTGGCCAGCCCTGGGCCAGGACAGCCTCGGCGGCTTTGTCGCCGCACGCAGCCTGGCGGGCCTGGTGGCGCCCGCGCCAGGCGGCGCGGCCGCCGTGGTGCCGCCCGGCGTCGGATTCATCCCGCTGCTGCGCGGCGTGCGCCTGCCCGAGGGCCGCCCTGGCCTGATCGTCGCGCTGCTCAACCCCGACGCCCTGGCCAATTTCCAGGAGCTGACACTGAACGACACCCGTGCCGCGGCCGGCCTCGTCGACCTGGACGGCCGGCTGCTGGCCGTGACTGCAGGCGCCGACCACCTGGCCGGCGAGCGACTGGCCTCGCTGCAGCTGCCCACCGGCCCGCTGGCGCGCGTGCGCACCGGCAACGAATACGGCCGCTGGGAAGGCGCCGGCCTGCGCGACGGGGAACAGCTCGGCGCCTACCGCGCCCTGCGCAATCGCGCCCTGGTCGTCGTCGTCGAGCTGCCCCAGGCCGAGCTGCGCACCCAGTGGCTGGCGACGGCCCGCGACCTCGGCCTGCCGGCCGTCGGCATCGCGACCGCGCTGCTGGTGCTGTCCGGTGTCGGCGCCGCGGCCCTGCGCGGCCGTGAACGCTCCCTGCTGCAGCTCGATCAGGCCCAGCGCCAGGTCTCGGAACGCGAGCGCGAGCTCAGCGCCATCTTCGGCAGCGTGCAGGACCTGCTCTTTCGCACCGACGCCGCGGGTCACGTGACCTTCATCAACGAGGGCTATGCCCGGCTCAGCGGCCATCCGGTGGCCCAGGTGCTGGGCCGGCCCCTGCAGGACCTCTTCGGCGGCTCGCGCGCGGTCGCGGCGCTGTTCACGGGCGATGAGGTGCACGACGCCCATCCCCACGAGCTGCGCGCCGACTGGATCGCGTCGGACGGCAAGGCGCGCAGCTTCGAGATCCATCTCGTGCCGCTGCGCCGCCAGGCCGGCGTGCTGGAGTGGGTGGGCAGCGCGGCCGACGTCAGCGGCCTGGTGCGGGCCCAGGCCGAGCTGCGCGCCCAACTCGGCCTGGCGCGCTCGCTGCTGTCCAGCAGCCCCCTGCCCATGTCGGTGCTGGACAGTGACGGCCGCTATCTCGACGTCAACCGCGCCTGGGAGCAGTTCACCGGCCGGCGCCGCAACGAGGTGCTGGGCCGCAGGGCCTCCAGCTATCTGCGCCCCGAGGAAGGCGCCCTGCACGACGGCCGCGACGCCGAGCTGCTGGCGCGCGGCGGCGAGATGAACTACGAGTCCGTCTGGCATGGCAGCGACGGCCGCCGGCGCGACCTCTACATCAGCAAGTCCACCTTCCCCGACGCCCACGGCCAGCCCATGGGCGTCGTCGTCTGCTTCATGGACATCAGCGACTTCCGCGATGCCGAGCGCGCCACCCGTGCCGCCCGCGACGCGGCCCTGAGCGCCTCACGGGCCAAGTCCGACTTCATCGCCAATGTCAGCCACGAGCTGCGCACGCCGCTGCAGTCCATCCTCGGCTTCTCCGAGATCGGTGCCTTGCGCGCGCGCGCCGACCCGCGCCTGGCCGAACTCTTCGGCGATGTGCACCGCGCCGGCCAGCGCATGCTCAGCCTGGTCAACGACCTGCTGGACCTCAGCAAGATCGAGCGCGGCGCCGAACCCTTCCAGCCCGAGCGCCTGGACCTGCGGCCGCTGGCCGCCGAGGTCGGCCGCGAGCTCGAACCCCTGCTTGCCGCGCGCCAGCTTGGCCTGGGCATGGTGCTGGGCGACGAGGACCTGGTCGTGCTGGCCGACCCGCAGCGCCTGCAGCAGCTGCTTCGCAACCTGCTGGCCAATGCCATCCGCTTCTCGCCGCTGGGCGGCCACATCGAAGTGACGGGCTGGCTGGACGATGCCGCCCGCGAGGTGCGCGTCGACGTCGCCGACCGCGGCCCGGGCATCCCGCCGGACGAGCTGGAAAGCATCTTCGAGGCCTTCGTGCAGTCCAGCGCCACCAAGAGCGCCGCCGGCGGCACCGGCCTGGGCCTGGCCATCTGCCGGCGCATCGCCGAGGCCCACGACGGCCGCGTCTGGGCCGCCAACCGCAAGGACGGCGGTGCCGTCATCTCGCTGGCCCTGCCCGTCGCGCGGTTCGGGGATACGTCGCGGGCACCGCTTTGATGGCGCCACCGTGAAGCCCGTTTTGCGGACAGCAGGCGCCGCCAACAACGACCAAGCCCGGCGGCACGCCACCTAGAATTTCCCCTCGGCCACCCGACCCGCTCGGGGGGCTCCCGGCGTCGAGGTCGACACGGGCACAACCAAAGCTCCGCCATAAGGAGCCACCGAGGGAGGAATTGCGATGAATCCAGGATTCAGGACCCGTGCTGCGGCCATCGTGACCGCACTGCTGCTGAGCGCTTGCGGCGGCGGAGGCGGAGGCGGCGGCAGCAACACGCCGGCACCCGAGGTGCCCTCCAACAGCAGCAGCGTCAGCCTGCAGGCCTCGGCCCCGACCGACCCCGTGCCAAGCGGCGGCGACACCCAGATCAATGTCAGCCTCAGCAACACCGGTGGCCTCGCGGCCACTGGCGTCGTGCTCACGCCCAACCTCGCGCCGGGCCTGACGCTGACCAGTGTGGGCTGCACCGGTACCGGCGGTGGCATCTGCCCACCGTCGTCCGCCGCCAGCAGCATCGCCCTGTCCGACCTGCCGGCCAAGGGCAGCCTCGCACTGCAGCTCCATGTGAAGCTGGCCGCCGGCACCAGCGGCGCACTGACCAGCATGCCCACGGTACAGGCGGGCAATGACGCCGTGTCGACCGACAACACCGCCGCCGCAGTGATCAAGGCCTACACCGCCGACGTCAGCATCAGCGGCAGCGGACCGACGGCGCCGGTCGCCGCGGAAAGTACGACGGCCTACACGATGACCGTGGGCAATGCCGGGCCCGACGAGGCGCGGGACGTGCTGGTCACCAACACACTCGGCAGCTTCCAGTCGCTGGGCACGCTGAGCTGCAGCGCCAGCGGCGGCGCCAGTTGCCCCACCATCACCGGCCCGTCCATCCGCGTGCCGACGCTGCCCAAGAACGGCAGCCTGGTGTTCACGGTCCAGGCCACGGTGATGCCCGGCGTCAGCGGCAGCATCGCCAACGTGATGACGGTGTCCTCGGGCGGTGATCCGGTGGACACCAACAATGCCGCTGCGGTGCAGCTGTCCGCCTATGTGCCGGCGCCGACGATCAAGCCAGGCCAGAGCGGCGTCATCCTGCAAAGCGACGCGGGCGACTACATCGGCGCGGGCCACGACTACGTCTACACCCGCGCCAACGCCAACCTGTCCGTGAGCAGCAATGGCGGCCGCCTGACAGTGCAGGTGTCGGGCGACGAGAACTGGCAGGCCGACTTCCAGCAGCCCTCGGGCCTGGCGCGCATCCAGCCTGGCACCTACGCCGGCCTGAAGCGCTATCCCTTCAACGACGCGGCCGCCGGCGGCCTGAACTGGAGCGGCGATGGCCGCGGCTGCAACGAACTCACCGGCAGCTTCACCGTGACGAGCGCGACCTATGTGGCGGGCCAGCTCAGCGCCGTGGAACTCGACTTCGAGCAGCATTGCGAGGGCGGCCCCGCAGCGCTGCGGGGGCAGGTGCACTGGTATGCGAACGACACCACCGCACCCGCCGGTCCGGTCAACCCGCCGCCCACCTACCTGTGGTCGCCGGAGGCCGGCGCAACACCGGCGACCGGCAACTACGTCTACCTGCAAAGCGATGGCGGCGACTACATCGGCGGCGGTCGCACCAGCACCTACACGCAGTCGGACGCCGTGATCAACATCACCGCCGTGGGCGGCCACGTGGCGATCAGCGTGGGCGGCGACCAGAGCTGGTCGGGCGACTTCCAGGCCATGCAGGGCCTCGCCAGCCTGAAACCGGGCTACTACGCCAATCTGCAGCGCTACCCCTTCCAGAATCCGGTGCGCGGCGGCCTCAGCTGGAGCGGCGAGGGCCGGGGCTGCAACACCCTGACCGGCTGGTTCGTGGTCGACAAGGCGACCTATGTCGACAACACGCTGAGCGCGCTCGACCTGCGCTTCGAGCAGCACTGCGAGGGCGGCAGCGCCGCGCTGCGCGGCAAGGTGCACTGGGACGCCAGCGACCACACCGCCGCGGCCGGGCCGGTCAACCCGCCGCCGGCCACCCTGTGGGCGCCGGCCGACGGCGCGACGCCGGCCAACGGCAGCTACATCTACCTGACCAGCGATGCTGGCGACTACATCGGCGGTGGCGGCACCTACACCTACACGAACGGCAACGCGGTGCTGGGCGTCAACGTCAGCGGCCGCCGCCTGACCGTGTCCGTCGCCGGCAACCAGGACTGGTCCGGAACTTTCGAGGGCATGAACAGCATCGCCGAGCTCAAGCCGGGCTACTACGGCAATCTGCGGCGCTACCCCTTCAACAACGCCATCAAGGGCGGCCTGGACTGGGGCGGCGAGGGCCGCGGCTGCAACACCCTGACCGGCTGGTTCGTTGTCGACAGCATCAGCTACGCCAACGGCCAGCTCGCGACGCTGGACCTGCGCTTCGAACAGCATTGCGAAGGCGGCAGCTCCGCGCTGCGCGGCAAGATCCACTGGGATGCCAGCGATCTTGCCAAACCACCCGGGCCGCTCAACCCGCCGCCGTCCAACCTGTGGACCCCGTCGGCCGGCGCAACCCCGGCCAGCGGCAACTATGTCTACCTGGCCAGCGATTCCGGCGACTACATCGGCGGCGGCGGCACCTACAGCTACACCAGCAGCAATGCCACGCTGAACATCAGCGGCAACGGCCGCCAGATCACGGTGCGGGTCGGCCCCTGGGACGCCGATTTCGTGGGCATGAACAGCATCGCCGAACTCAAGCCCGGCTATTACGGCGGGCTGCAGCGCTACCCCTTCCACAACACAGCCAAAGGCGGCCTCTCCTGGAGCGGCGCAGGTCGCGGCTGCAACACGCTGACCGGCTGGTTCGCCGTCGACAGCGTCAGCTACATCAATGGCCAACTGGCGGCGCTGGATCTGCGCTTCGAACAGCATTGCGAAGGCGGCAGTTCGGCCTTGCGCGGCAAGATCCACTGGAGCCAGTGAGCAGCAGTACCGCAGGCGACAGCCAGGCGCCGGCGGTGCGGCGCAGAATCGCCTGACGCCGCTTCGAGACCGCCATGAACGACCGCGCCCGCTTCACCCGCATGGACCAGAGCACCCGCGAAGACTGGGGCCTGATCGTGCCGGAGGCGGTCAAGATGTCCCGTGGCCTTCCGGACCGGGTGCTGGACCATCTGCGCCTGCTGGACGGTGACTTCGGCGGCTTTCCGGTCGACCGGCTGACGCACTGCCTGCAGACCGCGACGCTGGCGCACCGCGATGGCCGCGACGAGGAATATGTCTGCTGCGCCCTGCTGCACGACATCGGCGACACCCTGGGCAGCTTCAACCACCCCGACATCGCCGCGGCCATCCTCAAGCCCTTCGTGACCGAGGAGAACCTGTGGATGGTGCAGCAGCACGGCATCTTCCAGGGCTACAACTTCTTCCACCACATCGGCCTGGACCGCGACATGCGCGAGCAGTTCCGCGGCCACCCGCATTTCGAGCGCACGGCCGAATTCGTCGAGCTCTACGACAACCCGGCCTTCGATCCCGCAGCCGAGGCGCTGCCGCTGGACTTCTTTGAGCCCATGCTGCGCCGCCTGATGGCCCAGGCGCGGCAGTCGGTCTACAAGTCGGCGATGAAGGCCTAGCCGGCCTATTTGCAGCCGTGGTCGTCAGCCTCGCCCAGCACCTGGGCGTCGGCCAGGATGAGCTGGAAGATGGGATGGGGCCAGTGCTCGAACAGCGACTTGCCGGCCAGCACCGGGCAGCTTGAAGTCGCACGCAGGCGGTCCGAGTCCAGTCCCATGAAGCCCATGCGGAAACGGATGTCGACGGCCAGCGGGTTGTTGACGGTCAGCATCACGTCGGGCTTGCCTTCCAGCTGCTCGAATTTCAGCACGAGCGTCGTGTCCGGCTTCTCGAGCTGGGGCACGGCGCGCAGCAGCTTCAGCCGGCCGTCCTTCCGCTCGACCTCGACATAGATGGTTTCGCCCGGGTAGATCGACACCCAGCCATTGGGCAGCAAGACCGGCACGGGGTCGCCTGCGGGCTGCTCGTAGACATGCTCGGCATCGACGCGCAGGCGCACCGTGGGCGCGCGACAGAACACCTGCTTGCACAGCTCGGCCAGGGGCAGGGGCGGCTTTTCCTCGGCGGCTGCCGGCCAGGCGGCCAGGGCCAGGACGAGGGCGGCCATCAGAGAGGGCTTCATGCGAGGCGGCAGCCGTCCATCAATCGCGTCAGGCCCAGCAGGGCATCCAGCATCGGCGTCGCCACGCCCAGCTGCCGGGCCAGCTCACGCGGCGCGGCGAGCAGCGCGTCGGTCTCGATGGCCCGGCCCGCTTCGATGTCCTGCAGCATCGACGTCTTGAAGGCGCCCAGCGAGCGCGTGATGGCGTGCCGATCCTGCGGTGTCTGCGAGATGGGGCAGCCCATGCGCTCGCCGACCTCGGCGGCCTCGAGCATGATGGCCGTCGTGAACTCGCGCACCAGGTCGTCGGCCAGGATGCGATCGGTCGTCGCGCGCGTGAGGGCCGAGACCGGGTTGGTCGTCATATTGCCCCAGAGCTTGTACCAGGCGTCGCGCTGGATGCTGTCCACCGCCTTGGCCTCGAAGCCGGCATTGCCCAGCAGCGTTGCCAGCGCATCGACGGCCGGGCTGCCGCCGCCCTTGGCCTCGCCGATCAGCAGGCCCTTGCCCATCACATGGCGGATGTGGCCGGGCGCCTCGGCAAAGCAGCTGGCATGGACAACGCAGCCGATGACGCGCTCCGGCGGGATCAGCATCGCGACATAGCCTTCGGGGTCCACGCATTTCAGCGTCAGCCCCTGCACGGCCAGCCCGGCCGTGAACCACCACGGCAGGCCGTTCAGCGCCGTCAGCACCCGCGTGTCGGGCCCGCAGAGCTGGGAGACCGCGGCCGCGACACCGGCGACGGCCGGGCCCTTGACGGCGAGGATGACGAGGTCCTGGGGCCCGAGTTCGGCAGCATCGTCGCTGACACGCAGCGGCGCCCGCCAGCTGTCCTCGCCGATGTCCAGACGCAGGCCCCGTTCACGCACCGCCGCCAGCGTCTCGCCGCGGGCCAGGGCGCTGACCTCCAGGCCCTCGACGCGTTGCAGATGCGCGGCCATCCAGCCGCCGATGGCCCCCAGGCCGACGATGCAGACCTTAAACATGGGGATCAGTCTGCCACGTGGGCTTGTCGGAGAAATGACCCGCGGCCATGATCGCCCTCCTCTCAAGGAAACCGCCATGGCCACCAAGACCAAGAACGCAGCCGCCAACGCCGTACCGACACCCAAGCTCGACGCCCGTCCCGACCGCCTGGACCTGCGCGACCTCGTCTACCGCTCGCCCCTGCGGTCCCTGCCGCCGCGCTGGCCGGCGGATGTCGACCTGAAGCGCCTGCTGCCCGCCTATGTGAAGGCCGGCCGCATCCTCAACCAGGGCAATGAGGGCGCCTGCACCGGCTTCGGCCTGGCCTGCGTGACCAACTACCTCTACTGGCTGCGCCATCTCGACACGCCGCGCTCGCGCCTGCCCGCGATGGTCAGCCCGCGCATGTTCTACGAGCTGGCCCGGCTCTACGACGAGTGGCCCGGCCAGGACTATGAAGGCTCGTCCTGCCGCGGCGCGCTGAAGGGCTGGCACAAGCATGGCGTCTGCGCCTTCGATCTCTGGCCCTACCCCATCGACAAGAAAGGCAACGGCGTCTTCGAGCGCCCCGGCGCGGGCTGGGACGAGGACGCGACGACGCGGCCCCTGGGCGTCTACTACCGCGTCGACAAGAAGAGCATCGTCGACATGCAGGCCGCCATCTACGAGATCGGTGCCATCTATGTGTCGGCCGACGTGCACGACGGCTGGACCCTGGAGGCCACGGCCGCGCCCACCCGCCACGACCAATTGCCGCGCATCCAGCGCGTGGCAGAGAAGTCGGGCGCCCACGCCTTCGCGCTGGTGGGCTTCAACGAGCGCGGCTTCGTCGTGCAGAACAGCTGGGGCACGGACTGGGGCGCCAGCGGCTTCGCCATCCTGAGCTACGAGGACTGGATCACCAACGGCACCGACGCCTGGGCCGTGGCCCTGGGCGTGCCCCAGGACCTGTCGGACATCAAGCCCAGCCAGCCGCCGGCCGGCAAGGCCGCCAAGGGCAGCGCCAAGGCGGGTCGTGCGGCGGCGGGCGGTTTTCGCGCCATGGCCGGCCGCGGCCTGACCGACGTGGCCGGCACGCTGCGCGTCGACGACAACCCGCGCGACGACCCCTGGCCCATCAACCACGTCTTCGACCACAAGCCCTACCAGCCGCTGCGCACCGACGAGGCCTACACCCACACCCTGGTGTCGGGCAACGACGGCCAGCTGATGGCCACGGACTTCACCCGCAACCGAGAAGACCGCGAGGGCCTGGCGCGCGAGATCGTCGTCGAACGGCCTTCGGCCTGGTTCAAGGCGAGCAAGGACAAGACGGTCAAGATCGCCATCTACGCCCACGGTGGCCTGAACAACGAGCTCGACTCCATCCAGCGCATTCGCGTGATGGCGCCCTATTTCCTGGCCAACGGCATCTACCCGCTGTTCTTCACGTGGAAGACCGGGCCCGGCGAGACGCTGAAGGACATGCTGGAAGACCTCAAGCACCGCATCGTCGACACCAGCGACCTCAGCGCAGGCTGGCTGGACCGACTGCGCGAGGCCGCCGCCGAGGCCAAGGACCGCGCCATCGAGGCCGTCGGCCGCCAGTTCGCGCGCGGCATCTGGAGCGAGATGCGCGAGAACGCCGCGGGCGGCGCCACGGCCGACCATGCGCTGGACCTCGCCGCCCGCATGCTGGTCGAGCTGCGCGACTCGCTGGCCAAGGGCGGCAAGACGCTGGAGTTGCACCTCGTCGGCCATTCGGCCGGGTCCATCCTCATCGGCCACCTGCTGGGCCGCCTGGGCGGCGCCAAGCCGGTGCAGGCGGCCAGCTGCGAGCTCTATGCCGCGGCCTGCTCCAGCGCCTTTGCCGTGCAGCACTACGGCGCGGCCCAGCAGGCCGGCGTACTGTCGCTCGACAAGCTGCGCCTGCATGTGCTGACTGACAGCAACGAGCGCGCCGACGGCCTGCCCAGCGCCGAGCGCGACATCTACGGCAAGTCCCTGCTCTACCTCGTGTCGCGTGCCCTGGACGATGTCCGCAAGCAGCCCCTGCTCGGCATGGAGAGAGCCTTGTGCGCGGCCGACCCGGCCTGGAGCGACGACCAATGGGCGGGTGCGCCCAATGCCGACGTCGCCGCCTGGCTCCAGCTCTGGCCCGCGGGCGAGCTGCTGAACCTCGTCACGACGCCCAAGGTCCGCACCACCAAGAGCGGCGACCAGATCGCCGCCAGCCATGGCAGCTTCGACAACAACATCGATGTGCTGACGGGGACGCTGGAGCGCATCCGCGGCGATGTCCTGGTCGCCCCGATGGAGTGGCTGGACTACTGACGCGCTGAAAGAAAAGCCCCGCGCGGCCGTCGGCTGCGCGGGGCTTTCCTGACGCTGGACGATCAGCGCGCGAACTGCTGGCGCGTGGCGTTCAGGCCGTCCGACAGGATCAGCTCGAACTGCCCGCCGGCGGGCAACCCGGCCGCGGGCACCGCGGCCTGGCCGCCGCGCAGGTCTTGGCCCAGCACCAGGCGCTGGCCGTCGGCGCCCGTCCACACGACGCTGGCGAACGGCTGGCGAGTCGCGTCCCAGGTCACGAGGATCTGACCGTTCTGAGCGCGCACGTTGGCCGGCTCGGTGGCCGTCTGCACCGTGCGGCGGGCGTCGGCGGTGCTGGCGGCCTCCAGCTGCTTCAGCGCCTTGCCGGCCTTCAGCACGGTCAGGCCCTGCAGCGCGCCGTCGTTCGGGATGACGAGGCTGAAGTGCCTCACCTTGGCGGCGTGGTCCAGCTCCTGCGGCGAGAACGGGAACTCGACGGTGCGGCCATCGACGCCCTTCACGCGCAGCGTGTGGCTGCCGCCGACCGGCACGGACACACGGCCCACGAACGACTTCACCGGGTTCAGCTCCACGCGGCCGTCGTCAAACACCTCGCCGCTGACCAGCAGCACCTCGCGCGGCGCGGCATTCGTCGTGCTGGTGGCCTGGGCCGTCATCACCGACTTGTCGGCCGGCGTCAGGAAGACCTGCATCTTGCGGTAGTTGTAGTCGGAGAACACGAAGCCACCGCAGTAGCTCATGATGTCGTGGCGGTCCGTCGGGCGCGGGTCGTAGAAGCTGTTGGTGTCGGCCAGGTAGGACCATACGTAGCGCCCCGGCTTGCCCAGGTTGGCGTCCGGGTAGGGGTAGTTGGGGTCGGGCGAGCCGGCACCCCCACACGCCGCGTGCGGCAGCGAGTAGTTGTGGCCCAGCTCGTGCGCCGTCACGTCTCGCACCGAGTCGGGCGCCGACGGCATGTCGAAGCCCACGGCCGCCTTGCCCGGCACATAGCCCAGACCGGCCAGGCCCCAGGTGCGCTTGGGGATGTAGCCGAAGTAGTAGTCGCGGTCGGCCGCGCCTTCCACCGTGCGCAGGTCGGCCAGCTCGCCCAGGATCTTGCCGAAGGCATCGCTCCAGCCGTCGTCGGTGGTGGGCACGCTGGTCACGCGGCTGGAGGTGTAGACCGGGTGCGAGCCCAGCGTGACCTTGTTGACCGGGAACAGCGCCTGGATGTGCGGCGTCTGGTCTTTGGGCAGCTGGCCGGTGGTGTCGGCGATGCGCACGGCGACGGGCACGAAGCGCATGGCCAGGCCGCCACCCACACGCGGCGTGACGACGGTGGCGGAGCCGTTGCCCAGTCGGGCGTTGAGGCGCAGGCCCGGCTTCACCCACTCAGCCGGGATGGTGGCGGTGTAGCTGTCGGCAAAGCTGGGCACGGCCGGCACGCCGGTCGGGATGGGCGACGGCGGCGTGGTCAGCAGCAGGTCGCGCGACGTGCCGTCGAGCGTGTTCTCCAGCCGCACCGTGCCGGCCGGCTTGGCCGCGGCGGTGTTGCTGGTGACCGCGTTGACCTTCAGCACGGCCGCCTTGCCGCTGACCAGCACGAGCGCGCTGTCACTGCTGTCGAACAGCATGGACTGCGCCAGCTGCACGCC